>Ga0214219_1000184_pt1 | contig 30900 bp, 48 predicted proteins | sample TroBogypolimnion_26_FD_153057 | JGI IMG/M metagenome (GOLD analysis project Ga0214219, IMG submission 153057) | Freshwater microbial communities from Trout Bog Lake, WI - 25JUL2007 hypolimnion | ecosystem: Environmental > Aquatic > Freshwater > Lake > Hypolimnion/Profundal zone | place: Trout... | reverse complement strand
TGTTCTTCAAGAGCGTGTTGCTGAAATTGATGATCTGCTTACGCACTTTGATAGCAAAGCAAAAAAGTTAATTCTTGGTTGGTAACATATAATAAGTAGCGTTGTTATTATAGTTTATTCGGGGTTAGTTTAAAAGTAAGTTTGTTATAAATAAACGTATAAAACTTGAAGATTCGATACCAGAAAACTGGTATCGTGGTAGGGTATTGGGGAATGGCGCAATTGGTAGCGCAGGGGACTTTGAATCCCAAGGCTGAAGGTTCGAGTCCTTCTTCCCCAGCCATCACCCCGAGCCACTACTTCTTTTCTGTTTTCTTTTTGGCTTCGTCCAAAAACTTGTATACAGCGTTCATATTCTTCTGACATTCTGTATTTTTTTCATGCAACTCGACCAGTAGTTTGGCTACCTGTACGTCTGTTAGAGTATCAGGATTGGGGAAACGTCTAACATCCTGACAATAAAACATTGTGCGATCAGGTACAACAACCTGCAGTTCTGTTTTGGTAATAAATTGTGGCGGTGGTGCAGTTGCACATCCTGCCAATGATAATGTTGCTATAATAGCTACTAGTAATTTCATTTCACAGCATCCTTTAATTTGTTCACGGTTTTCTTCAAAACATCAGAAGCTGGTCTATCATTAGCCGCTGTTTCTTTTGAATTTAGATCAGCGCTGATAGCTTCTAATTTTTCTTTGAGAGCTTTCTTTTCTGCATCATTTGCAACTTGAACTTCTTTTTGTTTCGCATTAATGTCTTCAAGTTGTTGCTTCATAGTTTCTTGATCGTGCATATCTTGTTCAAGCTGTAGTTCATTGTATGCAAGAAGGGCTTCACGCTCGATTCCCTTACGCCATTCATAATAACCTGCTGTTAATGAACCAAATACTAGTATACCAATAAATATGTAAAGTTGTAAACGTCCAAACATGATAACCTCCATAAGCTAAGGATTATTTATATGAAAGTGAATATCGGACCCTATAAACGTTGGTATGGACCCTATCAGATTGCTGATTTGCTCAAGCACGTTGGGGTATCTGCAGATCGTTGTTTTGATATTGGTGGTATGTTTCCTGAATGGGTCAATAGAATTTGTCAGTGGTTCTATGATCATCCGCCTCGTAAGGTGCAGGTTCGAATTGACGAGTACGATACTTGGTCGATGGATCATACACTGTCTCTGATCATTCATCCTATGCTTCTTCAGCTGAAGGCAAGCAAGCACGGTTCTCCTCATGTTTATGATGAAGATGTACCTGAAGAACTGCGTTCAACTAACGCTCCTGCATTGACTGAGGAACAGAAGGCTGTTTGTGCTCCTGATGCTCTGTTCCATAAGCGTTGGGAATGGATTCTTGACGAAATGATCTTCGCTTTCGGTCTTGAGATTAGTGACGACGATTGGGAAATGGAATACTACAGCAGCGGTAACTATGATGCTGTGAGTGCTATTCACGATCGTCAGCATAATGGCTTCAAGCTGTTCGGTAAGTATTATCGTGGACTCTGGGACTGATGGAAACTCAATATATAACTATCCCAGAAGATGTTGTTGAACAAGCAGCTAGTATTTGTGGCGATGATCCCGACAACAGTTTCTTTAAAATTTGGAATACTGGACAAGGATTTAAATCGGCTGGTATGACGCCTGTATATTTGTTGGATCAACTGAAAATGCAATTGGTTGTTGTTGCCCAAGAAACTTTTGGAAAAAAGTTACACTAACCCCTTTAAAAATATTGCGACGCACCCTATATAATATAGTGAGATGCCATGAAGGGTCTCACTATATGAAACTCTCGCTTCACAGGAGAACTATAATGACTAATTTTAAATTCGACCACTCGTTTTCTGACCTTGCCAAGTTTGATAAGTTTTTTGTTGGTCATGATAAATTTTTGGCAAAGGTCCAAGAAACTGCTGAATATCTTGCTAATACAGCAGCTACATCTGGTTATCCACCATTCAATTTGAAGAAGACCGATGAGAATGTTTATGTAATTGAAATGGCTGTGGCTGGTTTTGGTAAGCAAGATATCGAACTTACACTCGAAGAAAACAAGTTGAAGATTGCTGGTCATACCACAGTCGAAACTCTTACTGATGACGGCATCAATTCTCAATTCCTTCATAAGGGAATTTCAGATCGCCCATTTACTCGTACCTTCTCGCTTGCTGATAATGTTGTTGTGAATAATGCGCAGATGGTAAATGGCATGCTTCGAATTTGGCTGGAACATATTATTCCAGAAAGCAAAAAGCCAAAGAAAATTACTATTAAGGACTAAAATGTTTAATATTTTTGAGTATTATACTAACCAGGCTACGACTTGGTTACGTAGAACGTTAGCTTTCAACTCTGCATATAAAGAGCTTGATCAGCTAACCGATAAAGAGCTAGCTGACTTGGGCGTTCACCGTTGTGAATTACCTTATGTTGTTGCGAATACTCTGAAACAGAGAATCCCAAGTCAGTCTTTTTAACAATAAATAACGGGGAAGAAATTCCTCGTTTCATCATTTATGGAGGTTATTATGGAAATTACACTAAAACAAATCAGCAATTTTTTTGAAGACACAGATGATTCAGTTCTTGCCAATTTTATTGATCCTATCAATAAAGTTATCGCCGACTTTGAAATTAATACACCACAACGACTCTCTATGTTTCTTGCACAGGTAGGTCATGAGTCTGGTGGCTTGACGAAGCTTCATGAGAACCTAAACTACAAGGCAGATAGACTTGCTCAAATTTTTCCAAAGTATTTTAGAGATGTTGATACATCTGAGTATGCACATAACCCAGAAAAGATTGCTAATCGTGTCTATGCTAATCGCATGGGGAATGGTGATCAAGATTCTGGCGATGGCTATAAATTCCGTGGGCGTGGAGCGATTCAACTAACTGGAAAGTCGAATTACCTTGCATGCGGTAAGGATCTTGAAGTTGATTTGGATGCTAATCCAGACTGGCTAGAAACTCCTGAAGGTGCTATTCTATCAGCTGCTTGGTTCTGGGATCAGCACGATCTTAACGATCCTTCAGATGAAGGTGATGTTCTTACAGTAACAAAGAAGATCAATGGTGGTACTATCGGTCTTGAAGAACGTAAAGAACTTTACGAAGAAGCACTCAAAATTTTCGCTTGACATTTCCGTAGTTGTAGGGTATTATTAGAGTAATGCCCTACACTCACATTTGGAGTTATAATGAAGTTTTACACCAGCGTTTACCAGCGTGGAGATAAAATTTATGTACGTGGTTATGAAGATGGACAACGTGTAGAGTTTATTGAAAAGTATAAGCCATACCTCTTCCTTCCTAAGAAGGATGGGTTTTATCGTACATTGGATGGCAAGCAAGTTGATAAGATGCAGTTCGATTCTATCTCGGATGCGCGAGATTTCTGCGAAAAGTATAAGGATGTATCGAACTTCGATTATTATGGATTGAACAACTACCAATATGTGTTCATGTATGATTATTACAACGGCGAAATTCAATATGATCCATCGATTGTTTCAGTAGTTACGATCGATATCGAGTGTGCAGCTGATGAGGGATTCCCCGATATTCAGAAGGCTGACAAGGAAATTACAGCTATTACTCTGCGCAAGAATGGCAAGAACGTTGTGTTCGGCTGTGGTGAGTTTGTTACATCTGACGAAAAGACAAATTATATCCGTTGTAAAGATGAGTTTGAACTACTTGATAAGTTTGTCAAGGTGTGGAATCATCCTACTTGGAAACCAGATGTTGTTACTGGATGGAATATCGAGTTCTTCGATATCCCGTATACAGTCAATCGTATCAAAAACATACTTGGTAGCGAATATGCTAAGAAGCTTTCGCCATGGGGTATCCTTGATGAGAAGGAAGTCGAATTTAAAGGTAAGAAAAATCAAACATTCAGCCCAGCTGGTATTGCTGTTTTGGATTACTATCAACTGTATCGCAAGTTCAGCTTCGGTAATCAAGAGAGCTATAAGCTAGATTATATTTCCCAGATTGAATTGGGCGAGAAGAAAATTGACTACTCTGAGTATGGTTCATTGCTCGAGTTGTATAAGAATAACTTTCAAAAGTTTATTGAGTATAATATCTATGACTGTGTGCTTGTTGATCGTCTTGATGAGAAGCTGAAATTTATTGAACAGGTGATGGCGCTAGCATATGATGCTAAGGTAAACTATCATGACACTATGACTACTGTTCGTCCATGGGATGTTATCATTCATAATTATCTCTTGGATCGCCGTATTGTTATTCCTCAGTTCAAAAAGCAGTCAGTTGATCAAGCTCTAGTTGGTGGTTATGTTAAGGAGCCAAAGATTGGATTGTCCAAGTGGGTTGTATCGTTTGACTTGACATCACTATATCCTAGCCTGATTCAACAGTACAACATTAGCCCAGAAAAAATGATAGACAAAAAAACTGTTAAAATAATGATTGCAAAAGAGAAAAAAAGAAGAGGTTTGACCTAAATACTCTGTAAAAGGAGTATTATTATGAATTATCTAAAACATTATATTGCTTTGATGAGAAAAGCAAAATACAGAATCATTGATGAGAATAACACATACGAAAAACACCATATTTTTCCAAAATCCATATATGGTGAAAACACAAATCTTGTCAATCTTACATGTAGAGAACATTACATAGCACATAAATTGCTTTGGAAAGCATTTAAGAAAAGATATGGGTGGAAACATCAAAAAACTAGAAAAATGGCATCAGCTTTTCATATAATGATTTATGGTAAAGGTGATACATATAGACCATCGTATAACAATTCCTTTTTGTATGAATCAGCGCGAAAGGCTGTGTATGAAGCCAGAAAAGGAAAAGAAAGAAATGACATGATAGGCAAATCATATTTTGGTGCGAAAGAAGAAACAATAAAAATTGGCATAGAAAAAATGAGGTCGAAAAAGATAGGAATGAAAATAAATTATCCTAAAAACAGAAAATCTCAACCTTGTTCTGCCGAAAAATCACATAAAATATCAGAATCAAGAAAAAAAACTAAAGAAAAGTTTTGTTCTATGAGTAAACAAGAGTTTGACCAATGGTTATCGAGACAAAATTATTATGCAAAAGATGGTAGAGTCAATTCAAATATTTCTAGAGCTATAAAATGGAGAAATGATATTGTTTGAAAATGTGTCTGATGAACAATTGCTGATTTTTGAAAATATCATCGATGGTTTCAATCCCGAATATGTTGTAGAAAATTTAAAAAAAATTCCTGAAATCGAAGGATATTCTTCAACAGCAAATGGTTGTTTATATAAAAATGATTCTCACGGGTTTTTGACTTCTCTTATGGAAAAACTGTTTAATGACAGAATTAAATATAAAAAATTGATGTTAGAATCTCAACAAAGATACGAACAATCAAAAAGCAAAGAAGATGAAAATCTTGTTGCTAGATATAAGAATTTTCAAATGGCTAAAAAAATTCAACTCAACAGTCTTTATGGTGCACTATCAAACCAATGGTTCAGATGGTTCAATTTCGATAATGCAGAATCTATAACAACTTCTGGACAAATAACAATTATATACATTGCAAATAAAATGAATGAATATATGAATAAAATCTGTAAAACTAAAGATGTTGATTATGTAATCGCATCTGATACAGATTCGATTTACGTCACGTTTGAGAAGCTTATCCCAGCTAACTCTGACGAGCTTGAAGCTGTAAAGCTTATTGATCAGTTCTGTGAAAAAAAGATTCAGCCATACCTAGACTTTTGTTATGATGAACTTGCTGGAATGATGAATGCTTATCAGCAGAAGATGCAAATGAAGCGTGAAACTATCGCCAACAAAGGTATTTGGCGTGGTAAGAAGATGTATATTCTTAATGCTTGGAACGTGGAAGGCGTACAGTATGATAAGCCGAAGCTGAAAATTCAAGGTATTGAAGCTGTTCGTTCATCAACTCCTCATGCATGCCGTGTGAAGATTAAGGAAGCTCTGTCTCTTATTATGAATGGTTCTGAGCTTGATCTACAAACATTCGTCACAAACTTTCGTAACGAATTTATGAATTTACCTTTCGAAGATGTAGCATTTCCTCGTGGTGTCAAGGGTATGACTAAATACGCTGGCAAACGTGAGATATATATCAAGGGCACTCCTATTCATGTAAAGGGTGCACTGATGTTTAATTCTTTGTTGAAAATTAACAACATCAAAACTATTCCACCGATTCAAGATGGCGACAAGATTAAGTTCGCCTATCTGAAAGAACCTAATCCTATTGGCGATACTGTTATTGCAACTCCTGATGAATTGCCAAAGGAATTTAAACTTGATAAGTACATTGATCGTGAAATGCAGTTCAGTAAAAGCTTTGTAGAACCATTACGTTCCATCACAGAAGTTATCGATTGGGAAGTTGAACAGAGAGCAACATTGGAGGATTTCTTTGGCTAAAAAAAAGAAAAACAAAAAATTAACTCTTAATCAACTTGATAAAATGTCTTTTGAAAAAAGAGAAAAATATAGAGAAAAAATGAGGAAAGAAGCAGTAACCACTAAATCTTTTAGAACGCCACAATCGTTCGGTGCTGCAAGTAAATGTGTTTCTTTATCTATTGAAGAATATTTGTCATATTCTCCTAATCCAGAAACTGTAAGGATTATAAAAAATGAAAATAATTGAAGACAACGATTTTGGTTTTTCATTTGCACACACTGAAGAATTGGAAGCACAATCTCGTGCGCTTGCAGATGATAAAGTGCAGGGTTTGAAAAATATGATCATGCCTCTACTCAATAACCTTATGAAGAATCCTGAGAAGGATACAATCGTTTGGCCAGATAGAGAAAAGAAAATTAAAGCGTTTATCAAAAAGATGGACGACTACATTAGTTCTTGACAACTACTGTAATGTACGGTATAATATATTATGCTAAGGGATTGGTTCATTTATAGAAATCCACACACTAAAGGAAATAATATGTCGCTTAAAGATCGCCTTATAAAAAATAGCACCATAGACCTAACCGCTACTCTTGAAAATTCAAAAGTCTTTACCAAGAAGGATATGATTCCAACCTCTGTACCAATGATCAACGTAGCATTGTCTGGATCAGTTGATGGAGGTATCACTCCTGGTCTGACCATGCTTGCTGGACCATCTAAGCATTTCAAAACTGGTTTCGCTCTACTCCTTGCATCTGCATTTTTGAAGAAGTATAATGATGGTATCGTATTATTTTATGATTCTGAGTTTGGTACTCCTCAGTCTTATTTTCAAACGTTTGGTATTCCTTTTGATTCTGTGGTTCATACTCCCATCACAGACATCGAGGAGCTGAAGTTTGATATTATGCAGCAGATGAAGGAATTGAATCGCGATGATCATGTGATGATTGTTATCGATTCAATTGGTAATCTTGCTTCGAAGAAAGAAGTTGAAGATGCTCTTGATGGTAAGAGCGTTGCTGATATGACACGAGCCAAGCAGCTAAAGTCATTGTTCCGTATGATTACACCACATCTTTCATTGAAGGATATTCCTATGGTTGTAATCAATCATACCTATAAGGAAATTGGCCTCTATCCGAAGGATATTGTTGGTGGCGGTACTGGTTCCTATTATGGATCAGACAACATCTGGATCCTTGGCCGTCAGCAGGAAAAGGATGCTGATGGCATCAGTGGGTATCATTTCGTAATTAATGTGGAGAAGTCACGTTATGTTAAGGAAAAGTCTAGAATTCCTATCACTGTTTCATTCGAGGGAGGTATTAATCGCTGGTCTGGCTTGCTCGATGTCGCTCTTGATGGTGGCTACATTGTTAAACCTAAAAATGGATGGTATGCTACGGTGGATAGAGATACTGGCGAAGTTCGTCAGCCCTCAATGAGAGCTGGTGATATTGTAGACAATAAGAAGTTCTGGATGGATATGTTTTCTGATACTGACTTCGCGAAGTATATTGAAAACAAGTACAAGATGGCAACTGGCGCTATTATGGAGACTGATAATGACGATAACGAGCAATGATGTTTGGACAACTCTGTCAACTGTTTGGAGCGATGACCGTTCAAAGAAAGCAAATGTCAATGTTGACAGAGCACGTTGCTGTTATTTCGTTGACTACTTTGAAGAAGAATGCTGCATCAAATCAGTAGCATATCCAGGCAAAAGCCTACGTTGGGCAGAAGATTGCGCTGAAAATTTCACAATGGGTATTTTGAATGTACAGCAAACAGCCTAGCTCAGTAAAGTATGATTATAGCACTCGACCATTGAAAGCAACAATGGTCGAGTCTGAAGAAATTTATGCACGTAACGTAGGGATGGATGATTGGAAATGGCGATTGAAACTACGATTCTTAGTAACTTGGTATTCAATGAAGATTATGGTCGCAAGGTTATTCCGTTCCTCAAAGACGACTACTTTACAAATCAACAAGATAGAATTATCTTCAAACTCATCGCCGAATACGTAAACAAGTACAATGCGTTTCCTTCCAAGGAAGCATTGGCTATTGATCTTACACAAAAGGATGGTATGGGTGAAGAAACATTCAGACAAGCGTGTTTGGTCGTCAGCGACCTCAAACAAGACCCAGAAACCAAAATTGATTGGCTCATGGACCAGACAGAGAAATTCTGTCAGGACAAAGCAATCTATAATGCGATCATGGCGTCAATCGGGATTCTTGATGACAGCACTGGGAAAACCTCAAAGGGCAGTATACCTCAAATCCTTTCGGACGCACTTGCTGTATCGTTTGACACGCACATTGGTCATGACTTCCTTGAAGATGCGGATTCACGCTATGACTTCTACCACGCCAAGGAAGTTAAGCTCCCGTTCGATCTTGAGTACTTCAACAAAATCACTAAGGGCGGGTTGCCTCGTAAAACGCTCAACATATGCCTAGCGGGTACTGGCGTAGGTAAATCATTGTTTATGTGTCATTGTGCAGCATCTAATCTTGTAAGTGGCAAGAATGTGTTGTACATTACGTTGGAGATGGCGGAAGAAAAAATTGCAGAACGTATTGACGCAAACCTGCTTGATACAACCATTGATCAATTAGCACTATTGCCTAAGGATGTCTACGATAAGAAAGTTCAGCGTGTTCGTGGTAAAACCAATGGTAAGCTGATTGTCAAGGAATATCCTACAGCATGCGCAGGGTCTGCTAACTTCCGTCATCTTCTCAACGAACTTCAACTGAAAAAGAAATTTGTTCCAGACATTATTTACATTGATTATCTAAATATTTGTATGTCATCAAGGATTAAAAATGGAGCCAACGTCAATAGTTATACCCTTGTCAAGGCAATCGCAGAAGAGTTACGAGGTCTCGCAGTGGAGTTTAATGTCCCTGTCGTCAGTGCGACTCAAACAACTCGAAGCGGATATTCGAACAGCGACTTGGGATTGGAAGATACATCAGAATCCTTTGGACTCCCAGCCACAGCTGATTTTATGTTTGGGATTCACTCCAACGAAAAGTTGGAAGCAGTCAATCAAATTATGGTTAAGCAGCTCAAGAATCGCTATAATGACCCAGGGATGCATCGTAGGTTTGTTGTTGGCATTGATCGTGCAAAAATGCGTCTCTATGATGTAGAAGAATCAGCTCAGGATTTAGTTGATGATGGACCAGTTATGGACAATGGTAAGTTTATGAACGAAGATACAGAACGTAATAAGAAAGTAAGCAAGTTCGATAAGGCTAAGTTTGCGGGGTTCAAATGAATATTGAAGATATTGATTACGACATCAAGCTACTCGTTACTGAATGGGTGATGAAGCATATTGTCGAACACGCTCAGGAAGGCGGTTCGTACAGATACCTGATCTATAATCGTCTTCGGTTTAGTGCTGATGCATATGTTCCTCTGTGTGCAGATGGTCTTACTATTTCCAATGAGTTTGATTTAAACTTGAGGGAAAATATTCGTGAAGCTGTTGTTGAAAACGATATGAGCAAGATCAAAGATATCATTGGCCTTTGTGATGTTGAGGGATGCGGCGACTATATTTCATCTGGATTTCCTACAGATAATGGATACCGTCGTACTTGTAGCAAGCATTATATGGAGTATAAGAATGAGCAAGCGTAAGATGACATATAACCTCGTTGAAGGTCAGGATAAAACAAAGTATGATGTATTCGAAGAAACAACTCATCAGGTAATTAAGTCATTCCCCGGCGATAAATTTCTTGAAGCAAGAGCTTTTATGCGTCATTTAAACCTTGGTGGTGGATTCGATTCTTGGACACCATCTTTCTTTTTAAAAAATATTTTTGCAAAGTAGAAAAAAACTTATACTCTTTGTATAAATAATCTCAGAAATGATATGTATTACGTTATAACGTATGAGGCACGAGGCTTATTAGGCTACGGAATAGTTGAGAGAAAACGGTGGGGTTCCGCTCAACCATATCTATCTGTTTTGGGGGAGGATCGAAAGGTCCTCCCTTTTTCATTTACTTTTTGTATAAATAGGTTAATATAGAACTATGGAAAGAAAAATGATTTCATTTAAAGAACACAAACTGATTGAGATGTTAGATCCAAAACATCCAACTCTTCATGCATTCGATATTGATGAAACTTTATTCACTCATGATAATTCTAAGGTTCGAGTGCATGTAAAAGATCCTCATGGTAATAGAGTACAAACTCTTACCAACCAAGAATTTAACACACATCAGCTGCCTCCTGGTCATAGCTATGATTTCCATGAGTTCAAGTCAGCTGATTTATTTGATAAATCGGCTCATCCTATTCGTAAGATGATTGCTAAAATGAAAGCTATACATAAGCATAATAAGAATGTAGAATTATTAACTGCTCGTTCTGATCTTGATGATAAAGACAAATTCGCTCATGTTATGAAAAAATATGGAATCGATATTAGTAAAATTCATGTACGTAGAGCTGGTAATCTTGGTAAGAAGCCTCCAGAAGCTAAGAAACAAATTATCCATGATTTAATAAATAAAGAAGGATATAAAAAAGTTCATCTTTATGATGATTCGAAAGATAATCTTGACGCATTTTTATCATTAAAAAGCAAACATCCCGACGTTGAGTTTCATGCTCACCACGTTAAACACCATCCCGATACTGGGGAAACAATTGTTACTACAAGGAAAGCATGATGTTAAAGTTCGTATCGTTTTTAATTGAAGCTTCAAAAAAGCCAAAAAAAGAAAAAGCATTTAATTTAAATGATGCAAAAGGAAAGTTATATGAAATCCTTGCTGGATCTCATTTAATTCATAAAACACACAAATCAGGAGCGCCAAACAAATTTCTTTCATCTTATCGAGATGAAGAAGGTAAATCGCCTCAAGACGTTCATAACTACATAAAAAGTAAATTAGATGAACTTCATCCTGGTATGTATCATACAATTAACCAACATGCAGCAGCTGCAGCAGAACATATGCGAAACCAATTAGCTGCCGATGGCCATCACACTATTCACGAAGGCGCTTGGACTTCTCAAGCTGGCGACCACAAAAGATTTACGAAAGAAGACGATCCTAACAGCGATGCAGACATTATGTTAAAAACTAATCAGGGTCATATTGGTATCAGTATGAAATATGGTGGTAATAAAGATATGAACCTTCGTAATAATGGTCTTGATTCTCTTGAAGATATGGCGAAGTTGAAAAACGGAGAATTAACTGGCGCTCGTGAACGTCATCAAACTCTTACTCATAATCTTGGCATTCATAATCATGATGAATATAAAAGAATGAGAGATGAAGGTACGCCAGATGAAAAGAAAAGTGTAGCAGCAGCTGACGAATCAGCATTAAATACACAAAGAGAAATGGCGAAACATCTAACTAATGGTCTTGCTAATAATTTAAGTTCAGAAGATCTTCGTCAATATGTAAAAGACAGAGTTGCTCCACAAACTAAATTTAAACACTACAGAATTCATACAAGAACTGATAACTCTGGCGGTGCGACTCATCATATGAACGATATACAAGATGATGCAGCAAAGTTAGATCATTTCGAACACTTCAGAGTTGTTCCTCATAAAGGTGGTATCAGTGCTAAAATTGAAGGTAGAAGAATAGGATCAGAAAAATACGAACCAGTTTTAGATCAAGCTATTAAAAAAGTTAGTGGGGTAACAAAAGGTTTCGCTTCTTCGACAAAAGCTCCTTATGCTTCTAAAGCTTATGGCCCAGCGCCAAAAAGAGAAACTGAGCCAGTTAAAACGACAGGTCCAAAAAGAGTTAGACAATCATTCGTACAGCACGTAGCGCCTAAAGCACCAGTAACAAGTAAACCTCGCAAATCAAAAATTTCAGAACCAAATGATGAAGATAGATTTACTTCGGAAGGTGGTGGTAGTGCTATTGGTTCTAGAAGTAATCCTAATTGGAAACAAAAAGAAGCTACTGGTGAAGTTGGTGGCGTAAAGTTTAAAAGCAGAAGCGAGAAGTAATGAAAAGTTTTGCAGAATTTTTAAAAGAAGAAGCTGATAAACCAGCTACCAATCCTAAAAAAGGTAAGTTAACACACTTACCTCATCTTGACGATGAAGTAATTCATGGTGGTAACGAAGGTGTTGGTCGTGCAGATCAATTCCTTTCTGATGCTCATGATCATCTTCTTGGTAAAGATACTGATACTCATTTCTCAACAAAGTATGATGGTTCTCCCTCTATTGTTTATGGTATTCATCCTAAGTCAGGTAAATTTTTCGTTGCTACTAAATCAGCTTTTAACAAAGATCCTAAAATTAATTACACCGATGAAGACATCGAAAAAAATCATGGCCATGCACCTGGTCTTGTTACTAAATTAAAAGAAGCATTACACCACCTACCTAAAATTATGCCAAAATCTGGTGGTGTATTTCAAGGCGACTTGATGTATGGTAAAGGTGATGTACAAACTAAAGGTGGTCAGCATAACTTTACACCAAATACCATTACGTATTCTACACCAGCAGATAGCGCTGAAGGTAGAAGAATTTCCAATTCAAAAATTGGTGTTGTTACTCATACCGAATATAAAGGTAAGGGTGATTTAGAAAACATGAAAGCTGGACCTCTTGATGCTAAAAGACGTTCGCAATTTCAACAGCATCCAGATGTCAATAATATTGATCCATCAGAACAAGTTAATCCAGCAAATTATACACCAAAAGAACAGGCTGATTTTGAGCAGCACAGAGAAGCTGCTCGTCAACTTTATAAGAGAATGAAACCAGATAGTTTAGATTCTCTTGCTGGCCATGGTGTTGATCTTGAAGCTCATGTCAACAATATGATTAAAACAGGTGGTAAGCCTTCTGTTGAAGGTTATATGCAACATCTTACTAATAAACATGAAAAAGCTATTGCTAAATTAAAAACACCTGCTGCTCGTGAAAAATTAATGCAATCGCATGCTGACGATATCGGTCATATCACACAACACAAGAAAGATTTTCAACAGGCTCTTGAATTACATCACCATCTTCAAAAAGCCAAAGATGTTCTTACTCATGTGATGGCAAAAAACAATCATTTCGGTCATTCTATTGCTGGCGAGGCTACTTCTCCTGAAGGTGCAGTTGCTGTTAATAAAGATGGCGATATGACTAAATTTGTTGATCGTGGTGAATTTTCTCGCCAGAATTTTCTAAAAGGTAAAATGCAGGCTACTAAAAATAAAGAGCCTGAAGATAAACATCATTGGATGTGGTGGGGTCGTGGTCAACCTATTACCAAAGGTCATGAAAAAGGTATTAATAAAACAAGAGATGATGCTAATGCTGCAGGCGGTACACACAGTATTATCTTCTCTCACTCGCATGATGCTAAAAATCCACTAACAGCTGAACAGAAGATAAAACATGCTAAAAAAGCATTTCCTGGTGCTAACATAACTGCATCATCAGAAGCACAGCCCAGTATTCTTCATCATGCAGCAGCTGCTCATGCTGCTGGTGCCACACATTTACACGTTGTTGCTGGCGGTGATAGAGCTAAGCAATATAAAGAATTGCTCGATAAATATAACGGTGTTAGATCTAGACACGGTTATTATAATTTTAAAAATATCGCAGTTCATTCTGCTGGTGAAAGAGATCCTGATGCCGAAGGTACTGAAGGTATTTCAGGAACAAAAATGAGAGCCGCTGCTGCTGAAAATGATCGTAAAACTTTCCATGCTGGTGCACCTGATACTATGACTCCTAAAGAAAAAGATGATATGATGAAAGACGTACAGGCTGGCCAGAAGAAATTTGCTCCTATTAAAAGTGTCAAAAAGAAATAATTTATAAATATATCGTTCGCAGAAAGCTACGGCAACCCTGCAATTGTTCTTGGTTAAGCCTATGGGAAACACCAATGTCTAAGAAAGATACAAGTCTCCAATCTAGTCCTCAGCTAGTTCTTGTTGAGCAACAAGGGGTTGTCGTAGCCCTTTCGCCGAAACAGGTAATATCCCTGTTTAAAAAATCCGAACAATCTGGTATACCATTTGATACGCTAAGAGAAGTGTATCAAAGAGGCTACACACAGAGTTTATCAGAACAAATCGCATATAATAGAGTTAATTCATTTATCTCAGGTGGTGCAGCTATGGAAATAGATCAAGATTTAATAGAAAAACGTGGTCTTTGGGATAATATCCATGCTAAACAAGAACGTATTAAACATGGCTCGGGCGAGCACATGCGTAAGCCTGGATCTAAAGGTGCACCAACAAAATCAGCATTAAAAGCTTCTCAAGTCGAAGAAGATGCTAAAGGATATAAAAATCCAACTGGTGGGTTGACACAAAAAGGTCGTGATCATTATAACAGAGAAATCGGCGGTCATTTAAAAGCTCCAGTAACTACACCTCCGTCAGAATTGAAACCTGGTAGTAAAGCAGCTGGGCGTCGCAAATCATTTTGCGCACGCATGAGTGGTGTTGAAGGTCCAATGAAGAAACCTAATGGCGAACCTACTCGTAAGGCATTAGCATTACGCAAGTGGAATTGTGAAGAATATACTGGCGCCGAAAAGGTATCAAAAAATTCTGATGATCCATCAAGCAGATTTGTTGGCACAACATCATTAACTAATGTGTTGAAAAAAGAAACACCTGGTTATACAAAAACAATTAAGTTTGCAATCAAAGAATTTAGAGACAAATAAATACAATTGGGTATAACCCTATAAGAGGAGAAAATTATGGATACATTATTTGGTTCGATTATTGTAGCAGTAGCTGGTTATTTTGTTTTGAAGTGGGTATTTAAAGGTGAAACTATCAAAGAAGAAATTAAAGAAGCTGTTGTTGAAGTTAAGAAAGAAGCTGAAGTAGTTGTTGCTAAGGTTGAAACTGCTGTAGTTGAAGAAGTTAAAGAAGCTGTTGATGAACTAGCTAAGGTTGAAAATGTTGCAAGACAAGAAATTAAAGCCAATATCGATGATAAAATCGAAGAAGCTTTTATTAAAACGGCTGTAGAAGAAGTTAAAAAAGTTGAAGAAATTCCGGTTGTGGTAGTTGAACAAAGTACTATTGCTGTTAAAAAAGTTAAAACTAAAGCAAAGGCTGTTGAAGCTGTAGTTGAAGCGAAAACTGAAAAATTAGCAGCTGCAGTTAAGAAAACAAAGGCGAAGAAGAATGGATGAATTAGTTGAGCAAATGAAGGTATCTCTTGCGAGTACCTTTGCATTTTATTTGAAAGCTCATTATTTTCACTGGAATGTGGAAGGTGCAAACTTTCCACAGTACCATAAGTTTTTTCTTAAAATTTATGAAGATGCATTTGATGCTGTTGATGGTATTGCCGAACATCTACGTACGTTAGGTTCATATGCTCCTGGATCTTTTGCACGTTATACAGAATTATCTATTATTAAAGATGAATTGAATATTCCACCTGCTATGTCTATGATTTCTAAACTACTAGTTGATAATACAGCTATGATCGAACAACTAACAAAAGCTCAGGCTCTTGCTGAAAAGAATAAAAAAATGGGTATTGCTAATTACCTTCAGGATCGCATCGACGCCCATGAAAGAAATGGCTGGATGCTTAAAGCAACTATAAAGGCGTAAGATGAAAGACAATCTTAGTTTAGAACATAAAATTAGATTAGTACACGAAGCAGCTATGGCTCGCAATTCTCAAATTCGTATGAGAGATGTTGAAACTGTTGATCGTAACACATTTAATAAACGTGACAAAAAAGACGTTGATAAAAATGTAAAAGATCCAAAATCTGAACTTGCTAAACTGGGTGAAATTAAAACTAAGATTATTGATGAAGATGCTGTTGCAGGTGTATCAACAAAAGATACTCCAAAAGAACAACCAGATTCGGGCAAACAAAAGAAAAGCAACCAAAAAAATTTGGTCGAGCCAGGTACTATCATGGGTGGTAAAACAGAAGTTGAATTAGAACCATCTACTGATGAACGTGATGATAACGGCAAAAAAATTAAAGACGATTCAAAAAAATCAACAAAAGCAGCCAATGCACAAGCTGGCGTCAAGGAGGAAACAATGATTAAAACTAATTTCGGATTGCCAGCTGATCTTATTAAGACAGTCGCAGAAGCTATGGGCAAATGCACTAAGTGTGGTAAAAAGCCATGCATGTGCGAATCAATTGATGAACGTGATATGGGTAACAAGACTAAAAAAGATGCTGCCGTTGCTAGTGTTGGCGCAAAAAATAGAGATGAAAAGCATCTTGGTTCTAGAGGAATGAAAACTAGCGTTGCTGATAAGATCCGTGGTCGTGAAAAGATGTCTGGTAAGGACCGTATGGAAGAAGAAATTGATCCAGGTTTCTCAGCAGCTGAACTGGCTCATATCGAGTCAATCATCAATGAAGATTCAAAAGATCCATATACTTCAAAGAGCGGTAAGCATTTAGATGATCACATGCATGAATATGATCCTGACGAACACGGCGATTCTCCTGATGAACACGATCAAGAACCAGATCATCATATTGATTTACATAATGATAATGACGACCATGTAACTGTACATTATAAGAAAAAAGATGGAAAAACTACACACACATTTATGACACATGGCGGTGGACATCAAAATGCTGGTGTATTTGTAGTTAAAGGTAAGGCTCATCCAAAACATATCGAAACTTCTTGGAGAAGAGCTATGAAAACGGACCATGAAGGACAAGATAGTGGCTGGTAATAATAGTATGAAAACCCTAGTTCAAATTATTAAAGAAGCTAGACGCTCATCAATTCGTCCCGATGCAAAACGTGGGGACGAATCTGGTGTAAATACAAAAAATGATACAGTTCCAACAGTTAATATTACTGATGAAGTTGGTGATGGTACTGTGACTAAAGGTCCAGATGGTAAGATGCCATATAGCAAAACTAAAAATATTGTTAATAAAGTTATTCAACCATTTAAAGAAGCAGCTCTTGCAGAACTTTCACCAGAATTAGTTGGTAAGGTTAATAAAGAAAGAACAATTGGTGATAAGCCAAGCAAAACTCCTGAAGCTAAAAAAACATTAAGTAATGCTGTGGCTAAAAAATGGATTGCTTCTAAAGTCGGTGTTGTTAAAGAAGCACGTGCTGGTCGCCCTAAGAAAAATGCAACTGAAGATGATCCAGGTTCAGAACACGTTATGATGCAGATGCGTAAGGTAATTTCTCTTCGTGGTAATCATAAAATAACTCATGTTTCTGGCGAAAAATCTGATGTAACTCCTGCACAGGCGCACAAGGCTCTTGCCCATCATGATAATTTAAAAACATCAGCTGAAAAAGATGCTTATGCTAAAAGATTACATCGCAGTGCAGCTTCTATGCATGATGCTATGTCTGGTAAGGCGGAAGTTCATAAACCAAAAATTAGTCTTGCTGGCAAAATTACTGGTACTCAGAAAGAAGGTTTTGTTGACGTATCTCCAAAAACTCCTATTCCTCATGTAACTATTTCTAAATCTGCTCACAGCAAATCTACCAACGCCCCAGCTTCTTCTGGTCCTTCGCAAACAGCTGCTACTAATAGATCAGCACAATTACAAGCTAATGCTGAAAAAGAAGCAAATCAAAAGAAAAAAGCAGCAGAAGATGAAATTGCGAAAAGAAATCAGTCAGCTGCAGCCCGTAAGGTAGCTGCTCCTAAACCTCAATCAGCGCCAGAAGTTAAACCAATGGGCGTTCCTAAACCACCAAAGGTAATGTAGTGGCAATAATAGCTAACAATATTGTTGTTCAGAATAGGGGGAATATCATTCCCTCTTTACAATCTGCTAATAACGTTACTGTTCAAAGTGAAATAAAAGAAAAATTTCAATATGTGCCAGCTCCTGACGTTATACCCGAAAAAACAAGAACAAGAGAAAAGAAAGTTTCATTGTTCGTTCAACATATGACAACAAATTAAAAACAATAAATAGAAAAAACACTTCTCTAGGAGGATATCTAAATGGCACAATGGGGTAGAAATGATACTGGTGTTACAGCAAATAGCACCACAACCTACGAATCTTCGAATGGTGCACCAATGGGCACCTACGCTCTTGTAAAGGGTAGCGGTGGAGGCACTAATCCAATTTCAATGGATTCTAATGCACACTTTGGCAATACATCAGCTGGTTCACGTGCGAGCGTAGATTTTGCTATGTATGGTAATACAACTATTGGCGCTTTCATTCCTAACATGGCAGTTGGTGTATTTGCTGTTAATGCAGTTGCGATGAACGTAACTGGTGGTAACGTTGTTATTGCTTATGTAACAACTCCTGGTTCTGGCTATGCTCAGAATACCGCCAACTTCACTCCAGTCGTTGTTAATGGTGGCACTGGTGCATCTCTTAATGCTATTTCAAATAACACAACAAATGCTGGTCATATCACAGGATTTAACATTGTTGTTGCTGGTTCGGGATATATTACTCCACCATCGCTTTCGAATTTACCAGCACCTGCAGCCATTCAAATTGGCGCCAATTCTACATATATTAATAGCTCTGCAAATACTATTCTTTTAAGTTCTGCAAATACTATCTGGCAAGCAAATGATCGTTTTTATTATGGTGTTGCAACTGGTAATACTTCTATCGTTGGATTAGTAGGCAATACTTACTATTATGTTTCATTCGCAAACAGTACTGCTTTGGCTGTTTCTGCTACTCAGGGTGGTGCTAATCTTCAGTTGACTGCTAATGCTTCTTCATCAGAGCATGCTGGTCATACAATTCAAGGCGATACTGCAGCTGGTTATGTTGATATTAATGCTATTTTCCCAGCTGCAACTCATGCTGGATGGGTTGTTCGTCGCGAAGGAACTGGTGGCCGTGCAGGTCGTGTCCAGTACGAAACCCTAGTGGCTATGGGTTCTCTTGGTGTTAATACTGCTACTTCGATTGGAGTGGTTGGTAATCCTGATACTGTAACAGCAAATAGCATCGCCGATCCGTTCATTTAATAGTTAGGCTTTACTGATGGCTAATGATTCAAGAAGAGTTTCGCAATTAGGTATTACTACTACTGTATCAGCTAATGATAGGGTAGTAGTAATTACCAACCCAGCAACGGCGGCGCAAACACAAACTATTGCATTAAATAATTTTATCAATAGTATTTCGAATGCATTTCCAACTGCTAATTCTACACAACTTGGTGTTGTAAAAGGTGGTGGTAATAACATTTTTATTGATACTTCGGGTGTTATAAGTACTTCAATTTTACCATCAGGAACTTATAATATAACTACTATTACAACAGCTACATATAATGTTTCTGATACTGATGCTATTATTTTTGCTGATCCATATTCGATTGGTTCTGATATCACTATAATATTGCCAATTGATACAGCAATTGAAGGTAAAGAAGTTTTTGTCAAAAACATTAGCATTAATCCCGGCTGGAACGTGAACGTTACAACGGCTAATGGTGTAAATTTCGGTTCTCCTCTTATTGAAGATCCTATAATTCATAATTTTGCTGTAAGTTATACATTATCAGAATCTGGTGAAGGCGAAACTTGGATTCGTAATGGCAATGTATGGCGTGATACTGCTACTCAGCGTTCCGCTCCTATTTTTTATACAACAACTAATACATATCACCAGGTTGTTATTCAAAACGCTAACACTGGACAAGATGCTTCCGGAGACTTTGTTGTATACAACGATCAAGGTAGCTATGTAACTGGTACTGGCCCATATGTTGATATGGGTGTTGATAGTTCTACTTACTCTAATACAATTTATTCTTTGTTTGGTCCATCAGATGCTTATATGTACGCTGGTGGTGCTAACAATTTAATCATTGGTACTGATTCAGATAATAGCATTATCTTTTTTGCCAATGGCACACTAACAAGTAATAAGATTGCTTCTATTAACACTACATCTTTTACATTAGCAAGTAATACTTTAAATGTTGGTACTTCTACTATTTCTGCTAATGGTTATTCATACCTTCATAATGGTATGAAGATGGTTTGGGGTCATTTTGTTTGCAATACAACAAGTCAAGTTGTATTCTCTAGTGCATTTTCAACAGCTGTTGTATCTGTATCAGTAACACCAGCAAATAACGTTTATGTTGGTGCTAATACTCCATATGTGTTTACTTCCAATACAACAACGGCAAACATTTATTCTGCATCAACAACTACAACTGCCAATTGTTATTACACTGCAATAGGTTATTAATTGTCGTTACAAATTTTAACTGATGAAAATTTTTTAATTTATTGTGCAAAACATTATGATAATCCTCAATGTCATTCGACAGAAGAGTTTATGGATGATTTGAAACGTATTAAATATATTAAAAAATTGATTACAAGATATGTAGAGAGTGGTAATTTGAAAGAGAGATTAATACTCAATCATCTTACTATTCTCTATAATGTTTTTGGTGCTGAACATCTTTGTAGAATATTATACCTAAAAATGAAGTCACAGTATAGTTTTATTAAACCGTTTTTAATATTACTAAATATTATGCCTGAGAAATTATTAAATGTCAAAGATGAAAAAATTATTGATACAAATTTAATCCCTATGGACGACAATATTGTCAAAATTTTAAGAGCAGTAACTAATGTTTAAAAAACCACCCGAATTAGCAAAATTCGAAAAATATGTAGCTGCTCAACTTGGACTTAAAAAGCTTCCTGAAATTCATTACGTCGGTCATAAAGAAGACGCTAAAAAAGCATTTGGGGACTTTACTCAGAGCGATAATAAGATTAGAGTAAGAACTGTTGACCGTCATCCTATTGACGTTATGCGCACACTCGCTCACGAACTAGCACATTATAAATGGAAACTCCAAGGTAAAACGGGCGATAACAAACCAGGTGGTGCATCTGAAAATTATGCACATGAAATGGCTGGTAAGATAATGAGAAACTATGACAATAGTCATGGTTTTATGTTTAAAGCTCCTCCATTAAAAGAAGATGGCGCTGCAGCGGGAGTAGCACCCGCTGCAGTTAATTCTACAGGTCCAGCTGTTGTTGGTACTGGTGATGATACTAAAAATATGACTTGGGTAAAGAAAAAAAAGTTAGGTGAAATTGTTAGCTCAAAATCTTTAGGAGTTATCCGTGGTACCAGTAACTGATCGTATTGAAGCAGCCATAGAAAAATTAACTAATGTTTCGGTTGACTTGAAACAAATGATTGCTGTTCATGATCAGCGTATTTCTCAACAAGAAAAAACATCCGAATCACTTGAAACAAAATTTGAAAAACGCAGGGAATTGATGGATGATAAATTGAAAGACGTTTATGAAACCATGAGAGCACAAGATAACAATGTTCTGGAAGAAATCGCCAAACTTCGTAAAGAATCAACAGAACAGCATAATATCCTATCTGGAAAAATAAATCAACTAGAAAGATATATCTGGATGGCAATTGGTGGTGGAATGGTCCTTACATGGCTCCTCACCAACCTAGCTAATTATTTAAAACTTCTTCAATAATATTCCTTTACCTTTATCTAATATGTCAGTATAATTCTATATGAGACTGTGATATAGGGAGAGTTAGTTATGGATTGGATCGAGAACAAATACCTGATGTCGATTTCAGGTCGACTAGAAAAATTCAAGAGAAAATCAGGAAATGTGTTTAACTTTCGTTGCCCTCTCTGTGGTGACTCAGAAACACATAAGGGCAAAACTCGTGGTTACATCTACGAGAAGAAAGGCAAGTCATTTTTCCATTGCCATAATTGCACTGCGACAATGAGCCTGAGTAATTTCATCAAATCTGTTGACCAAAGTGCATACAATGAAATGCAAATGGAAAAGCTCAAGGGTGAAAAGCCTCCTGAACAAACAGATCTAGAAGCTTTCGTTGATAAGATGAAAAAGCCAGTGTTCCTAAAAATGGGTCCACTTAAAGGGTTGAAAAAGGTTAGCCAATTATCACCAGATCATAGAGTTAAGAAATTAATCGAGGCGAGAAAAATACCTACACCATATCATGCAAAGCTATTCAGTTGTCCAAATTTTAAAAATTACACCAACAATTTGGTTCCACATAAATTTGATGCTGATTCACTTATTCGTGATGAAACACGTTTGTTGATTCCTTTTATCGATGCAAATAAAAATGTTCATGCATATCAAGGAAGAGCTATTGGTGAATCAAAAGTCAAATACATTACGATCGTTCTGGACGAGAGTGTTCCAAAGGTTTATGGTCTAGATACAGTTAACTTCGATCGAACTACCTACGTAATGGAAGGTCCAATTGACTCTATGTTTGTTCCTAACAGTATTGCTACTGCTGGCGGTGATTTGGTTTCTGCTTTGGCTCCTCTCAGCGCCTCCAAATCTTCCATGGTTATTGTTTATGATAACGAACCTCGTTCCAAAGAAACAATAAAAAAGCTTGACAAAGCGATTATGCAGGGGTATAATGTAGTTATATGGCCTGAAAATCTTGATCATAAAGACATTAATGATATGGTTCTTGCTGGTATGAGTTCTGAATTTGTTACACATATCCTGAAAACAAACACCTACCGTGATCTAGCTGCGAAGTTGGCGCTTACAAAATGGAGCAAAGTGTAATGGCAAAAGAACCAAAGAAGCCTAATCAGTTCGGATATAATGATGCTGATTATGTCAAGTGGTTAGAGAAAGAAAATGAACAGCTTCATGTTTTCCGAGATATGGCATACAATATGTCTTCTTTCAAATATGAAGAAGTAGAAGATTACATCCGTATAGTGAAACAAGCTATTGCAGATTATGAGGCAGCAAGATGAGCTTAGAAGCATTTTTTGAAGAACCAGTATTGTTCTGCAAAGAAACTCATAGGCGTATCAAGCTGTCTATTGCTGCTTATGCTTATGAGTTTGAATCTGATTCAATTATGTCAGATGGTGACTTTGATGAAATGTGTGCTAAGGTAGACTTGTCTGTTAATACATCTCGATCAGATATGGATAAATGGTTTCGAGAAAACTTCCAACCACATACAGGTCAATGGATTGTTAATCATCCAGATCTAAAACGAATCAAACAACTTTATGAGAGGCACTACAAGTGACAAGAGATATTCGAATGGAAAAAGCAAACCCTGATTTGTTCTATAATCTTCGTCACCTGAAGGTATTTCAGGATCGTACAAATTCTAGCAACACAAAGTGGTTTTGTAGCTGGGATAACAATGATATTCACATTTATACTAAGAATAATGAACTAGTTTGTCGTATGGATAACATTCTTATGGCAGAGTATATTTGCTCACTACATAATATGTCTCAACGATTGATTGAAGAAGTGGAATCGAAATATGATACGTTTGAAGAATACAGGGATAGTGTGTTAAAATGATTACTTTTAAAATGATTATTGTAATAACTTTATTTTTAATATATTCTATGTTTATTCTTGGTGGAACTGTATATCTTATTGGATGGAAAGATTGGAACGTTTGGTGGATGATATTATCTATATCACTACTACCTAATTTTGACAAAAATAAATGATTAATACTGAAACGAACGATTTATTGAAGAAGTGGAATCAAAATATGCTGATTAAATTGACAAATAATAATGAAAACTTGAAGGGTATGCCGATTTACCTAATGACGGAACATATCATTTCTGTTTTTGAGGTTCCTACAGAAGGCGGTAGTTTGCAGACAGCTGTCTATGGTATTCGCGGAGATACATGGTATGTCGAGGAAGGTCTTGCCGAGGCTGTGAAAATTGTTAATGGAGTGAAGAAGTGAATACAGCAAAAATCGTAGCAGTTACACAACCGCTTATTGATAATGAAAATGGGGTGCGAATGACCCCGGATGAATTCATTGCTTATTGCGCCAGAGTTTCTAACCCTACAAATCAAATGAATAGCTTGACTGCACCAAAATTGTTGAGGTATTGCGCTAAAAATAAACACTGGTCAATTTTTGAAACAGTTAGTATTACAATGTCTATTGAAACGACTCGTGACATTGGACGCCAAATCCTTCGTCATCGTTCCTTCACCTTTCAGGAGTTTAGTCAACGCTATGCTGATCCAACCAAAGATATGGGGTTCGTTACTCGTGATGCCCGTTTGCAAGATACAGCCAATCGCCAAAATTCCATCGAAACTTCCGATGAAACACTACAATCAGACTGGGGATTTATCCAAGAAACCCTCATTGAAAAAACAAAATATGCCTACCAGTGGGCTATCGATAACGGCATTGCCAAGGAACAGGCACGGGCAGTTCTCCCTGAAGGACTCATTATGTCTCGTATGTATATGGCTGGTAGCTTACGTAGCTGGATACATTACTGCAATCTTAGGATGACTGAAGGTACTCAGAAGGAACATCGTGAAATTGCTCGCGAAGCATGGAATGAGATTACCGCTGCATTTCCATCTCTTAAGGATGCACTAGATATTTAACCTCCATGTGTTACTGAATATCCAGCTAATAACACAAGACCAAAAGACATTATTACAAATGCATATACTGTATATGTGAAAAGTTTTATTATATCCATTGTTAATATCCTTTATTTATATGTATAGCTATATAATCGTCATTATATACATTGTAAATTTCATAACCTAAATTTTGTATAGTTTGCATCAAATTTTCTTTTTCTGTTTTAAACCAATCATCGTTCCAAGCTTCGAATGAAAGTGTTGGATAATTATATTTTTCAAGAAAATTTATTCCGCCTTTGATTACATTCAGTTCATAACCTTCTACATCAATTTTAATTAATGCAGGTGGTTTAGAAAATTCTAATGAATTTAACGTTATAATAGGTACAGAAGATCTAGTTAATGCCATAGATTGTTCGATACCATGCTTCTCTCTATATTCTTTATTAAATGAAAAAGCACCAATATTTTCAATAGTATTGTAATCGATATCTGGCAAATCTATTATTCCATCATAATCACCAACGGCTTGATTATAAAGATAACAATTATCTAAACGATTCAACATCACATTGCTGCAAAGTTGATAATAAACAATTCTTTGTGGTTCGAATGATACTACAGTCCCACCACGCTCCTGAATATTTTTTGCAATTGGTAATGTATAAGCGCCAAAGTTAGCACCAATATCTAAAATTATTGGTGCTTCTTCATTTTCATAAAACTGTTTTAGCAAATTTAATATGTGTTTATCCCAATCACCATTTTGACAAAGACATCGAGAAATTAAATCATTCGTATCAAATAAAATATATTCAATATTATCAAATTTTACATTTTTAAGAGCTGGTAACATAATATATCCTTAATTAAAAAAACAAAAATAATCCTTGAACCATAAGAAAAATACCAATTGCCATTACACCAAAACTACTCCAAAACATTAATGAGCTTACAGCTATAATTGATGCTGATATAAGAACAATAGCAAGTTGCATTGTCGAACCTGCAATTGAAATCCATGGAGATTTTTGTTTTGCTAAATCTCTTTCTGCCTCAAGACCAATAGCTCTTGCCATTAACTCTTTTTTACCTTCACCAGTTGATGGTTCAGATTCGTATCTGATTGCTGTTGCTCTATATTTATTGGCTTTTTCTCTATCACCACGAGATTCAGCTTCATCTGCAGCCGTTTCATTCATCGTTTGTTTGATTGATTTAGCCTGGTAAAACGACCAAGTATCATTGGCTTTTATAGTATTGGTTAATATTAATCCACTTAAACCATTACCAATATATGTATTGAATGCAAGAAATAATGCAAAAACACTTATAACAAATCCAGCTTTATCTTTTATACTAGCTTCTCTTTCAGAACGAGATAGTTTTTTTTCTTCAGACATTTTCTGCCTCTTATTTTATTATTGATATTAATGAACTGATATTTATATTCCCACCAATTATAGACATGCCAAAAAGAACAATAAATACACATATACTAAACATTATAATAACAGATAATGTTCCAATTAAACTTTCTAAGTGTTTGAGCTGATAAACAATAATATCCATTTTTTGTTTATCAGTTTTTTTGTCAAATTCAATTAACCATGGATAAGATTCGTAATCATGATCGGCCATTAGTATTTTCCGTATACAGATGTTGCGAACGGTACAAATTTAGCTAATTCTCTGTATGAAGCTCGATCTGTATATGCAAAAATAGTTACCGTAAAAAACAAGAAAAAATAAATGATTAATGGAACACCAATAAATATCAATGAAAATAATTGTATAATAGCAGCAGTTTCAGCAGCAGCTTCTGCTTCTTCTAATTCTTTTTTAGCTTTAGCTTTTCCTGCTGCAATTTTAGCTTTATAATATTCATCACGTTGTTTTGGGCTCATAGCCTGTAACATAGCAATTTCTTGGGCTTTAGCTTCTTCATCTATAGCCATTTGTTTTAGGATTTTAGTTTGATCGGATACTTTTTTATTGTGATCCAAAGCGCCTTTGTTGGCTTCGTTAACAGCGTTAATATGGACTTGTTTAGCTTTGGCTTTATCTACAACATCGACGATCCCAAATATAGAATTGGTTACAGTTTTGCCCCATGATTCGCCAAGTTTTGCAGCTTTATTTGGGTCTAAAGGTATCATTTGACTTTCCTTATGTTTGTAATTATTACATAATAAAATCAAAATTATCATTGACAAAATGAAGTATATATAGTATTATTTAGGTATAGGAGAATAAAAATGATGGCGAGTATTCAAGTAACAAAAAGAAACGGTAAACGAGAACACCTTGATCTGAATAAATTCCACAAAGTGGTAGCATGGGCTTGTGAAGGTATCAATGCTGTATCTGAATCAGAAATTGAACTCAAGTCGCATATTCAGTTTTACGATGGTATTAAGACTACAGACATTCAAGAGACTTTGATCAAGGCAGCTGCTGATCTTATCAGTGAGGACACTCCTGGGTATCAGTATGTTGCTGGTCGTCTCATTAATTATCATATCAGAAAGCAGGTTTACGGAGATTATAATGTTCCTAATCTTAGTGTTCATATTGATAATGTTGTTAGCGCAGGATATTATGACAGTAATATTAAAGAATGGTATTCTGCTGCTGATCTTGCTACTCTTAATAGCTACATTGATCACAAGCGAGACTTCTCAATCGCTTATGTCGGTATGGAGCAGTTTCGTGGCAAGTATCTAATCAAGAACCGTTCAACAGGACAGGTGTACGAAACACCTCAGTTCTGTTACATGCTTATTGCAATGGTTCTTTTCCGCAACTATCCAAAAGAAACAAGGCTAAAATGGGTTAGGGATTTATACGATGCAACATCTACTTTTGAAATTTCGTTGCCGACTCCTATTATGGCAGGTCTCCGTAGCCCTCAAAAGCAATTCAGTTCGTGTGTACTTATCGAATCAGATGACTCTCTTGATTCAATTAATGCGACAGCTTCCTCTATCGTTAAGTATGTTTCTCAGAAAGCTGGCATTGGTATTAACGCTGGTCGTATTCGTGCTATCGGCTCTCCTATTCGCTCTGGCGATACTACGCATACTGGCGTTATACCCTTTTACAAACACTTCCAGAGTGCGGTTAAGTCTTGTTCACAGGGCGGTGTCAGAGGCGGTGCAGCAACTCTTTATTATCCTATTTGGCATTTGGAGGTTGAAGACCTACTGGTACTGAAGAACAACAAGGGTACAGAAGACAATCGTATTCGTGGCTTGGACTATGGTGTCCAATTTAATAAGGTGATGTATGAAAGACTTCTCACAGGAGGTAACATTACCCTCTTTTCTCCTAACGACGTTCCTGACTTGTATGACTCTTTTTTTATTGATACTGACAGGTTTAGAAATTTATACGAGTCTGCAGAACAAAACTCAGCAATTAGAAAGAAAACAATACCAGCAATTGAACTCTTCTCAGGATTCATGCAAGAGAGGAAGGATACCGGACGTATTTATCTGCAGAATGTAGATCACGCTAATGATCACGGATCGTTCATCAAAGAACTAGCGCCTATTCATCAGTCTAATCTTTGCTGCGAAATCGACCTTCCCACTAAACCACTAAATGATATCAATGATGGCAAACCAGTAAAGAAAAATATTAAGATGACCAAAGAAAATTATCAAAAATATCTGATTTGGCGTAAAAATAACCCAAATACACCGCTCCCCAATTCATAGCGGATATAAATAGTTGTGAAGGAGGAGGCACAACTATGATTACACTTTACGTTAAAACACACAGAGTTACGGGATTAAAATACCTTGGTAAAACAGAAAGAAACCCATATACCTATTCTGGTTCTGGTATTAGATGGAAAAGAGAATTAAACAAGTATGGTGATGATGTTGAAACTGAAGTATTGTTTCAATCTGAAAATCTTGAAGACATTAGAGAAAAAGGATTGTATTATTCTGAGCTATGGGATATAGTAGAATCTGATGAATGGGCTAATTTCATAGAAGAAAATGGTTCTGGTGGTGATACTTCTGCTTATAGAGATTATGAAGCAATGAGTAAAAAAACAAAAGGTGTGTCTAAAGGACCACAGTCAGAAACTCATAGGTTAAATAATTCTTTAGGTCATTTAGGTCAAACTCCTTGGAATAAAGGTAAAAAAACTGGTCCTGTTAGTGAAGAAACTAAAAAGAAACATACACTAGCTAGAACAGGTCAGAAACGTGGAAAATATACACTACATAAAGAACCACATGGAACAAAACATCTACAAGGAAAAAAAGCTAGTTGCTTGTGTTGTAAGAGAGAATTTGATCTTGGCAATTTGGCAAAACATTTAAGGAAAAAAGAAAATGAATCTACCATTTAACTTTGAAGTTGTAACAGAAATAGGAAATGACGATGATGAGTATATTTATGTTCTTGGTGAAGAGTTTGAGAGTGAATCAGATGCAGAAATTAGTCTGTGCACTTTGAGTGCCATAAACTGGGGAAAAATTCGTGATCCTGCTGACTTTGAACGACCTTGTACACTTGCTGTACGTGCTCTTGACGAGCTTCTTGATTATCAGGATTACCCTGTCAAAGCTGCTAAAAATTCCACTATGGCCAGACGACCTCTTGGTGTCGGTATTATTAACCTCGCTTATTGGTTGGCTCGCAATGATCTTAGCTATCAGCACATTGATTACGATGGATTGAATAAGCTTCATGCGTTTGCAGAGGCTTGGTCTTATTATTTGATTAAAGCATCAGTTGATCTAGCGGAGGAAAAAGGTGCCTGTCCGAAGAGTAATGAAACAAAATACAGCCAAGGTGCGTTCCCCATACACACCTACAAGAGAGAACTGGACGAAATCGTATCGCCAGCATATCGGATGGACTGGGTTTCGTTGGGCGCTAAAGCTTGCAAGTATGGTATCAGGAACTCAACTCTTATGGCTCTCATGCCATCAGAAACATCGGCACAGATTAGCAACGCAACGAATGGTATTGAGCCGCCAAGATCGTTGGTCTCTGTCAAACAGTCTAAAGATGGCGTACTTAAGCAGGTTGTACCTGAAGTACGAAAGCTCAAGAAAAAATACGACCTTCTTTGGGACCAAAAATCACCAGAGGGTTATCTCAAAATCTGCGCCGTTCTCCAGAAATTCATTGATCAAGGAATATCCGTTAACACCTCGTACAACCCTAAGTTCTACGAAGATGAAAAGATACCGATGAGTGAGATGATTGGTCATTTGTTGATGTTTTATAAGTTGGGTGGCAAACAGCTATACTATTTTCAAACAAACGATTTGGCAGGAGAATATGAAGAAGCACCTTTGGCTGCTGGCGAAGTACCCGATGAAGATTGCGAAAGTTGTAAAATATGACAATGAAAGTTAAAACTTATCTTGATAAGAGTCTTCTTCATGGTATTGGGTTATTTGCCGGTGAATTCATTACCAAAGGTCAATTAATTTGGGAACATGATTCAATTATTGATGGTTGGCTACCAGCCCTACATAATTATAACTATGACAGTATAACCAGAGAAAACTTTGATTATATGTATTGTTATGATAAAGATTTAGATAAAATTATTCATTTCGCAGACAATGTTAGGTTCATTAATCACAATAGTGAACCTAATTTAACAGCACCTACTAAGTATATTCATTATGCTGCTATGGACATATATTCTGGCGAAGAATTAACAATTGATTACGACTTAGTGTGCGATAACGGTAAAGGTTTTTAAATGACAAGATTAGATCCACCCATTCCATTACAAACTCCAAAGGGAGATGCGATGGCTTACTTTGTTATTGATTATGGTACGGAACACGATCTAATGTGGGTTTGTTTTCAAGATGATACTGGTGAATGTTGGAGCTGGCATAATGCTCATATTCGATTAAGAAAAAATTATACTTCAGAGCGTATTAATATAAGTCCTATTGAACATGATGTATTTTCAAAAAAGATAAAGTAATGAAAGTTAAAAAAATGAAGTTGACTTTTGAAGAGAT
>Ga0214219_1000181_pt1 | contig 31459 bp, 23 predicted proteins | sample TroBogypolimnion_26_FD_153057 | JGI IMG/M metagenome (GOLD analysis project Ga0214219, IMG submission 153057) | Freshwater microbial communities from Trout Bog Lake, WI - 25JUL2007 hypolimnion | ecosystem: Environmental > Aquatic > Freshwater > Lake > Hypolimnion/Profundal zone | place: Trout... | reverse complement strand
GTTGTTTCTTCAACTGGAGCTGTTGTTGTTTCTTCAACTGGAGCTGTTGTTGTTTCTTCAACTGGAGCTGTTGTTGTTTCTTCAACTGGAGCTGTTGTTTCTTCAACTGGAGCTGTTGTTGTTTCTTCAACTGGAGCTGTTGTTGTTTCTTCAACTGGAACAGGTTCAGTTTCTGTTGAAGCATTTGCAATTGTTGTATCAACAATATTTGACATTTTGTCAAAAGTTTCTGTTACTGATTTTTCAGTTTTTGAAACATTATTTTCAATTTCTGTATTATTTGCCATTATTAAAAAAATTTTTATAATTAATTACTATTTTTATATATCCAAATATATTTAAAAAAATAAAATGATATTTTAATCGAATTTCTTTGATGAACCAAATCCGCCCTTTCTATTTTCGCGTCTTTCTTTAACAGTATCAAGATTTTCCCATTGTTTTAAATCAATTTCTGTCATAACTTCAATAAAATTACTTTTCTTTAATTCTATTTGAGCAAATTTTTCATTAGGTTTTATAACTATTGGAAATTTATCAATTAAAACTATTTGTACTCCCATTCCATAAGTATAATTTTCATCAATTAATCCTGTTATTGATGTATAATAATTTTTATAGTTTGAAGATTTTGAACGTATATCAATATTATATCCTTCGGGAATTAATATTCCAATTCCTGTTGGAATTTGAATATTTTTATGAATAAAATAAGTATCTGAAAAATATCTCATTACAATATCACCACTGTTAACATCAATAAAATCTAATTTAATTGAATCAACTTCATTAGTTGTTGCTAAATCTTTGTTATTTTTTAAAATTTCAGCAATGAATTTATCAGTTAAAATTGGCATATACATATCAACACCAACTGAATGAAATTTTGCATTTTTTTCTTTTTCATTTTGAGTTAAACCTAATGGAGATTTTACATCAAAAAATTTTGTAAACATTAAATTTATCATGATTTTAATTGTATTTTTCTTTTTTGAATTTCATTTTCTAATTTAGTTATTACATTTAAATAAATATCTTCATCATATCCTTGAAAAACACCTCTTGAATTTAATAATCCTTTTTCAATTTGTGTATATAAATAATCTTTCGTTACATCATAAACACGACCTAAAGGAGTTAAAGCAAATCCCATTGATTTATATTTAATCCATTTAGTAATTTCATTTGAATCTATTGGAATTCCATCCATATCAACTAAAATTTCATCAACTTTTGCTTCAGGACTTAATCCCATAGTTATCATTCCATTAGGATATAATGCTTTAAAATCTAATCCCCAACAAGAATTTACATTCTTTTTTGTTGGTGCTTTAACATAACCTCCTTGATATTTTCTTTTTACATTATTTGTTTTTTCACTTTCTAATAAAAATAAATTATCTTTTCTTAATTCTAAATAAACAAGAGCTTCAGAAATAGAATTTTGAGATAATCTTAAATATGGTACTTTTGTATAATAACTTTGAAAAAAATCAACTGTTAAAAGATTAGTTGCTTTATGAATTAACATTACCAATATAGTATCAATTAAACCATAACTAATAAATCTTAAATATTCTTTTTCATATAAAGTTCGTAAATTTCCATCATAAGTTACTTTATTTAATCCTAAAATCATTTCAGAAATATTATCTAAAGAATAACTACCTAAATTATTATAAATTAATGATTCTTTAAATAATATCATATAATCTGCAAGAATTCTATGAGAAGGAATTTGTAAAGTTATTTTGGTTTTATCATTTATATCAATTGTTTTTTTACTTAATTTTCTTGTTGGAGAAGCTTTTTTAATATCAATTCCGAGTTTATCACATCTATTAAAAATATATTGCCAATCAAAATCTAAAAAATTCCAACCAATAATTAAATGAAAATGTTTATTCATACATTCAAGAAAAACATTTAACATTTCAATTTCAGTATCAAAAACTCTTATAGAAAAATCAAATGAATATTTATTACAATATTCTTTTAACGAATCTTGTAAAATACTTGCAATTTGAATTTTATCTATATCAGTAATTTCAGGATGTTCAGGATTTTTTACAATAAAAAATATTGATTGTAAAGAACTATCAGTAAATGAAATAGACCTAATTGAATTTAATGCTTCAGTTTGTGATGAATAACCATATTTATCACTTATATCTGTTTCAATATCAACTGAAAATGGATTAGGTATTCGCATTTCAGCAAATTTTTCATTTTGTTTCGAAAAATTTAAAGGAATTTCTTGATTAAAAAATTCATTTATATTATGATGTGAAAAATATTTTGCATGTTCTTTTTTTATAAATGACCCATTAAAACTTTTTAATGTTGGAATTTTATTTGGGTCTGATTCTTCACATTCAACTAATTGAAAAAATCCATCATCTAAAATAATTTCTTCAATAGCTATTTGATTATTTACATCAACATAAGAAATATCTAAACCATCTCTTTTTTGTGTATAATCGATTATCATAGATTATATATTATATTTATTATTTTTCTATTTCAGATTCTGATTCAGGAATTAATAAAGTCATTTTTTTATAACTTTTTTCATCATGTTCATGATAATTCATATCTTCACAAAGATTAACAATTTTTGGTTCAATTTTATTTTGTTGATTATTTATTTGATTATCAACATTTAAAGTATTTTCTTCCATAAAATAAAAAATTTTTAAATAAGGAAAAATGGTTAGATAAAATATCTAAACATTTCTCAGAAAAAGTTTAAATACAAATTTTAATAATATCTATATCCTAATTTTTTTAAGAATATTGGTTGAAATAAGTTATCAAAATTAATAAATAAAAAAATTTGGCGAATAATCAAATTCGCCAAATTTTTATTTTTAATTAAATTAATTATTAAATTGAAGCTAATAAATCTTCAATACTTGTTGAACCAGTTAATAAACTATTATCAAGATTTGCTATTGGTTCTTCAATATTATCTTGAATAGATTGTTGAACTGCATATTGCATAGGAGTTCCATTTGCAACTTGTTCAATAGTTTGTTGTTTAATAATTTGTTTTTGAGCTGGAGTTGCATCAAGTTTTGCTATTGCTGAATTTAAAGCTTCTTGTATTGTGGCACCTTTAGCTATATTTTCTTCAATTGCAGCGTGAGTTGCTTTTAACATCGCAGCTTTATTCATCATACCTCTTGCAGAAATATTTTTATAAGTTCCTAATTTAACTCTTAATTCTTTAATTTTAGAATTATTTTTGCTAATCATAGAACGAATAGAATTTTTCTTTTCGGCTGAAGCTAATGATAAATCAACTAAAAGTTGTTCATTTTTAGTTGTTAAAGAAGCGATATTTTCTCTTATTGCTTTTTTACGGTTTTTAATTATTTGGTCAGATTCTGAAATTTGTCCATTTTTAATATAATCAGCAAGTACCGGGTTATTAAGTTCTTTCATATAAGCTTTTGCTAAGAAAGTTTTACCTTTTGCCCAATATTTTGAAGCTAAATCAAAATTCTTTTTTCCTTCAGCATCTAAACTTGCAATCATTTCTCTAATGTCTTTACCTTTTTCATCAAATTTATTCATTGCATTTTTAACCATCATTGGATTTTTGGTATTAACACCAAATTCATTACCCAAATCTTTATACTGTTCGAGTTCGTTTTCAGCTGTGAAAGCATCATTTTCTAAATCAGCACGTTTCTTCTTTAAAAGTTCAAGTTTTCTGTTAGCTTTTGCTTTTAATTCTGATTTAACCTTTGCTGGATTTCTACGAGCATTTTTCTTTTTATTCAATTTTGCTTTAGTTTCAGCTTTTCTTGCTTCTTGTGGTCTGATAGCTGAATCTCCCATCATAATGATGATGTACATTGAACCGGCAATACCATAAGCTTTATTTACTGCTTGGTCAAAATTTAAAACTACTGACTTTCCTGTGATAATCAAATCTTCTGTAGATTCTTCTGAAACTTCAGATGAATTTTTTACAGGCAAAAGTTGAATACAAAGAATATTATCAGAATTTTTAAAAGCTGCGGAATCTTCTGGTGTTAATTTTTCAATAAAAGTTTCAACATCTTCTCTTGCTTTGTTAACAAATTCATTAAAGTTTCTGTAACCTTTAATTTGAAAATTATTAGCTTTTTTCAAACCAACAGCACCTTTTGTTGCATATTTTGTTGAAAACAAAACACCAGCTAATTTAGACATTACGTCTGGTCTTTGAATAATTGTTTGTAAAACTGCTGATGCAATTCCATGACCTGCTAAAACCGCTCTTGGGTTTTCTTTTAATTGTTCAACTACATCGAGTATGAACTCTTTTCTTGTTTGTCCCATTTTATTTATGGATTTAAATTTATAAATTGTACAATATAAAACTGAAAAGTTACTTATCACATTTCTGCTCGAAACCGAAAATTATCATTTTGTCGCGACTATAAAAATCAAATCATAAAGTTTCCGTACGTAACAATTACATCAAATTTTATTTTTCTTTTTAATGACTTTATATATTAACTTAAATTATTTTGAAATATTCTTGTTTTAAATCGAATTTGGATTTCCATCAACAACTGCAACTTTTAATTTTCCTTTTAATTTTGTATCTATTGCTGTTAATGTTGCCCCAATTAAATCATTTGAATTTTTTAAATCAGACATTAATTCTTGTAATGTTATTTTCTTTTCTTCTGGAGCTTTTTTAACAATTCCACCAAAAGAGAATCCACTATCATCTTGTTTTGTATCTGTTGATGATGTATTATCAACAAAATTACCTAATATTTCATTTTGTTTTTCTTGACTATCTTTAATAAGTCCAAATAAATCTTTTAAACTTTCAAGTATTTTTGCTAAATTATCAGATGCTGTTGCATCTGTCATCATTTTTAGATTTCTTTCCAAAGCCATTGCTTTTTCAAGATTAATCATATTAATACTTGTTGATATTGCTGCGAAATTATCAGCTGTTGCTTTTAGATTTTTATTTATTTTACCCCATTTATCATCATCAGCTAAATTTTCAATTATATCTTTCATAGCAGTTGATATTGAATTAATATTATCTGCTTGTAAACCTTGAAATGAGGTCATCAAAGTTCCTATATTTTTAATTGAATCAGGAGCATTTTGATTTTTAAAATTTTCTAAAACATCAAATGCCCATGAAAACATGCTAACACTTACTCTTATTGCATTTGAAAAACTTTGTAAAGCATCTTGGTCTTGTGCAATTCCTAAACTTGCAAAATTTGCAATTGAATCAACTAAAGGTTTAAATGCTTCACCAATTTTTCCAATTCTATTAGCTCCACTATTATTATCACCAAATAATCCACCTTTAAATGGATTTTTAATTTTCATTCCACCACCAAAATCCCAAGTTTCATCATCACTTGACATAACTAATAATGGATTTAATAATCCTTGAAGTAATTTACCCACACTAACCCCAACTTGAGCAATTTCATCATCAGTTATTTTATGAACATCTGTTAATACTAATTGTCCATCTTGAACTTCATAAACATTATAAGTCATTCCAGCAAAAGCTCTAACAATATCAACAAGTCCAGAACTAACATTAATTAATTTTGCTAAAGCATCTAAACCACCTTGTGCTGATTCAAGTGCTGGTAAACTACTATTTATTGCATCTGTTGTTGTTGTTATGAAAGTATTTAATAAAGCTCCAAAATTATCAATTGCTTTATTATCAACTGATAATGCTTCAATTGCTTTAAATCCCAAAGCAACAAATATCATAACTGCAGTAATTGGTATTAATAATGCACTTTTAATAACAGCTTTACCTAATTCAATTATTCCAAAATCATTAAATGTATTAACTATTGATTTTATTCCATAATTAAATCCATCCATTGCTTTTGGTGTTATGTTTAAAACAGAAATTATTGCTAAAGCTCCAGCAACAATCATTGCTGCGGTTCCTATAACAATTAATAATACTGAAGTAATAACAGCTCCAATCGCTGCAGGTAGTAATAATAAAAATCCAATAGCTAATGCTCCAACAGCTAATATAAATGATGGAACATTATCAAAATCTAAACCAGAAATTATAGATAAAGTAAAAGCAATAATTAATGCTGATACTCCTAAAAGTAAAACACCAACAACACCTAAAATTATCATTTCATCAGCAGCACCAACTAAACTATATAAAACAACTAATGTTCCAACAGCCAAAGCTAAGTATAAAATATTATCTACAACATTATCAATTTGTGACATTGCCCAAATAACACCAACAATTAACATTGTTGAAAAAGCTAATGCAATCATCATTGTGGTTGAATTTGCAGGCATTATTCTAAAAGCTAAACCAATACCAGCTATAAATCCAATTAAATACATTGCAGGTGTCCAATTTAATTCTGCTGTTACAGCAACAATTAAAACTAAAATTGCCACACCTATTGCAAATCCAAATAATCCACCTGTTTTACCAGAACTACCTATTAACCCTGGAAGTGCTATTGCTAAACCAATTCCAGCAATAAATAAAATTAATTTCCAAGCTGATGACCAATCTAATTCTCCTGTTACAGCAACAACTAATACTAAAATTGCCATTCCAGCTGCGAATCCAAATATTCCACCCATTTTTCCACTCTTCATAAATAATGAAGGTAAAGCTATTGCCAAACCAACAGCAGTTATAAAAAATATCAATTTAATACTTGCTCCAAAATCAATTTCTCCAATTGCTGCCAAACTTAAAACTAACAAAGCTATTCCAGCAGCTAATGCAAATATTCCTGTTCCACCACCAGACATTCCTTTAAGTCCGCCACTTTTACTTTTACTCATTAACATATTAGCAAAAGCAACTGTTGCTCCTAAAGCACCAATAAAAATAATTAACATTAAAACAGACCCCCAATTAACATAATTCATCATTAATAATGCTAATGTTAATATTCCTATACTACCAGAAATTGCTATTAATCCAAGTGGGTCTTTAACTCCTCCAATACTTGATTTTCCAAAAGTTTTTATAATTAAACCTAAACCTGTTAAAAATCCAAGAAGTTTAAAAACACTTCCCCATTCAACAAAATTTGTCATTAATAAAGCTCCTGCAAGTAAAACAACACTAAATCCAATACTTAATAAAACTTTACTTACTGAATCAAAAGTTGCTTTCATAGTTTTCATACCAACTGAAAACTTTAATAAAAGATTTTGAAATTTTTCAAATTTTATATTATTTTTTTCATCAATCATTTTTTCATATAAATCAATAAATTTACCATAATTTTTGATAAATTTTTCATCCATATTTTTAACAATTGATTCAATAAAATGTACTGAAGGATTTGTTTTATCTTCTTTTTTATTTCCAACAATTTCAGATATTTTATTTTTTGTTACGGATTTTAAATTTTCTAATGTAAATCGTTTTTGAAAATCAGCAAAACCTTTAATTAATTTATCTTTATAACCAGAAATAACTTCAAAAATATTTGAAAATTCTTCTTCAAGTTTTTTTTCTGGTGATTCTTTTTTCTTTTCTTTATTTTCAAGTATTTCAATTAAATGTAATAAATGAAAATTTATTGATGTTAATGTAACACTAATATTTAATAAAACTGGATTTGGTTTAATTGCAGAATTATTTACAGGATTTATAAGTGATGTAACTGATTTAGTTATAGTATTGCTAAAATCATAAAATTTTCTTTTCAAATTTTTAAGTAAAGCATTCCCATCAACAGTTTCTTTTGATATATTTTGTAATATATTTGCAACTGATGTAAATCCAATTAATAAAGCACTTTGTTCTGTTTGTTCTGCTTGTTTCATAAATATTAAATCTTACTTACAATTGTAAATAAACCTTGAACTTTACTCTTTATAACTGTTGAAATTTCAGATAAACTTAATAAAGTATATTTATAACCTTCTGAATATGCAACCCATTCACTATTTGTTTCATTATAAGCAAGTACAATATCTTTTTGAACTGTACCTTTTTTACCTGTAACAACAATAGTTATGTTTGCAACATATTCAGAATGTGCATGAATTTCAAAAACCGTACCTCTACGTGCAAAACTACCTGTCATTGATTGTAATGACATAAATAATTTTGATTGTTTTGATGTATCTACTTGTTCAACTATCATATTAATATTGTGTTTTTGGAAATTTAATATCTTCTGATAAAATACCTGTATTTTCAACTATTTCATTAAAAGTTTTTGCACGATATATATGTTTTTGTCCTTTAACTGAATATTCTAATTGAAATAAATAAATTCTTGAATTATAATTTCTCTCAGAATCTTGTTTTTTATGTATAGTTCTTTCACGTTTTTGATATGGACCACGATTTTTTATATCATATTTATCATAATAATCATCAGTAGTTATATAATCTTTTCCATTTCTTTTATCACCACCAATAATTTGATATGCTAAATATGATAAAACAAACCAATCAATAAAAGCTGTTTTACATATAATTGCTTCTGAATCATAATCATTTTTCAATAATTTTGATGTATCTGTTTTTGATAAAGTTTTTTCAATAACGATTCCAATTTCTGGTTGTTCAGTTGCAATATCATTTATTTCATATAAAGCTTTTTTCAATTTTGCATGAGAAAGTTTTTTATACAAATAAAATAATTTCATATCTTCATCTTCTGCAGATAAATGAGGAGTCCAATCAGTTTCAAAAGCTTTTTTCAATACAATTATAATATTATTCATTAACCAACTCATTGTTGGCGCTTTTGTTGTTAATTTAAATTCCCAATCTTCATCAACTTCATTTATTGCTTTTATATCATAAGTTCCCATTAATAGGGCTTCATCAATATTAACTCTTAACCAATTATTTTCTGTTTCTTTTGCTTTAAAATCAACTGAAAAAATATGTCCATCATCATCTGTATATGGTTTTGCAACATATTCATTAGTATTTAAAACTAATGATATAAGAGGCATTAATGGATTATTTATTTTACGTAATTCTAATTTTTTTAAAGTTACATCATACCCATGAAAATAATATTCTGCAATTCTATCACCAATAAATTCAACAAAAATTTGTTCAGTTTTAAAATCTTTTCCAGTTACTTCAATAATTTTTTTAGCTCTTGATTCTTGTAAATAAACTAATAAATTTCCTGTTGATTCAAAATCTTCTGGAATAGATATAATAAATCTTGTTCCTTTATTAACTTTAAGTTTTGTAAAATCAGGTTTAAAAACAACTGTTAATGAAGTTAATTTAAGTGATGAACCTCTTAATTGTGTTTTATTTGTATTTGCAATAACTCTTAAATCGCAAATTCTTGCACTTATTAAACCTTTTGATTGAGTTTTTACATAAGATGCAATAGACCTTACAACATTTGGTAATTTATCTGTTCCAATATTTGATTTTGTTTTAAAATAACCATTTTTATCTTTTATAACTTTTGAAGCAGTTATTTGTATATCTTCAAGTTTTATATCTTTGCCATCAGGAAGATTATTTAAAGCATTTTCAATTGATTCAGCTAATTCTGGAACATTTATATTTTCTGGAAGTTCTTTTCCGGTTACAATTTCAAATTCTTCTTTAGTAATTTGATTTTGTTGAGGTAATTTTAAATCTTTATTATTTGCTTTAATTTGTTGATGAAATTTATCAATTATTTGATTTTTAACATCTTTTTCTTGAATTTTTTGAACAACATCATCATATTTTTGTTCAGCTAATGATTTTGGTATAATTATTTCTTGCTCAGTAGCTGGTAAACTATCAAGAATTGATACACGTTTTTTCTTATTTGTTTTTATTAAAGTATTAAGATTTGGAGTTTGATTAATATCTTTATCCAAATTTAATAAGTCTTGAACGTCTTCATTAAGTTTTTTCATATAAACTAAACTTTTTATGTTTGTAATGGGAGAAATTTTAAAACTTCTCCCATTTTCAATATATATTAAAAAATTTAAACACTATTTTTTAGGCATTTTAGGCATGGATTGCTTGAACATACTTTTTGTTTGATTCATTGCTTGTCCCATAGTATTTTGCATCATTTCTTGTGGATTATTTCCATCTTTATTTTCATCCTCATTTGCTTCTCTTTTCATTAATTTTGTTAAAAATACTTGATAATTATTAAAAACATAAAAAGGCATTTCATTTATTATTGCTTGATTATTTGAAGATTTATATGAAATTAATGCTGAAATTTCATAATATTCTTCTTGCCCTATTATCGAATTCAAATAAATATATTCAAATAATTTAATTTGTGGATAATAATATTCAAATGTTTTAGGATTTGGATATTTATAACCATTAATTGAAATATCCTTGAGGACTTGATTTGCTGACAAACATTGATTTCCAACCTCCAGGAAATCGTATGGGAGCCTCCTCCTCCGACTCACAAGCACATTTAACATCCATATTATCTAAATTATCAAGGGTTAATTTATTTATTATTTCCAAATAAGATTTAAAACGAGTTTCATCCTTTTTTATTTCAGTATATTTTTTCGCTAATTCTTTAATTGTTTCTTTACCAGTTTCATATAAATATGGTGCAAATAATAAAAATTGTTTATCATAAATTATTTTATCTTCTTTACGGTCTTTGTCATTTGCTGTATCTCTATAAACACGAATAACATATTTAAAAATTCTTGATGAAATTTCTATAGTTGGAATTAAAAATTCAATTGGTTCTTCTAATCCCATATCAAGTACAAATTTTCTACCATCAAAACTATTTAATAATTTTTCTGTTAATTCCGGATATTTTAATTTATGTGCAAATAAATCAACTTGTATAGGGTCATGACATAATGAACATATTATTTGATATGTTATTGGTGCCCCAGGTAAATAAAATTCACGAAGTTTTAATAAAAAGAATGTTCTATGTGCATCATTTATTTCTCCTGAACTAACTCTTCTTTGTTTTTCTGTATCATAAATAACAACACATTTTTTTATCAAATCTTCAATTGCAATAACTATTGCTGGTTGGTCTTGTTCATTAATAGTTGAAAAATTTGCAACTTCAATTGAAGTTGGACATCTATAAGCAAAAGCCCAAGATTCAGGATATAAAGCACCTTCTTGTGGTATTTCTTCTCTATTTAATATTTTATAACCATCTAAAATATTTGGAGCATCTTTCCCCACAACTGCTAAATTTGAATCAAAATCATTTTCTTCTTCAGAAGATTCATTATGTTTAGATTCATTTTCTAAGCTTTGTAAAGCTTTCAAATCTTCTTCCTTATTTTTATTATTTTTATTATTTGGCATTTTTATTATTATTAAAAAAATTCATTAAATTATTGAGTTCAATTTCTTCTTTTTCTTCTGTATCTTTTTTACTTGTTTTTTCAAACATATCAGTTAATTTTTTTGGTATATTTGTTGAATTTCTTCTTTTCAAATACATACCACCATAATTATTAGGGTCATAAATATTTATCCCCTTTTTATCAAGTATATTTAAAACTTCAATACATTTTTCTTTGTAAGTTTCAAATTCTTTTTTATTATTTGAAGAAGATTCATCTTTTTTTGATGAATCTTCTTCATTATTTATTCTTTTTTTAATCATTTTTTAAACTAAACTAACCTTGGGTCATTTGTTACATCTGATACAAAATCAGAATTAAAAGTCATTGCTAATTCGGTCATATCATGTGATGTATAATCAGCAATTTGGTCCGGTAAATCAGCCATTGGAAATAAATTATGTCCCATACGTCTCCAATAAATTGAACCATCTCTATTAAATTTTTCAACAACTATTGCTGCGTCAGCATAATCTTTTTTCAAACTTTTTTCTCCAGTTAATGGATTATGTTTAAATCTGCTCCATTTTACGATTGTATTATAAACCAACATTCTTGAATTATTATCCAAAAAATTATGGAAAGCAACTTCAACATCATAAAAAGTTTCTTTTTCATTTGAATCATAACGGAATTTAACTGTTTTATATTCAGCTTCAATAACATTAGATGATTTTTCAATGAATAATCCACCTACGGATTTTATATATTCTGATAAAAACCCAATATCGCCCAAATAATTTTTTAAATTATTCATGACAACAAAATGAGCGTTAAAATTCGAACCTACTACTGGTTCATATTTATTTATTGCCGCTGTTGATTGAGTAGTATGCGGAAAACTAACTGTACTCATATATTCTTATTTATTTAATTAATTTGAATTATTTACTTTTAATTGAATTTGATTTTATTATAGCTTTTTCTGTTTTTGCTAAAATTTCAAAAGATTTTGTTACATAATTACGCAAAACAGGTCTTAATTTTAAATTGAAATCCACCGAAACTGATTTAATTATATAAACCATATCAATAAGACTTCTTAGTTGTAATGGATGATAATATAAATCATATTTTTTAAAATCAATATCTATATTAGCTAAAAATTCACCAGTTGAATCACCTATATAATTATTTCCATAACTTTCTGATGTTGCATCTGTATTAGGTTCAACATAAAGTACGCAAACTTTGGATATACTTCTCGAAGATGAAATACCAGCATATAAATCTTTTGTTGCTTTTATATAATCATTATATGTATCAATGCTAATATATTGCATAATTTGTATGTTGGCTTTAATATATTGTGTTACCAAACACATTAAATCAAATACTAAAGTTTGCATATCAGGTACTAAATTCCTTAATGTATCAACATTACGATATAATGGATTAATTTCCCCATTAATTAAATTATGTATTAATTCATTATGGAATACATCATTAACAGTATTTACATTATTTTTAATTGAAAGTGCTTGTATTTCAGTATCTAAATAATTTACAATTGTATCATAAACATTATCTAAATGATAATTTTGTCCCCATTTACGATTATTTCTTGATAAAATTGTTTTCAAATCCAGATAAAATTTTGATTTATCAACAAAATTTGAACCATCATTAATACCTATTATTTTTTCAATTTCAACTGATTCCATTAAATTAAAATCAACATCAACAATTTTTGCAATTTTATTAAAATTTTCTGGATTTAATGAATGTAACAAATATCCAACAACTTTAAATAAACTACTTGAATCAAGATTTGAAGTAGCTAAAACAGATAAAATAACATCATCATAATTTTTAACATCTTTTGATAAATCTAAAACTTTATCAAAAAATGTATCAACTGTATCAATTTCAGTATTTAAAAAAGATGTAAATTTTTGTTTTATTTGGTCTAATGTACCATCGGTTTCAAATGAAAAACTTTCATATAATTTAGTAACAAGATTTTCTTCTAAACCGGTAACGGAGACCATTTGATTAATCAAATGGTCTTTTCCGGTTAATTCGATATTATTAATTTCTGAAAATTTTTTCATATTAATTATGTGAATTAAATTATTTTATTAATTAATTTTTAAATCAAATACAACTTTTTCTAAAGCATTAGTTGGAGTATACTCGATATGAACTAATTTTATTTTTTGTTTTTGAATATCAGGTGTATTATTTGAAGCATTACAAATAACAACCAAATCAGATGCTTGAATTGCTCCAGCCAATGCCAAAGAAGTCATAAAATTTGTTGTTTCTGTTTCTGTTCTTAAATAATCATCATAATTTCCTTTTTTGAAAGCTTCAGATTTTGCTAAATTATATAAAGATTCTTTAATATAACATAATAATTCTGAATTTGTTATTTGTTGTTGAGCTGTAACTTCTTTTTGACCGGTTAAATTACCATAAATAGTATTTCCACCATTGAAATTTATTATTGGATTAAATCTGAATTGTTCACAATAAGTTCTTTCATCATCATCAATTGGATATTCAAGTTCAGTTATTCCATCAATATAACCTGATTCATTTGCTAAAACATCAAAATCATAAGTTTTAAGATAAAATAAATTTGAAATCTTTCCAGATAATGGTCTCATAACTGTACCAACTAAATCACCAGGACCATAAAAGAAACACATATCTGCTCCAATAATGAATTTAGTTAACAATTTTGTTGAATATACATTATTTCCACCAACTGGCAAATAACTCATATCAAAATTTGCTGTTGGAGTTTGTTTAAATAATGGATTAACAGATTTTTGTAAATCAGTTAAAAATGGTTCATTTATAATTGCACGTAAAAATCTATTTCCATTATCTAATGTTACCATTAATTGTCCAAATTGATATTTATATGCTGGTTCAATATAAGATTTAAAGGCATCAATAACATAACGTAAACCAGGTGTTCCTTTAATACCTTTAACAATACCAGGGTCATTCATCATATCCAAAATTTCATTTTGTTTAGATGCTGTTCCATCAATAAATTGTGCAGTTCTTGGTTTATAAGAAACTAAATTAAATGGTTTAATTAAACCAATATCTGAAAAAGCATTTAATTTTATTACTTTATCAGTTGCTGGAACTTCAGGAGTATCACCATTAGCAGGAATATCATTTGTATGTGTATAAGCAATATTTCCACTACAAGTAAATTGAACTTTTGTATAAGTATCAGTTCCTGTTATAACAGCTGCAGCATCTAAAACATCAATATTTGATATTTCAACTATTCCACCACCTTCTGCTAATATTTTATCACCAATTCTTAAATTTTGTTCAAATGAACCAATAAATTGTGTAGAATTTACTTTTTGACAAAAATAACTAATTAAATTTGCTGCTGTTGGAGCAACATTTTGTGTTTTTGATGTTAATGGATAAATATTTGTTGAAGTTGTTAATGAACTTGGAACAACATGAGATAACATACAATTTGAAACTTCAGTTAATTTTGCATTATCTGAATCAAAAAATCCATTTCCATAAACATCAATAAAATTAGAAGTTGTAACTTCAAATACATCATCATTTAAATGACAAACTAAACCAATAGTTGTATAAAAATTATTAATTATAGTATCAATTGATAATGGATTTTGATTTGAATCAACAAGTCCAGGAATTAATGACCCTGTAAATAATTTTAAAAATCCAGCTTCTGGAATTGCTTTTAATTCATCAATTCTTGTTAAATCAGCATTTCCATGCGAATCAAAAAATTGACCATAATATTGATTTGTTCCAGCTCCTGAATCAAAAGTATTTGTAAACACATAAACATCAACAAATGTATCTTTCAATAACATATTGAAATCAATTGCAGGATATTCATCAATTTCTAATGAACAATTTGCTAATGTTAAATTTCCTTCGGAAGTTAATGTACTATAATTTTTAGAACGTACAACAAAAATTGATAAATCATTTGTTGTAACATTACCAAAACTTAACATATTATGTTCAGTCATTAAAGACTCAATTTGTTCTGGTTTTGGAATCCAAAAAGTATTTGTATCAAATAAATTAGAATATAAGGTAGTTAATTCTTCAGTATCTGTAATGTTTGGACTTATTCCGCAAATACCTGCAGTATCTAAATTGGAAAAAGTTCTTAAATTAATTACTGCAATAGGTCCTGATTTTAAAGCATCTAAACAAACTGATTGTGAAAAATTACCCTTTTTTTCTTGAATACGTGTTCCTTTGCCAAAAATTGCTGTAAAACCTGCAGTATTTCCTTGTGCAAAATTATACAACATATTTACCGGACCTTTGTCAGAATTGATAAATATCAATCTTGTTTTATTATCGGCTACAATTGTTGGAACTTGCGAATTATCAGTTACGATAAAATATGTTCCTGCCGATTTAGTGATAATTTGCGCTAATTGATTATCCATATTGTAAATATTTAAAATTTTTAATATATTAATTATATAGTTTGAAATAATTTATTATTCTTTTTTATCTTTTTTATCATAATTATCAAGAATTGTTTTCATCATTTGTTTAGTATTATTAAATTGAGTTTTACCATAATCTTCAGTTACAACTTCATCTCCATTTGTATTATTATCATCAAGTTCTTGATTACATAAAATATCTGCTCTCATTTTCTTTAAAACATTTGGAATATTTCTATAAGTATTTTGAAGTTCTTTTATTAATTTCAAATGTTGATTAACCAAATTATTATAAGAATTTATTATTGCATAATCTTCAGCTTGTGTTGCATTAACTCTTGCTACAATATTGCTAAGCATTTGCTTATTAATATCTGTAAGTGATAATAAATCTTCTAAATGTTGTACTTGTAAATTCCCAACTTGTTTTAAATAAGTTTTATGTTCTTCTGATAAAACAACATCATTAAAATCAAGTACAAATTTTGTTATTTTTGCAACAAATTTTTTAGCTATTACTTGATGTTTTTGTTGAATTTCTGGAACCTTAATATCATGATATTCAGCAACAACAAAACTATCATTATTTGCTGTTAACATATTATCATTATATTGTGTTAACTGTAAAACTTCAGAAAAATCTTCAGTATCAGCAGAAAAAGCATTTTCTATATTTGCTTCATCAATTGTTTCTTCAGGAGTTTCAAATTCTTTTGATGTTTCATTATCGGAAAATAAAATATTTTCATTATCATCAATTATTTTTGTATCATCATCCATACAAATAATATATTATTAAAATTATTAAAATTATTAAAATTTATTCATTTCTAATATTGGATTACAATAATCACTTAAAATTTGTTTATCATCAATATTAAAAAATAAATCATTTATTAAAAAATTACCTCCAAATAAATCTAATTTTGTTATTGTAATTGCATTATTTGAAATTACATTTGTTATTATATATATATTTTGATATTCTAATGTTTTTTCTTTATTAACTAATGTAAATATTTTGAGAACAAATTGATTTGATTCTTTAATAAAATTTAAATTAATTTGATATAATTCTTTAATTGAAAATTTATAATTAACATCAAAAGTTATTTGATTTCTATTATCAATTAATTGTAAAGAATTTCTATTATTTTTTATAGTAAAAATTGAAACATTAGAAGATAAAATATCAATTACTTCTCCAACAAAATTATTAACCAAAATATAATTAAATGTTATTGAATAATCAATATTTAAAGTTAATGAAAATTTATTTTTTATTGTATAATCAGTTAAATTATATTGTAAAGCAATAGTTCTTTTTGGAATTTCAGCACAATTATACATTGTTATTGGTGAAATATTTGTATCTGGATTAACTGAAACAATATTTAAACGTCTATCATAAAATTCTCTTAAAGCTTCTGTTTCTTTTAATGATATATGAAAAGTACTATCTTCTAATTTATTGGTAAAATTTTCAGTTATTAATTTTTTTTCTTCAACTGTATCTTTATCAATAGTATCTGAAGTAAATAAAGTATCATTTTTATAATCATCAATTTCTGTTAAAATTGTATTTAAAATATTTTCATCTTCAATACCTAATTCATCTTCAATTGTTTCAATAGCTTGGTCAAATTCTGGAAGTATAGTTAATGAATTTTTTAATTCATCACTTAATATAACTGTTTCATCTTCTTCATATTTAGATAAATATGTTTCCCACCAACCAATTTTACCCATAAATCCTGTTTTTGGTTGCATTGTTGAAACTCTAAACAATTTATTTATTATTGGTAAATATAAATAATCTTTTGATGATGGTATTTTATTAGTTCCAAAAGCTCTTTCAAATTTTTGTGTTATAATATGGACAACAATTTCATCTTGTAATGGCATATCCCAATCAGTATAAATATTTCTATCTTGAGGTAATTCATTATTTGGAAATAATATTTTTAATTTTTTAATTGCTATAACATTTCTAATAACATAATTTGCAAATGTATGTAATATTTCATTTTCAACTGGTTCAGTTTTAAAATAAATACAAGTATGTCCATACATTTCTGAAACTGCATTACATTGTGATAACCATCTATTTATTGTAACATCTTGATTATCATAAAGATTCCAACGAGGATATTCATTAACAATATCATATACAGTTTTTAATTGCAAAGTATTAAAATCAATTGCTTCATTATTATATAATATTCTGGAAATAACAATATTAGGTTGTGTTGGATTTATGTTTTTAATATTTTCAATTGATTTCGGTGTTTGCAAATTTTGAATTACATATCGTTGAAAATAAATACATAAATATATTGGTACATCATTTGTTATTGATTCAAGATATTCTTCCTGTTTTAAAAATTCTGAGTAATTTATTCCATCAATAGAATAACAAAAAAATATTTCAAATAATTGATTATTATCAATATTTAATGTAACTTTTGACATATCTAATATATCAAAAGAATTTTGAAAGTACATAAATGTACTTTCAAAAAATTCAAAAGATGTTGGTGTATTAGTACTCATATTATAATTGAATTATACTATCTGTTTGTGAAACTTCGTAAGTATTATAATTTGTTATTAAACGCATTTTTACTATTGGTACTAAATTTGCTGAAGCAAAAAATGGAGCCAAATTTGGTGTAGTTGTTTGTGTTGTTATTAATGTTGTATATCCTGTTGGAATAGTACTACCATCACATTTTATCCAACCTCCTGGAATATCAGGTGCTGGATTTCCAGATGTTGGATTTCCAGATGTTGGATTTCCAGATGTTGGCATTTGTCCATTTGCTCCTAATAAAGACCATAATATAATTGAACCAGTTGGTAATTGAGAATAAATAGCATTAACTGTTTCAGTTTTATTAAAAGTATTCAAAAATCTTGTTTTTATATTATTCAAAATACTTATTAACCATCCCCATTGAGCTCCATTAATAATTGATTTTACATTAACATCTCTTGCATGAACACTTGGTCCTGAAGCATTTGTTATAATAGGACCAGTTGTATTTGGACCTAATGTTGAAGTAGTATCTGCAGGTATTTGATTATAATAAGAATCATTAGAATCTGAACTTATATAATTATCTAAAGGTATTAATTTTCCATCATAATTTGTACCTACAATTTTATATGACCAATATTGTTGAGTAGAATTTACTAATGTGACATTTCCACCAAATATTATATTATCTTCTATACCACTTCCAAAATCAGATTTTTTATAATAATTATTTTCAATATAATTACAAATATTATTTAATTTTGTAATTACAAAACCTAAATAATTACTGGTAACAATACTTCCACTTGAATTTGGAACAACAGTTATTGGATTTAAATCAGTTTCATCTCCTGTAACCATTGTTTCACTTTCAGCTGAATAAGTATTTATAATATTCCCATTAGTATCTGTGGCTAAAATTTTAGATGCAAATCCTGTTGAAAATTGTATATGTTGTGTTGTTAATTTATCAGTTAATGTTAAATCAGCAATTTCACCATTTAATATTGCATAACAAATATTATTAAGTTTTGTTATAATTACATTTAAAGCTGCGGATGTTAGAATATTATTATAATCATTAACTTGAATTGATGGTAAAGGTACTGAAATATTTGTAAGTTCACTTATATCATTTATAAGAATTCCAGGTGATAATTCATGAATTTTAGTTATATTTCCATCAACATCCGTAATTAAAACTTTGCTATTATAAGTTGTTAATTGTACTAAATCAGAAATATTTTTCCAAATTCCATCATGAACATTCCCTGAAAGATAACCAACTTCAATTAATTTTGGATTTGTATTAGATGCAATATATGAACCTGTTCTTAAAAAAGTATGATTAATATTTCCAATAATAGCTAAATCATTACCAACTTGTAAATTATTTCCAAAAAATACAGGTTTACTATATGATAAATTTGTTCTATTAATTAATAATTTAGAAAATTCTGAATCAAGAACACCAGCATCAGATTTTATTACAATATTTCCTGCTGAATCTTTATAAATACTTCCAAATGTACTTAAATTTAATTTTGATTTTAAACCAAACATAATACCATTATTTTCACTATCTTGTAAAAATACTATAGATGGTATATTATTTATTCCTGGAGCATAATCACTACTTAAAGGTTGAACAGAAATTAAGCTTATAGTTTCCATCAACATTTCAGTATATTTTCTCATTGACCCAATAACTAATGTTCCATTATTAGTTTCAGGAAATAAATTATCAGCAAATCCAAAATATTTATGATTTGTTTGTTTTATTCCATTAATATTATCAGTGCCTAAAACATAAGGTGCAAAAATACTTGAAGTTGTTTGAATATTTGATAAATTTCCGTTATCATTATCTGGAACATTTTTAGCATAAGAATCATAACTTTCAAAAATATTTACTAAATTTTGAATTGTTTGATTTTGACTAACATATAATTGAACATAATTTTCAATTTGTGTTTCAATTGAAGAAATTAAATTAGCTTGTTGATTAAATGCCAATAATGTATCAACAAAAGTATTTGTTGAATCACTATAACTTAACATTATTGAATTTGTTAAAACAATAACATCATTATTAACTAATTCAATTACACCTAATGCTGATAAAAGTTTTTGTTTATTTTCAAATTGTGATAATTTTGAATTTAAATAATTTATATTTATTTGAGAAGCATTAGTTAAATCACCAGGAAATTGTAAATTAAAATTTTGATAATTTACAAATAAAAATTGATTACCTCTTATTCCACGTAATCCTTGAATTGCTTGTGCAGGTTTTCCTGGAACTCCCTTATATAAAGGTGAATTTTGTATTATTGCAAAATTGGCATTTAAATCTTCAACAAATTGTTCAAGATTTGTATATGTAATATTTTTTAAAGTTTCTATAATTGATGGCATAAAATTTAATTTTTATTTTCTGACAAAAATAAATGTTAATTGTTTACAAATATCCTTTAGATGTACTAAAGTTGGATTATTTGCATCAATAGAATATTGTAATTTCTGACCTAATTCATTTTTAATACAATTTAATGTAAAAAAATTCATTAATAAAAAATTTGTATATGTTTTTAATATATATTTATCAACATTTGCATCAATTTTTGAAATATAATCAGAATTGTTATTGACAATTATAGTTTGATTAATGTCTAACCAATTAATTATTATAGGAATATAATCAATATCTTTTTGATAATCAATATTTATTTCTATATTAGATGTTTTACAATATAATGAAGAAATTAGATTTCCATCAACTTCTTGCCATAATCCTGTAGCTGATATTCCTGAACCACCAAAATCTTTATCATAAATATTAAATAATGTATTATTTACTTTATTATTTGGTAATTGAAAATCTATTTCATTTTTAGCTAATGGTAAATATGGTAAATATGAAATTTTATAACGACTTAATAAAGTAATTTTATTTTGTCCAAGAATATTCCAAATACAAATATTTCTTTCATTATCTATAACATTTATTTTCAAATAATTTATAATATTATCTTTATAAATAATATTTGACAAATAAATATCTGCAGTATCATCAGTATAATTAGTTGTTGTATTATTTATTATAGTTGTTATATAATATTTATTTGAATTATCTCCTAATTTACTTCTATAAATTTTTCTTCCAATAACTGTTTCATCATTTGAAATAGGTATAGTTAATATAACATTTGTATTATTGGTTGTTGTATTTACAATTAATATTGGACTTGCATCACTTTCTCCATTTAAGGTTAAAAATGTAACAACATAATAATATTGTCCAATACTTAAATTACTACCAGATGTTAAAGTATATGATAATGCTGTTGGAGCTATTAAAGGATTAACAATTGGAATAGAATTATTTTCAGTATAATCTTTTAATGGTTGAACCATATAATTATTTAATAATTGTAAAATTTGATTTTTTGATAAATACTTAAATTTCAAATCAACTAATAAAATATCTTGTATAAATTTCCATACCTGATTTCTATTAAATAATGTTATTTTGGAATTTGTTGTTTCATCATTAATTAAATAATTTGGGTCAAATTTTTCTATTAAATCATTATCACTTATTGATGGAATAAAAAATTCAGGAAATTTAAACACATTTTTTGTAAATGTTAAATTTCCAACAGCATCTTCACTTGATATTTGATTTATTTCAAAATAATATTCTTTAAAACTAAGAATCTTATTTGGTAATAATAAATTAAATGTTTCATTATTTCCATTAACAACTATTGTTGAAATTTGTTCATAATCTCCAAAAGTATTATTATTTATATCTTGAAAATTTATTATTTCACTTAAATTAAGTTGACTAATATCAAATTCTTGTGTTGTATCATTAAATTTATTAACAAATATAGTTGGAGTATCAAAAAATTTAATTTCCATATCTTCACACCATAAATAATCATCTTCACAATGTAATATATTTTTAATTTTTATTGATGTTGAAATATATATGTAATTAACATTTTCATATTCAATATTTGAATAAACATAAACTGTAATATCCCCAGCTTCTGGAAATAAATATGTAAAATTATTTGGATTTCCTTGAAATAAACCACTTTCACGAGTTAATGCAATATACCATTTATTTTGATAAAAATATTTCCAATCATAAATAGGAGTATTTCCAAATAAAATATATTCTCCTGGTTGTAATTTAGGTGCAAGTTTTATACCTCCTGAATTAAAAGCATATAAAAAATCAGAATTATCATTATATGCTTTTGAAACATTATGAAAAAAACTTAAATCCAATAATGGTGTATTTGATTCTAAACTTCCACGAAGTAAATCAGAAAAATCTAAATATTCATTTAATGATAATAAAACTAATTTATTTTTATTATCGATTTCAAATTTATAATTTAAACTATCATCAAGTTTATTATTAAAATTCAAATATACTGCAAATTGATAATTTTCATATTCTATAGGTAATTGATATTTAACACCTAAAAATAGTGTTTCACAAAAATCATTATTTAGTTTTATTAATCTTGATGTTATTTGAGGAACATTATCAAAATACCTAAGTTTTCTTATATCATTTAATAAATATTGCGGACATATTCCTTTTATCAAAAACCAATTATATTTTAAAACATCAGCATTTGCTTGATTTAAATCAATATTTCCATTTTGTGTATAGAAATTTTTATCAAAATTTAAAATATTTGGTGTTAAATATGTTGTTTGTCCCATTGAACTAAATAACATATTTTTTACTAATTCTGTATTATAATCTGTTATATCTAAAGTATTTGTATCTTCAAGTTGAGAAGTTCCATCAATAACATATTGATTAACAGAAATTTTACAAAATTGTCTAAAATCTTCTATTATTGTTGATACTGCTGGATTTGAGGAATCAAATAATGTATGTAATTCATTACAATATTCATTAAAATCATAAGGTAATGTTGAGACTAAATTTGAATTTATATTAAAAAAGTTTATTGGAGATAATTGTAATAATGTTTCTGTTTTACTTTCATAAATTTTACAATTAGTTAAACCATTTATATTAGGAAATTTATTTAATCTAATAATTGCATTATTATTAAATAAAAATTTATCAATTATTGTATATATTACATTATTAATTGATATTTCATTAACATTATCTAATAAATTTGGTTGTCCTGATAACCAAACATCATTTTTAGTTATTTTTCTAAAATTATTATAATTAGTATTTCCGATATATCTATCCAAAATAGTATAATATGATGGTAATTGAACTATATATTCTTCATCATAAAGTATTCCAGAATTTGAAATTAATGTTACATTACAATAAATATTTAAATTTTCAACTTTTAATGAATAACTTTTATTTGATAATTTATTTATTTGTTTTCCAACATTTAATAATGTATTATATAAAGAAGTTGCATTAATATCTGATTCAGTTATATTATATTCAAAATCTAAATCAATACCATTTGGATGATAAATTTTTATTGAATCATCAATTTCCAATCTATTAACTTTAAATCTATATTGAGATAATTGTTCATTAATTTCTTGTAATGAACCATCTGCAATTAAACTTTCATAATTTAAAAGATTATAAGAATTATTATATGTGACTTGCTCCCATTCAATATTATTTGAATAATCCTGTAATTTAACTGTTAAAGCATTTTCAGCTACATTTGAAACTATATTATTATTGGATAAAAATCCATAAAAATTATTAAAATGTACATATTCATTAGAATATTCAAATTCAAATTCTAAATTTATAAATCTTGGAAAAAATATATTATTATTTTGATATGAATTTAAAATTTTGTTATTTAAATTTTGTAAATATGTTTGATTTGCCATTGATTGTAATAAATCAATTGATATTACAATTGGTGATAATTTATCAATTGAAAATCCATATAAATTTAAATTTTTATCATTCCAATTAAAATATAAAGGATAATTAAAATAACTTTCAGATAAAATTTCATTAAATATTGGTGTTAAAAAAATCTTATCTAAATCAATAACTGATAAAATATTTCCAAATTTATATACATAATTTATATTTGTTATTGTTTCATTTATTATTCTGGATAAAACAAAATATTTAGGTAAATTTGTACTTCCTAAATATATTGGAATATGTATACTTTTTGTTGTTGAACGTTGAAATCCACCATATCTCAAATATTTTGTATCAACTATTGAAGTTTTTGTTTGTAAAAATATTGAAACTTGTGGTAAAAAAGGTTTTGATAAATTAACTTTTACTCTTCTTCCCGTATAATCATCTAACCAAAGTTGATTATTTACATCAATAACTATTTTATATTGACCTGAAATTTTGATTGGAGCAATATTTAAAGCTCCAACCATTGTTTCAAAAATATTTGTTGATTCAATATTTGCTTGATTTTCAAACATAATTAGTAATTAATTAAAGTAATGTTTCTGGTAATTGATTTGTAAATGCACTTGTAATTGACCCAATATTTAATGAACTTATTGGTGTTAATTTGGCTTTTAAATTTATTGTAACATTAACATCAAATTTAAATAAACTATTATTAAGTAAAATATCTACTCCAATTTTTTTCGAATATATTAAAGGTGTATTATTTATATCGAAATTTAATGTACCATCAATATTTCCTAATCTATCAACCATTCTATATTCAAAAACAATAGGTATTAAAATTTCTGATTGATTTGGAATTATTAAAGTACTTACTGTTGTATTTCCAACCACACTTATTGAAGCAATATTTGATATTAATGGATATAAAAAAGCTCCACAAGTATTTTGTCCAACTCCATAAAAATCATAATCTGAAAATCCTAAACCTAATGTATCATTGGCATCAACTTCAGATTGATATTGTAATGCTTTTATATTTGCTGTAAATAATTTTATTCTATTAAATTCTGATAACAAATTAGACATATTATTATAATCATATAAAGGATGATTAGTTGTAAATGCTACAAAATTTGTATCATAACCTTCAAGTAATTTACATATTTTTACTTGTTCAGCAATTGAATCATAATAAACTATTGTTTTTTCTGCATCTAAAGCATTTGTATCAATATCAGCAGATTTTGGATAAGTATTTGAATTAGCTAATTTTGGTTTTACTAATTTAAAAACATCATCAATATTATTACCATTTAAATCAATATTTCTAAAATAAATTATTTGTTTACTATTTTGTACTAAATTATTTGGATTTTTTACAGGCACATTATAATATTGACTTGCTGTCAAATTATTAAAATCTGTTCCTGGAACTAATGTTTTTAATTCAACTGGAACCAAATTATTATTTCTTATTTTTATATATGCTTTTTTACGTAATATGCTACCATATTTTGTTGAATCTAATAAATTTATATCATCCGAATAATTTCCAGCTAATAATTCCATTGTTGTGTTATTAATAACTGTATATGCTTCTCCATTAAAATCAATTAAATTAACAATAATATTATTTGATATATCTGTTGATTTTAATACATTAATATCTTGTAACATATTTGTTAAAATAATATCTAATGAAATATTTTTTTGTTCAGTTGTATATTGACCAGATGCAATATCTTTAGCATTATGTAAATATGTTTTATCAGCTTCTTTTATAGTTCCAGCAACATGTGATAATAATCCAGCATTTTGTAAAATATCATTTAACATTGCATTAGTTAAATCATTATCATTTTGACTAACAATTGAATTAATGCTATTATCTGTTAAATCTGATGGAAAATCAACTCTTAAAATATCTGACCATTCTGATTTTAATGGAGCTATTGGATAACCTGCTTCTGATACAGCTCTAACTTTTATTTCAACTGATTCATTTTCTTGAATTGAAATTGAAAGTTGATTTATATTAATATCATCAACTGAATCTAATAAAGGTATTTCCCAAGATAATGTACCATCAGCATTTTGTACTTTAGTTAAACATTTTGTTGGTAAATCAATCCAATTTGAAAATGCTACAGTTACAACATTACCACTATTATCAATCATTTTATATGATGTACTTTCAAGTGTATCAATATCAGCTGATAAATACCTATATTGAACATCATATTTTATAATATTTTGTGGAGTAGTTAAAGGAGAATATATTGGAGTCTGAATAGGCCAAAATGCAATTACTTGATATTTTGGATTAGTATCTTTTAATCCATAAGTTACAGCATTTGCATCTAAATTTTTAGCAATTACTAAAACATTTTGTTGTTCAGTAAGTATTTGTTGTTTTAATGTTTGAATCTGATTTAATCTATAATTCTTTTCTTCAATAGAATTAAATTTATTTGTATCAATATCATTTTGATATTGATTTATTTGAGATTGTTTGAATTCAATATCATTTAAAATAACTTGTTTATTTTTATTTAATTGTGTTAAATCAGCAATTGTTTTTGCATCTGTTAAATGTTTATTTGCTTGTAAAACCTTAAAATTTACAGCATTTAATACAGGTTTTAATGGAATAATACCTAAAGTTACTGGAATTGTTGTTTCATTTAACAATGATGATAAATATTCGGAAAGATTTGTTACATATTTCGAGAAAAATTCATCAAGAGTATATGTAATATTTTGATAAGTAACTTTAAAATTTGTAGTATCTATTTTAATAGCATTACTTGGATAAGATACATTTTTAATATTTTCTGTTGATAAAAATACTAAAAGTTTTTTAGATGGTCTTATTGGAATTTGAACAATATTTGTATCAGTTGTTAAAGTTTCATTAAAATATAAAGCATCAATTCCAACTTGTAAGCTTTCAATTCCAGCGGTTTTAGTTACTGTTAAAGTTTTTAATAATTTATCAATAGTATTTATTATATATTTTGAAGCTCCTGTTTTTGAAACTAAAATATCTCCAATTTTTAAATCAATTGAATTTCCTATAACATTTATTGCTGTATATTGAACTGAATCTAAAATTATTTGATATACATTTGTTGAAATTACTGTTGAATTTTCAACAGTAAATTTTCCAAAACTTTGAACTTGTTGTTTTTGTAATGGTAAAGTTCTATTAGTTTCAATATAATTAATTTTACCATTTGTATATAAATAATCAATATTTAATAATGTTGAATTATCGGGAATTAATTCCCAACCATCAGTTATTTCTAAAATTTTACATCTAACATCTGTACGTAATATATTACTTAAAGTAATCGGTAATTTTACACTTGGAAATACTAAATCATCAATATTTGAAGTTTTATCAACAACACATTGTGTTACATCAAAATTAAAATTTGATAAAAATTCAGCATTCATAAAGGAAGTTTTAGTGTTTTGTGTTACACTACCATCTGCTTCTAAAGTATATGAAACTGAATCAGTATTTAAAAGTGATTGATAATTTGTATCAATTCTTGTAAGTTCATGTAGAATTTTTTGAAATGAATTTATTGTAACATTTACAACACTTCCATCAGGTTGTGTTTGTGGTACAATAATACTTTCATTATTAGATATTGTTGCTTTTTGAAAACCATCTAATAAATTATAAATATTTTCATATATTAATTCAATAGTTTTTAAAGTTTGTTCTGCAGATGATTCCATAGTTTATAAGAATTTAATCATATAATTATTTCGATATTTTTTATATATATTTGGATTATAAGTTTGTAAATTTTTAAACTTTAAATCCTCAAATCCAAATTTACCATAAAATTTTTTTAATATATTCAAAGGTAAACCTGTACCAATATCCATTGGTAAAGCATAAAGTACAATTCTTGTAAAATCATTTAATTTTCTTTGTACAAAATTATCAAAATAATTTAATAATTTATTACCAAGACCTTTTCCTCTATATTTTCTATCAATCCAAACTTCTTCAATAATTAAATATTTCCCTTCAGGAAATAAATTAGTAAAATCTTCATAAGAACAAAAATTTTCAAATAAATTTTCACCAAAAGTTTTACTAAATTTTAAAAATCCAATAACTAATCCATTAATTATTAAATCAATAGAAAAAGTTACAGGGTCTAAACGATTTATTTTATATTCCATTTTATCTTGACATTATTATATCACCAATACCTGAACTTGCTTTAACTATATCTTCGACTTTTTCAACATCTTCTATATTATTACAAATTTCATCTGCATTCAATGTTGTTCCACCAGGTAATTCAAAAACATGCCCAGCAATTAATCTTTTTAATTCTTGTTTTGTTCTTGCAATTGTATGACGAATAAATAAATCATCATTATATAAATTTTGTATATCAACATTAGCTAAACATTCTAATATTAAATTACTATAAACAGGTGTTGCGAAACGTATTCTATGCGTTAAATTTGAATAATGAAAAACAACAGCTGTTCCAAAAATAGCATGAAATGCTTGTTGTTCTATTAATTGACAAGCAGCTTCAGTAATAAATAAATTATTATTTATTCCCATTAAAGATTGTCCATAAGGTGATACTCTATTTAATGATTGAATATTTTCAATTAATTCCTGAGCTGTTGCTGTATTATCTTTATTTGTTTCAAAAACTTCTTTAACAACATTTATATATGAAGGTAATGTTACTTCTGCTCCAACAAGATGCGAAACATCTGCAGAAGGGTCAGACATTTGTAAAAAATTATTTATTTCTAATAATGGTAAACGATAAAATGCTGTTTCCGCAGCTCTCCAATAATATCTATAAAAAAATCTTGCTGATTCTTTTATTATTTCAATTATTAATTTAGTTGGAACTGTATATGGAATTTGCCCATACATTGTTATTCTATTATTTATTAGATTTACAAAATACTGGTCTTTTGGCGTTAATTGTATTTGCGGTTCAGCTGATTCAATAGTTATCATATAAATTTTTTTTATATATAAAAAAGGGAAATTATTGAAAATTTCCAATAATTTCCCAAATTATTCAATATAATTAATAAATAATTACTTTTTGATGATACTATCAGAAACTTTATTTTCCAAATCATTAACAACATCATCTGTAAGTTTATCTTTATTAGCAAAAATCTTACGAATTAATGTTGAACCTATTAAACCCATAATAATTGCAATAACCCAACAAATTCCAGGAGAAGTTTTTAATGCTAAACATAAACCTATACCTAAAGATATTGAAATAACTGTATATAAAAATTCTTGTAAATACCAAACAAATGGTTTAAAAATCTTTTTAGGATTTAACCAATCATTTAATAATGTAACAAAAAATGTTAAAAGTCCAATTAAATATAATGGTAATGTGGACACTGCGAAAAAAGTTTTTAATTGTTCCATGTTCTAAATTGTTTTAAAATGTATAATTTTATTAGTATTAATATTATTGTAAATATGAAAATATTTTGATTGAACTCTGTAAAATTTACATGTTTAAAAAATACATAAATATTAATCAAAAATAATAACATATTAAAAATTATTGTTATATACCAATATTTAATATTTTTGATATATATGAAATTATATATTATTTCGGTTTTAAGAACTTGAAACTTATTATCAATTATATTATTTTTCTTAAATAATTTATCTACTTTGAATAAAATTCTATTGATAAAAACTGTTTCAAAAATTATATAAGTACTTAAAAAGCAAATTAACAATGTATTTAATTTATTATGAAATTCTAAACCATAAAATAAATTATTTAATAAATATACATAAATAACTAATTTTAAAAAAATTAAAAGTAAAATTTTTGGAACATTTGACTTATTTTCATGTATTTCTCCTAAAGAAAAAACCAAATTACCTAAGGTAAAAAGCATTATTAATGAAGGAATTATCAAACTTATTATTTTTATTGTTTCCATAATCAATTAAATATTTATTTTACAAATTTTCTGCTAATATAATAGTTCCTGTAACTATTGGTGATTGACCAGAAGCAATAGCTTTTCTCATTAAATCAATGACCTTATCCCATTCAGAAACAGGAGCTCCCATACAACCAAGACTCCAATTATTTACTTCAAAATTTTCAATTTTTCGTTTATCTCCAACATTTGACATTTTATGCCATTGAGTTCCAAAAATTTTATCATCTTGTTCTTGAACTTCATCAATAACAGTATCTTTATTTCCATCTCTAAAATAATCAATATCTTTTATTTGACGAAAATATGGATAATGACTAAATTCTGCTTCAGTATCTCTAAATTCCCAAGCACCACGATATTGACCTTCTTTAATAACTGCAGTACCTGTAATTCCTTCAACTGTTGTTGGGTTTAATAATGAACCTCTTAAACCAGGTTTAGTAGTACATTTTATATTTAATACTTGTTCTTCATCATTTTCTTTATATGCAACAAATAAATCATCTGTAAAATGATTTGTTGCATTTAGGTCATTTCTAACCCAAATATAGTTTAAATTGAAATTTCCATTATCAAAGAAAACCATATTATTTTTTTCAACAGAATTTTTTAAATCTTGATAATTCATAAAATTTAAAATTTAAATTAAACGTGTAAAAATTCCTTAACTTCATCAAAATCAGGAAATTGAAACATCATAGTTGATAAATTTTCTTCTTTTGATATAATATAATCATATTCTTCATTAGTTAATAAATATGTATACTTTACGTATTCCATAACTTTATTATAAGTATTTATTAATGAAATAACATCTTTATATTCATTTTTGATAAATAATATTGCTTCATTACATATTTCCAAATTTTTTGGGTCTGAAACAACTATTGAATTTTCATTTGAAATTATAGGTGTTCCATCAGGATTTTTATCTCCAAATTTATTTGCAATAAGTTTTAATTTATCAATATAATTTTGAAAATCTAAACTACTTTCAGGATTATTTACAATATATTTTTTTGTTAATTGATTGATATAATTACCACAATGAACATAAATATTTTGTAACTCTTCACTTATTACACCAAAATTAGTTAAAATTTCAATTGATTCTCTGAGTTTATAAACTACTCCTCCTGGGTATTTAGAAACATCATTACGTACAAATTTCATTGTTTCAACTGGAGCAGGTTCAACTGGAGCAGGTTCAACTGGAGCAGGTTCAACTGGAGCAGGTTCAACTGGAGCAGGTTCAACTGGAGCAGGTTCAACTGG
>Ga0214219_1000173_pt1 | contig 32674 bp, 47 predicted proteins | sample TroBogypolimnion_26_FD_153057 | JGI IMG/M metagenome (GOLD analysis project Ga0214219, IMG submission 153057) | Freshwater microbial communities from Trout Bog Lake, WI - 25JUL2007 hypolimnion | ecosystem: Environmental > Aquatic > Freshwater > Lake > Hypolimnion/Profundal zone | place: Trout... | reverse complement strand
GCTGCCGATGTTTAGCGTGCCGGTGGTGTCCTCGATGGGCACGCATGGTGAGAGTGATGAGTTGGGGACCTGTCCGACGATCTGGCTGCCCTCGATGTTCGTAAAATAGGCGCCGTTCATCGCAACCGGCAGACTGGCCCCGGCGAGCGTGCCGGTCGCATAAGCCACGATGGGGGCCGGGCCGATGTCCGTGCTGGGCCACCAGGTTGAAATCATATAAGGCCCTGGGTTGGTGTATCCCGAGTTGCCCGTTGGGCTGCTCATACGGAATTTCCCCGTGAAGTACTGGATGAACCAACCCGACCCGTTAGTCATCTTCGTGCTGCCGTTCCACCAATAGATGCCATTCACCACCGTGTCGCCTGCGCCCGATACGATCACCGCGTTGGTAACTCCCGGCCAGTTCGTGACTATCACGGGAAGCCCGTTAGTGGCCAGCGTGGCCGCGGCCGTGGCCGCAGCGTTCCAGGCGTTAGTCTGAGACGCATTCAAGGCCGGAGTGTAGACCGGAAGGCCAAGCACGAGGTTGGTGAAGACGTTGATGCTGTTCGTGCCCGCCACCGCCCCGCCAGACCCGCCCCCTCCGCCGCCCGTGGCGTTGATAGTCACCACCCCGACTCCGCCGGCCGGCGAGATCGTCACGTTCGTCCCAGCGACTATCTGCGAGACCACGTTCGTCGCAACCGCATACCTGACGTCGCTCGAGGCAGCGCTCCAGGCCCACAGCCCTGGCGCCCAGGTATTCGTCGGAGCCGTCGTCCAGGCCCCTGCCTGCAACGTCACATTCGTTGCCGGAAACGCGTAGAAATTCGTCGTCTGCGTCCAGTTCCCCCCCAGCGTCGACATCCACAGGCCCGGCACCAGGCCCGACACCGTCACCACCCCGGCTACCGCCTGATTGGTCACCACGATCCGGTCCGACGTCACGATCGCCCCGTTAAACACCTTCGGAGTATCCAGCGGATAAAGGATGAAGTCGCCCGCCGGCGTCTGCTGCAGCCCGTCCTCCATTTGAAACTGCACCGTGATCCCCTGCCCCCGGGCCCACAATGCATCCGCCAGCAACCAAACCAGCAAAAGAAGTCGCTTCATGTCATTCACCCTCCGTCAACCTAATCACGCCCCCACCAGGTCCCTACAACAGCCTGGTCACCGTACACGTCACCGCGCAAAGCAGCGTTGGGTCCCCCAACCCCGCAAACGGGTCCAAATCGGGCATATACCGCCCCGGAGACCCCACCACCCCGCTGTCCCCGAACGCCACCAGATGCCGCCACGACGGCAGCCCCACGATGATGTCGCTGTTGTCCGCGTTCCCCGCCGGCGTCGTTCCCACCTCCGGAATCCACAGCCGATTCGGCGACCTCGCCGTCACCCACGGCGCCTCATAGCACGGTGGCACGCTTTCCTCCGCCGCATCCCACCCATCCACATGGAACGTGTCCAACCCCGTCACATACCCGATAGGCAGCGAGAGCGCCGGAAACGACGGCATCGAGGCATAAGCCAGCGAGGCCTCGTCATCCGCGTAATCCCCGCCGCCGTGCGGACTGCACGCCGCGTGCGTCGTCAGCGACCACGACACCAGGTAGATCCCCATCCGGCAATTTCCCCCAAAGTCCCCCAGCGAAAACGCCAGGCCCGCCCCGTTCATCCAAATCGGGTCACTGCCAAGCGGTCCGGTAAATGACCGGTAGATATTCTGCACGCTCCCCAGCGCCAAGAAGTAATAGGCCGGATTGAAAAGCGCCCCACCATGCCCGTAGGCGTCGATCCCGTCCCCCCAACCGTTCTCCCCGCAGCCAGGCATCGCAATCGTCGCCCCGGGGATAGTGCTCGTCACATACCATTCTTCCTGAAAAAACGACCCACGCACCCCCGGCGCCCCAATCGCCGTGTAAATGAACGGCCCCAAATTGATGTTCCCGCCCCCGCTCGGCTTCCAATAAATGGCCTTGGACACCGTTGCCCCCCAGATCGGATGCAGCGTCGAAGTCCCCACCCACCCCTTGCCGTACTCCGCCACAATGGAATCACTCACCCCGATCCAACCCGGATTCCCAAGCGGCGCCCCCCATCCGTCATTCTCCCGCTGGCCTCCCGGCGACCGGATGAACCCACCACCCAACCCCCGCGTGAGCGACGGCGATCCCGAGCTCATGGCGCGTAGCTCCTATCCCAGGCCCTCGCCTTGCCTCCGGCGATTTCCTGCCAGGTCACCGGTTGCACCCCGCCGTCATCCACCGTCAGCCACAGCGCCGGCGCCGGCAGCGCGCAAATCAGCCGGGAAACATTGTACTCCGGCGTGATGAACTGGTACTCAGACGACACCGGATCACCACCCGTCCATTCCGAGATCAGCTTCCCCGATGTCCACCGCGCCAGCCGGCACTGTTGCGGCAGCGAATCATAGCCATACTGCACCTCCGTGCCGGTCAAACTCCCCGTTCCCATCAATTCACTGTCGATGTGCCAAAGGTCCGGTAGCATCGCGATATAAATTGCCTCGGTCCCTTCCACGAACCCGTCCCAGCTATGGCATTTCACCGCAAACCCATTGCCGTAGAAATCCGTCGAGACAAACTTGAAATACTTAGGCCCGGCCGCCACCGCCGCCGACTGCATGCCCCGAGCCTGCGGCGTCAGCATCGTGCCAAAGGTCGAGACCTCCATCTCCTGGTCGCCAGGGTCGCACGGGATGGTCTTCCGGAACTGGTCCACCGCCCGCCGCACCAATTGCCCCGCCGGACCCGACGTGCCCGGATTCCTGATATTGGGCTGAATCATGCTAACTGCGCCGCCCCGTGTGCGTCGTAAAGCAGTCTGCTCGGCTTCCCCACCTCGGTGTAGCTATAGACCACCTGCGTCTTCTGCCCCGCGCTCGCCAGCACCGTGGGCTTGCTCTTGATCCACAAGGAATCCAACGGTAGATCAAAAAAGTTATCCACCGGCACCTGCTCCACATCCAAGATCTCCTGCGTCGTCCAGATCTGACCCGCCCCTACCCGCGAGGCCTTGAGCTGCGCCGGCGTCGCGCACGTCATCGTCTTCCGATAGACGTGCGTGTAATCCGTGAAATACTCCGTCTGGTTGTAGGCCAAAAGCCGAAACAGCGCCAGTGCATCGTCATCGCCCGGGTAAAGGCCCGGCTGCACCTTTGGCGGTGGCGACCCCGCATAACCCGTGATCGCCGCCTCCGCTCCCTCCGTGTCCGGGTATCCATCCGCGTCCACATACAAGCCCGAACGAAACCACTGCGCCACCTGGTGGATCTTGGCAATCTTCCCCAGGTCATCATCGAAAGTATCCAGCAGCACCCGGTTCTTCTGAAACGGCCGGTTCGCCACATTCGTCTCCAGCTCATGGATCGACGGCACAAACCCGAAATCCGTCTGCAACCCGTCGAAGGCAAACGGGAAAGTCATGGTCAGCGTGAAATCCCCCGTCCCGTCGCTCTTCACATCGACGTTCGACGGCCCCAGCGCCTGGCCATGCGAGCGCTGCAAGTTGACCTCCTCCAAGGAGCCCCGCCACACCACTCGCGACACCGCCCCCGTCCTGGCGTCGTCCATCTGCTGGACCTCCATCAAGTACGGGCCCGGCCCCACTGCAATTCTCGATCCGTTTACGCTCATTATCCTTCCTCAGACACCGCCAAAGTTCCAAGCCGTCGACATCTGTTGCACCTTCGCATCGATGCTCGTCAGCCGGTCGACCACTTGCTGTTGCACGTCCACAAAATTCCCCCCGACATCCAGACCGCTCTTTGCCATGGCATCCGCCTCGAACTCCACCGGCCGGTTCATCTGCCGCATCTCGCCAAACAACCCTTCCCGCTTCGTTCGCAGCCCCGCCAATTTCGCCGCATCGGCCGGCGACAGGGCGCCCTCCACATCCGAGTAGGTCTTGATCCGCTCGTCCATCTCCTTGAGCTCCGCGGCCATATCCTGCTTGCGCAAGCCCGGCGTCATATTCTTCCGCTTCGCCTCCCGCAGCCGCTCCTGCGCCTCCGTTTGCTTCGCCTTGGCCTCCGCCGTCTCCTTGGCCACCCGCTCACCCTCTGCCATCTGCCGTTCCATATCGGCCTCATGAGCCTCTTCCCGCTGCCCTTTGGCCCGTTCCGCGTCCTCCGCGCCTCCCGATGCCGGAGTTAACGCCTCCACCAAATGCAGCGGATTCTTGCTGACCAGCCCGGCCAGCAGCCGGACCCACCCAAACTGCTGTCGCTGGCTCCGATAAGCCTCCGCTCGCAATGAGTTGAGATTCGCCTTCACCCACCCCTCGCTCTCCTCAATGGTGCGAATATCATCGCTTCCCATCGCCGGCTGCCCGTTCGCGTCGAACTTCGCCTCCGCCGCCTGGAGCCTGGGATTCACCCCCAGCTTCTTCAGTTGCGCCCGGCTCGCCCCTGACTTCAACACCGCGTGCATGAGGTCCTCATCCGACATCTCCCCGCCCACCGCTTGCGAGTAAAGCCCCACGTTCGTAAACGCCTCCCCCTCCTTTTCATCGCCGCCCCGGGCCAGCGCGCGCTTCTGGCGGAGCTGGTCCAGCGACCGGTAAAACGTCGTCGTCTGAATCCCCGCCCGATTAAGCGCCTTCTCCCACCGCTGCACCGAGTCCGTCGAAATGTCGAATTGCTCGCTCACCTCGCGGATGCCCACCGCCTTGTCGATGATGCCCTCGATCATGGACTTCACCCCCTCGAACGACGCCGCCGCCCCCAGGCCCGCGATCCCGCGCTTGATGAAACTCGCCGGGCTCCACGACTCCCGCACCTCGCTCGAAAATTTCGCCGCGCTCGCCTTCGAAGCCCGCAGCGCCTGCTCGAACCCCGTCGCGTTCCCATCCACATCCACCGTCAATTTGCCGTGCGTCGCCATCAGTTTTGCTCTCCATCATCCGCGGGCGAAGGCGGATGCATCGCCCTCCAATCCGCCTCCGAATAAAACACCCGGGACGCCATCCGCGCCTTGCCCCCGTGCAACCGCACCAGGAACTCATCCCGCCGCTGGTCCAACTCGCGCGCCGTGTGGAAATCGTACCACCGAGCCGGCAGGTAGCCGTTCATGATCTCGCCCTCGGAAAGCCCCGCCTTGAGAAGCTGCAAACGGAACAATTGTTCCCACGGCGCCGTCAGCGAATCCCCGCCGCCGCTCCGGTGCCGCCACAGCGGCGCCTGCAAGGTAAACGAATGCCCCTTGGCGAGGTACTCCCGGAAACACTCGTGAGCCCCCGCCAGGTCCACCTTGCGCCGCGCATACCAGGGCCCCCGCAAATCCAACACCCACGGATCGAACATCGCCGGCCACTTCCCCGACAGAAACAAATCCAGCGTATGCTCGTAACTCTCCCCGGCACAGATCGCCACCGCCTGCAACAGTTCGGAGTCCCCAGCCATTTCCAAAGGCGCGCCCGCATAGCGCAAGCCCAACCGGGTAAATAGAAGATGATGCCCCAGGCAAAACGGCCGCAGCCAGGTCCCCAGGACCCTCGCCGGCTCCGGCACCGTATCCGCAATGCGCGCAAAAGGAGGCATATTGTCCCGCTGGCGGCGTCTCGGACTCGTCCGAGCGAAGGCGCGAGAGCGCCGCAACTACGCCGAAATCGCCGAAAGCGGAATCACCGCCCGCTGGTCGTCCAGGAAGCACACAATATCAATGGTGATGGTGGCTTCCCCCTCCGGAGTCTCCGCCTCCTCAGCGTCCGAATCCACCATCCAATACGCGTGATTCAGCAGCGTATTCGTCGCGTTGCTCACGGTCACCAGGGCCGCGGCGTCGATCGGGTCCTCCGCCACCACAAACGCGTTGGCAATCGTCTGCGCCCCGCCGCCCGAAATCGTGTCGTTCACATGCAGAGTCACCCGCAAGTTTAGACGGGTATTCTGCACGCGCCGACTCAGGAACTGGCCCAGCGGCCCCTTCGTGTCCGCCCGGTCCTGCTTTGTGCCGAGGTTCCAGGACTGGATCACCGCCCCCGTCCGGGCCGTGCCGCTGATCCCCTTCCAAGCCAGGGTCGCGCCAAGGATCCCCTTGGCGACCACACCGCCGGCCGCCGCCAACTGAACACCGTTTCGTGTGCTAGGCATAATCGTTCTTTCTCACTTCCCGCTATTCACTGTTGCCCGACTAGGCGTCTCCCGCCGTCACCCGGACATCCACGCTCCCGGCCGAGGCCTTCGCATAGAGCACCGCCGCCGCCGGGCTCCGGATGACCGAATCCCCCGGAGTCAAAGTGTCCTGAATGTGGGCGCCGGCGTTGTCTTCCGCGATTTGGACATTGTTGCCGGAATTCTTCACGATCGTCAGCGTCACCACCGCCCCGCTGCCCGTGCCGCCCGTTGGGGTATTCCCAACGGCCTGCGGCGTGCTGATATACTTTCCCGCCGTGGTCACCCCCAGGCCCGTGATCCCCCCCGTGCCGTTCACGCTCGAAACCGTCAGCGTCGCCACCAGGCCCTGGCCGCCATAGACCGAAAGCACGTCGCCGTTGGTATAGCCCAACCCGATCGAGGTCACCGCCACGGCCGTCACCGTGTAGAACGTCGCCGGCTCGAGGCTCGCGACCGCCAACTTGCGCGCCGTCCCGGAGACATTGCCGATCCCCAGCGCCACCCAGCCCCCCGAGCCGATGCTCTGGACATTGTCCGACATGTGCGCTCCCACCGTCGACAAGGACGCCGCGTTCGAGGCCGAAACCGTCGACCCGTTCTGCGAAATCGTTAGGCCCGTGCTTACTTTAATCATCGCTCGCTGGAGTTATCAAATAAACCGACACCGTCAAAGTGGTCCCACTGTGGATCCACCCATCATCCATCACCCGGCTGTCAATCGCCCGACCTCTATTGATGCTGGAAATCCCGATACCCACCACCGCCCCCGCCGCCAGGAGGTCGGCATCCGTCTGCAATCCCGGATTGCCCAGCTTATCCCGCAAATCCCGCAGCCGCGCCCGGTGCGCCGCGAAGTCAGCCACGGCCGTCTCCTGGGTCCATTGGCTCTTGAGGTCCAAAGTGACCACCAGGTCAGCGTTGCCCGTCATCGTCGGAGGGACGGAACCGCTCTCGCACGTGACGATCACCCGGTGCGGCGCATCCGTCGCCATCGGATCCAGCCAGGCCGCCACCGGGCAATCCACCATCAGCGGCAGCGACCTGGTCAAATCCAGGTAGCCCTTGAACGCATCACACACCGCAAATTCGTAGTCCATAAGTTTGCCCTTACTTCCGCCACGCTTCCTTCCACGCCTCCTCCAGCTCGTGCAGAATGCTCGCCTCCATCGCCCGCTCCCGCCCCGCGATGCACCGCTCGATGACCCGGTCCGGGTCCCCGGCGTTCGCCCAGGCCGACCGATTCTCGATATGCACCCGCGGTTTGGTCCACGCCTCGACGCTATCCAGGTTGTGGTCGCACCCGCCCCAGCGCCGATGATACCCCACCCAACCCCGCGGGCTCAGCCGGCCACCCATCTGGATATAGCCATCCGCCCAACCCCCGCGCGCTTGCCCCACGTTCCGGCACTTCGACTTCACATAAGCCGCCACCGACCGTTCCAACGTCACAATCGTTTCCATCCAATGCCACCGCCCGATGCGCCGATCCTTCATCCCCGCCAGACTCACCCGCCCCCGGGCCCCGCGCTGCCGCTCGTGCAACGCCTGCAACTCCGCCAACTGCGCATCCGGCCGGAAGCTCATCAGATCCACGCCATAGACCTCGCCCCGTTTCGTCGCAAACACCCGGATCGCCTGTTTCCCCTCGCACTTCTGCAACGTGCCGCCCTCGATGCCCGCCGTGCTCTTGCTCATCGCCTGTTGCCGCGCTGAAAGACTCGCCCCCTCGATGCCAAAGATCACCCGCCGAATATCCTTCTCCACCCGGCGCTTGCCCACAGCCAGGGCGGATAGCCCCTCCACCTGGCTGTCATTCAGGACCGGCTTGGTTCCGCGCGCCGTCACCGGCCGCGCCGCCACCATCTTCGCAATCAACTTGCCCGAGAATGGCGGCGTACTCTTCATGAGCTCGCCGCACAGCATTCCCACCTGCCACCGGAACGCCTCCGGCAACGACTTCCCAAACACCGCCGCCACCCGCGCCAGCGACGAAAAGAAATCCGGCCGAACCGTGAATTTTGCCGCTCCATTCATGACCGTTGGCTCTCACACGTAAACCGGTGCCACACATCCGACCCCAACGGCTGCGCGTACCTCAGCGGCTTGTGCCACTTCCCGCCGCCCTCCGTCCACTTCGACACCGCCCGCGCCTGCGCCACGCTCAGGTCCGAGATCAGCACCTGCAGCGTCGAGTAAAGCGGCGTCTTCGCCTGGGCCGGCTTGTCCGGGTCCGGCATCTCCGGCAGCGTCGTCACCAGGCCCATCACCGTCACCCCGGTATCCGACTGCACAAACACCCCGTGGACCGCCAGCAGGTCCCGGCCGCCATCAATAAGAATCAACTGCGCTTCCGTCATAAAAACAAAATGCCCGGCGACGTGACCGCAAGGCCGCGCGCCGGGCTGGAGGTGGGGGAACAACCCGGCGCCAGGCATTGCCCAGGCCGGGTAAAGCTAAAAGCCGGGCTTCAATGAGTACCCAACCACGTTATTGGTCGCCGGCGAGGAATTCGTTGCGCCCATTAAATACAGGAACTGGAAGCCCCCCAAATCGATGTTGGTAAACAGCGTCATCGTGACGCCCACCGGCGCCGCCAGCGAAAGCACGACATACGGGTTGGTCTCGCAAAACGAGCCATTGCCCCGGGCCCAGCCGGTAGTGAAGGTGCTCGTATTCGTCTGGCCAGCCGTTCGCATGTAGAGGCCAACGTAGCGCGAGTTATATGCCGCAACGAGCGGTGCCGCCGTCATGTTCGTCGCCGGACTCAGCGGCCAGTTCGTGTACGTGATGAACGAGGCCCCGTAATTGGTCGCCGGCACCGCGGAAAAGCTCTGGCTCCCGGCCGTGCCGCCGTAAAACTGCGCCTGCGCTGGCATCGGCAACAACAACAACGCCAACAGCACGATGCACGCCATGACCATTCCCAGCGCCGACTTGGTAGTGCTACGCCAATTTCTTGCCAAAAAGTTGTTCTTTTTCATAATTAGTATTCGAAAGTGAACTGTCTTGCGGTCCGCCCTATCCCTTCCCCTTCGCCGGCCTGGCCTCCGACTCCAATCCACTGATTTCCGTCGCCAGAGCCTTTGCCTGAGCCACCTTGGACGCCAAAAGCCGCGCCTTCGCCGTCTGAGCCAGCCCGGCCCGCCGATCATTCTCCGCGGCCCGTTCCTTCACGCCCAAGGCCTCGGCAATCGGGTAGCGCACCCTCGAGTAAAGCGGATGGCAAAACAGCAATACCGCATCCGCCCGGGAATCCGCCGATTTCTCCGCGAAGACCCGATCCGCCTTCGCGCTGTCCGGGCCCTGGTAAGCCGTCTCCGTCTCCCCATTCGGGAGATCGACCACGACGATATATCGGCTATGAAGCATAAAATGGGTGTCCGCCCTTCAGGGCGTCCGGTGTTCCCGATGGTTACTGGCTGCAGACCAACTGCAAATTGTTCGCGTTGCCGACCGCCGTCCCATACATCCAAAGCAGCATGGTGGTGATGTTCAGGCTCGGCAGGGCCACATACTCGACCACCATCACCGACAGCCCCGTGCGCGGCTCAGTCACGATGCCGATGCGGCCCGGGATGGGAACGCCCTCGAAGCCCTTCACGTCGTTGGGATGCCGCGGCACGCGGTGCGCGTAGACGCTCGAATCCGCCGTGCCCGCCACCGCCACCAGGTTGCACCCGTTGGACGGAAGCGCCGGGTATTCCGACAGCCCGAAACCCGCCACATCCGGCAGCCGGCCCGTTTTGATGGCCTCCGAGTTCGCCGGGTTGTAGAGAGCGGCCACGATGCGCTGATCGTTCAGCATCGAGCCATACACATCCGCGTTGGCGCCGTAGAACCGCAAACCGTCCGCCAGGGGAACGCCCGCCTTGTTCAGCACCTGCCGGGTATTGACCAAGTGCGTGTAATCCCAGCCCACGCCGATCTTGGTGATATTGTTCGTGGCGCCATTCGCGACGGCGTCGGCGACCGTGCGCACCGGGTAATTCGCCGGAGTCCACAGCGCGGCGATGGCATCCACCATGTAATTGGCCATCGCGATAGCCATGGGCAACGCCGCCTCCCGGATCAGGTCGCGGTTCGTGCCGCTGTACTGCTGCGGCGTGTAGTCGTAGCGGATCTGCTTGAAATTGTTCAGCGTCACCGAGACATCCGCGTCACTCCGGTCCGTGGCCGCGTCCCCGATGTTCCCGACCGCCGGGATCGCCAGCGTCCGCGTGATCACCGGCTGGTTATACTGCGCAATCGGCGAACCGTTGCGATCGGTGAAGCCGAGCGACAGCCGATTGAGCTGCGGGCGGATGGTGAACACGAGATCCAGCGCCTCTTGGACGATGGTTGCCGTGGCTAATGTGCCGAGACTTTGATTCGCTGTGGCCATAAAAACTGAGTGATCGAGTTACTTCCAATGGTTGGTTACTGGCGCGTGGCGCAAATGTCCTTCGAATGAGCCTGATAGTAAGCGCCGGCCGCCTGCGGGTCCTCCGCCAAAAGCCGATGATAAACCACGTAGGCCGTCTCGCCCTGGGTGCCCTTGCCAGCCTCTGCGGCCGGAAGCAAATCCGCCGGCACGCCTTGCGCCGCGATCGTCTGGTTCGCCCGCCCCTTTTCCGTGTCGATAGCCGCCTTGAGCGTCGCGATCTCCCCCTCTTTGGCTTCAAGCGCCGCCTTCACGTCTGCCAGCGCCTTCGCCGACGTCTCATTCGCCGTCACCAGCGAGGCCTTGGCCGCTTCCAGGTCCTTCAAGACCGTCGCCAACCGCTCTTCTGCCGTGAGGTTCTTCTCGGCCTTCTCCACGAAGCCGAGCATCCGTTGAATGAATTGAGGCAACTGCATTTCAACCACGCCCCGCCGTCAACGCACACCCCAAATACGCCGCCGTCCCCCAAATCCGACACGCGTGTCGGATTTGCCAAATAAAAGAGCCGGCAGCGCGAGCTGCCGGCTTGAACCATGAACCTAAAACAACCAATCCCACCAACCCGACTCCGTCAACTCCCCGCCCCGGATCCCCCAATCAATTCCACCGCCTCCCCCTTGTCACGGACCACCTGGTCAACCAACCCGGCCGCCACCGCCCGATCCCCCATGAACACCTGGCCCTGCATGTCCGTCCGCTCCACGTCCGGCCGCGAGGCCTCGACATGCTGATAAAACGCCCCCGCCATTTCCTCCACGCGCGCCTGCAGCATCTTCCGGTGGTCCTCGCTCAGTGTGGTCCCCGGAATCCCCGCCCCCTTGTAGCGGCCGCTCGTAAAGACATCCACCTTCAGCCCCTCCTTTTCCATCGCCGCCGAAGAATCCAGGTACGCGCAATACACCCCGATGCTGCCCACCGTCGCCGTCCGGGTCGTGAAAATCCCATCGGTGGCCGCCGCGGCCCAATACGCCGCCGAACACATCATCCCAGCGCTAAACGCATAAATCGGCTTCTGGCACTGCAAAATCCGGTCACCCAGCTCCGGCGTCCCCGAGTACATGCCCCCCGGACTATCGATGTCCAACAGAATCGCCCCTACCTCCGCCGATTCCTCCGCCTCGTCGATCTCCCCGATGACGTCCTCGACATCCACCGCGCCGGCCCACTTCTCGAACTTCCCCAGGCCTCGCCCAATGGGTCCCCCGATCGGAATGTGCGCCACCCCGTCGATGATCTCCATCTGCTCCAACTCGACGACGGCCCCGCAGGCCCCCGTCCCCTCCCGCTTCATTTCGAAGTCTGCGCGACTCAAGGAACGATGCTCAGCGAACAATCGTGCCAGCGCCCCATGCGCCGCCGGCGTGATCAACAGCGGTTCCTCCGCCAACAAAGCCATTATCCGATCGTATTTCATAATCCTCTCTCGTGTCGGCGACTCGGCAGAGCGCCTCTGATCATTTCTTTGGCGCGACTCCCGGCCTCGAGGCCGGCGGCGGCCCCTAATCCCCATCCGGCTCCCCGCCCCCGGCCATCGGATTCGGGCTCCGTTGCTCGAGCAGCTCCATGGCCATTTCAAACGGCACTTCCGGCGCCGCAAGGGACACCTGCCGGGCCATCGCGATCAGGTCCTGCACCTCCGACAGCCGTTGCGCCCCAATCCGGCGCCAGTGGTCGCCGTGCTTCTGCGCAATTCGCGCCTTCGAAGTCGTCCCCATCTTGAGATTCTCCCGGTCCGCCTGCTCATCGTTGCCGGCATCCACCGAAAGTTCCTTGGGCAACCCTCGGTCCCACTGGTACGCGTCCATCCCGTCGTCATTCCGCGGCAACGTCCCGTTTTTCATCGCCTTGGCGACCGCATAGGACACAATCCGCCGCCACCGCTTGTGACCGGACGCCTGGCGCTCCCCGATCGACTGATTCGCCATGTCCGTCAGCAGCCGAGCCGCCGCCCGGCCCGTCTCCCGCAGGTCAATCAGCTCGTAAAACCACCCAACCGACGCCAAAGCCCCCCGCATGAGCCGTTCAACAAACGCCTCCGAATTGGGGTGAGGATTCTCGTACTTCAGCGCCTCGATCTCCTCATCGCCCTGGCTATCGAGGTAATACATCTCGCCCCCCTCGATTTCCTCGTAATAAACCTTGGGATGGACCCCGCCACTAACCACCTGGGCATTAGCCCCGGCCGCCTGAACCGAGGGATCGTCTTCCCCCGTGATGATCTCGTTTCCCAGCGCCGCCTCGCCCCCCTCCCGCTTGAACTTCAGGCCGATGGACGACGCCCGCTTCATGCCCCGTTGAATGAATTCGTCGATGTCCTGCAGGTTCATCCACTTCAACAGGCTCGTGGCGATCCGCGGGATTCCCCGGCCCTGGTCATGCCAAGTCGGCTCGAACGCAAGGTCAGCCGAAAAAGCCGAAACGTCCCGGAACGATCCATCCTCCCCGCAGATTCGGAAGGCAATTGCCCGCATATTCCGGTCAAAAATCACCCCGTCAAAGATTTTGGCACCGGCGTAGATCCCCTCACCGACCGTCCCATCGGGCCCAGCCTCCTTAATCATCTTCCCGCGCATCCCCGTCGCCTGCATCCCCACCCGGGTGGCCGTGTAGAAGGCGATGCGCGGATCACCAGCCGCGTTTTCCGTCAACACCATGCAATCATCGCCGTCCACGTCCAAAGCCTCCCCGCTCAACCGCAGGGAGGTCTTGAGGTCAAACGGCCCACCGCGGACGTTGCAATTAGGAAAGAACTGCACCCGCAGCCATTCCTCCGCCAGCCGACCCCAGTCCGCATTACGCCCGACGTAATGGGCGTCCCAGGCCTCCCCAAACGCCCAAGTGTTCTTTGCGCGCACCGCCGTGTCCAACACGTCGATCTGCGCCCGAAGCTGACGCGAGTAATTCACCATCTCCCAGCGGTCATACTCCGTGACGTTCGACTTCGTGTCCGCCGCCAGCCAATACCGCGGCTTGTACTGCCGCAGGTTGAACCGCGGCGTCGGATAAAGAAAGTAGGAGACCGGCTTGCCATCCGGCCCCAGAACGCTCGACTGCCGGCGACCCGCCGGCATCGTCCGCGGCATACCAATTGAAGCCCTCATGAAAACGTGTACCTCGCCCTGGTCCGGGTGATCTTCCCCGCATAGGGGTCCTTGAAAGTCTTTGGGTCCCGGCAGTATAGCGAGTAAAGCACCCGCAGGATCTCGACCGACGTCCTGGCATTCCCCATACCCGCCAACTGCCGCGACGTAGACGAGCCCCCGCCCGACACCCCAACAATCCCCCCGGACGTCTGGCGTCGCTGCAACGTGTCCAGCAGCACCGTTAGCTCCTGAACCGACTTCTGCGGATAATAGTCCACCGGCATAACACCCCCCGCCCGTCAATGCCCACCCGCCCGCCCCACCCCATGCCCCCAGTTGCCACCTTGAAACTGAAACCCCGATTCCAAACCCCGCGCCCTTGAAATTTTTGCCAGCCGACCAACCTGCTCTGGGACGGTGCCGGCACAATAGATTCCTTATGGGGGGGGAGGGTCTGCCGACTCTACCGATTCCGCCTGGCCAATAATGCCGACGATGGATTCCACGGCCATTAGCATCCCGCCGATGTCCCAATAGTGGTTAGGTCGCGTCTTGCTGACCGGTACCCAGATGCTGCGCTTCCGCCCCCCGGCATAGTCTTCTTGGCGTCGCTCACTGCGCATCATCGCGAAGTAGGAATTCTGGTCCGTCGGCGGCAATGTGTCCGGCAGCGAAAGGAATGCCGGCACCCCGGGCTCAGCGTCGCGACGCATCCTCAACAGGTCCTTGCAGTGCAGATTGCTCCACTCATACCAAGGCGCGCGCGCTGACCGCTTCCCCATCCCAATGCTTAGGTCATACCATTTGCGCTCGGAATAGACCTTCGATTCCATAAGTCCGGTCACGGGGTCTTTGTGCCGGAACATCTCATATCCGCTCCCCTTGAGCCCGATCCAGCATCGCCAGACCTTGCGCTCCTTGCCCTTACCCAACTTCACCGTCGCGACGTGCCCATGCTTCACGCACTCGCGCAACACTTCCGTCATTCGATAGCTGCAATCGAGGAAAACGTGTTGATCCTTTATTTTCTGCAGATCCTGGATCTTCGCGATGTCCTCGAACGACGCCGCCATTCCCCGCTCCAACTCCCGCGACTCTCCCGACTGTGCCACCAAGAACACCGTGAAATAGAACTTCTTCAAATCCCTCTGGCAGTCCACGATCAAGAACTTGTAAACCCCCTCGCTCCACTCCGCTTTCGGGTCGTACGTCTCTTTGACAATCTCCCGGTAATCCCCCTCCAGCGTGTCCGACCACACGCACCCGCGATCCTTCTGCCAATACTCCTGCAGCGGCAATTTGTAGCCCTGCTCTTCCGCCGCGATCTTCGCCTTGAGGTACTTCACCGCCAGATCCCCGAACGGCACCCTCATCGAGGCCTCGCCCGGCCAATGAAACGCCACGCGCTCCGCAAACACCGGTTCCGCCGGCCCCTCGCCCCCCCGGCCGTCCCCAGGCAAGTAGCAATACCCATCGTTCAACGCCCGCCTCACCTCCGGCCGGTCCTCGATCCGCGCGTCACAAAAATAACACCGATGGTGCGCCGACCGCTTCACCGCATCCCAGTCCCAACGGCCGCCCGGCCTGGTCACCTCGTTAGTATCCCAACTCAGCCCCGAAAACTTCCCCCGCAGCGCTTCCAACTCGAAATCCGCCGGCCGTTCCCGCGACTGCTCAAACGCCTGCGCCCGCCCGCACTCCGGACACCGATAACCCAGTTCCCATTGCTGACACTCCCGGTGCTCCCGGTCGTGGTCATCCCCGTCCCAGCCCCCTTGCCCGATCAGCAATACCTTGCTGGTATTCGGGTACTGCTTCGTCCTATCCATCGCCTGCCGGATCAACCCGTCCCACGGATGCAACCACGTTTCGTCCACGATGACATAGCGCCAGCTCAGCGATTGCACGTTGCCCGCGTTCAATCCGCATACCAAAAGCTGCATGTGCCGAAACGAGATCCGCGTCTTCGTTTTGTCCGACGTGTCCACGTCCTGCAACATCGCCGCGATCTCCGGCACGCTCTTAATCAGCGTCAGGCACCGCGCCGCGTATTCCCGCGCCTTTTTGTCATCCTCGAGGAGCCACAGCAGATCCCCGGGATCGTGCTCGATGAGGTACGGCACCCAAATATCCGCGCACAGCGACTTCGTCGTCTGCACCGCGCCCCGAAGCGACACCAATCGCACCCACGGCGCCCGCAGTGCCCGCAGCGGCCACAACAAATGTCGCAGCGTGTTCATATCCACCGCGCCCTTTACCGAATAGCCCGCCTGCAAATTCAGCTTCGCCGCGTACTCGTAAACCTCGCCCCGGAACGGCCGCCGCCAAGCCGCCGCCACGGCGCGCCCAACAAACGACGCCGCGATCTTCCTCATCTCCGAATTCACGGCGCGCCCTCGCTATCCTGCCCCGCTTGGCCTCCGTCCACCTGGCACCACTCCGCGATCCCCTTTTCAAACACCTCGCACACCTCGTCGACCGCCCGCTGGCACAACGTCATGATCTCACCCACCGGCCGCCCCGCGAGATTCGGCGCGAGCTCCCTCTCGATTTTATGCTGCAACGTCGCCCGCTGATGCGCCGCCAAATTGCGCAGCGCCGGCCCCACCTCATCCTTTTCGATCAACAGACCCCGCAGCTTACCGGCCTCCGCCTCCGTTTTCTCCCGCTTCGCCTTCGTCAACCGCAATTGCTCCTTCGCCAATGAATTGCTCTTTTTCGCAATCTGCTCCCTGAAGTAACGAAACAGCCCCTCGATAGTTCGCTCGAAATCGTATTCCCCATTTTGCGGCGACGGGAAGTAACCCGCGTCCGCCAATTGCCGATGCCTCCGATCCGTGAGCCCAGTCAGCTCGCAAAGCCGCTTCGCCGCAAGCCCCGATGCCAGGCGCAGCGTCTCCGCAGCCGTCCCCGCTGCCGGGCTCGGCGCAGGCGCCGCGGTGGCCCGCGCGCGCTCCGTCCGCCTCGCCTCCTCTTGAATCAGCGTCCGCTCATACTTGCTCAACGGCTTGCACTGCTCAGCCTTGCGGCGCACGTTGTCCACGTCCACGGCCAACACCCGCTGTGCCGCGGCCGCGTCCAACACCCCGACCGCTTCGGCCGGCCCGGGCCGTAGCTCCCCAGCGACGGCCGGCGACGGATTTGCATTCTCTTCCACACCAATGCGTAAAAGTCACCCGGAGACGCCCGGCGGCGCCGCCTGGAACATCCGCTCCAGCCCCCGCCAAAGCCCGGACTTCGCCAGCCCGCCGAACCGGCTCAGCAATATTAGCCGCACCGCCGACGCCTTGATCTTCAGGTAAGGGTTTTCCACCGGCGCGCCCGTGCGCGGATGCAAGCACACATTCCCGTGCGCCCGGATGTTCGTCTCCGCCTCGCAATAGTCCAATGCCGCCCCAAAGTAGATCTGCAGGTCCTCCCCGCCCTTGCCTGGATTATCCGCCTTGAATGCAGACCACATCGCCGCCCGCTCCGCCGCCTCCATAAGGTATTCGCGCCCGGCGGCAGCTACTTGCCCCACACCCGCGCGCCCGAGAACATTTCCAAAGTGGACGCGTCGAACGCCTGGCTAACCCTGCTCGCCGCATAAACCTCCCGCCCCGCGCAATCGTCCCCCAACACCGGCAAATCATCCTCGATCCGCTTCACCAACCCGTAATCCTCGCCCCCCTCCGTGATGTCAAACTGTTCAAACCGCGGATTGAAATTCAGATTCATCGAGCCCCGCAGCAGCAGCCGCAACCCCGAGGCCGACGCCACCCGCGCCAGCTTTGAATGATTCAGCACGTACCGCACCGAATCCGCCCCAAAGGTCCCCTGCCACTCCCGAATCGTCCCCTTGTTCTTATTCCGCGCCCCGTGATCGATCACCAGCCGGCCGCCAGTCACCCGGCCATCGATGCGAAGTCGCGTCAGCATTTGCACCTCATATTCCGCCACCGTCCAAGTCCACACGCTCACCTCCGCCGGCCCCACACAATCCAGACAATGAAGGATCGCGTCGATCATCGACCACTGCCCCCGGGTCACCGCAAACAACGCCATACCGGGCATGATCGGCCCAAGACACTCCGCCGCCGCCGCAAACGACTCCCGCGCCCCAGAGGCCCGCTTCACACTCCGAGCGCTCTCCGCCTTCATAACCTCACACCTCCAGCCCCGGCCACAGCGCCTTCACTATCGGCCTCAGCTCATCCCGGAACTTCTCCTGCCCCTCCAACGGCCATTGCGACACCGGATGCTTCTCCACGTACCCCGCCAGCTTCGCCACCCGCCCCGTCGCCTCGATATATGCCGGCCACCGCCGCGGCTCCTCCCCCGAGGCCTCCGCCGGCTCCTCGAGCAGCGCCAACGCCGACCGCAGCGACCCCGCCCCCATCAACTCCGCCACCCGGCTCGGGTCCGCCGCCAAACGCATATATCGCTGCGCCCGCCGCTCGTGCAGCGCCGGGCAATGTTCCGACAGCCAGGCCAGCCACGCCCCGTGCGAAAGTGCCGCCTTCACCGCCCGGAGGTCCTGCCCCTGCAAGATCATCTCCGCCACCGTGGCGGCCGCCGCCCTCAACGCCGAATCCACCAGCCGCGCTATCGTCGCCTCACGCTCGTTAATCCGCCGCCCAAATGGAATCAAGTCAGTCATGGCACCATCCCTTTCATGATATGCGCCGCCTCGAATAACAAGATTGTTGCTAGCCCGACCGCCACCACAAGCGAGAGCATAGCGAGCATGAGCAGACACCTGACCAGCCTCTTCCGAGGCCAACCAAGCTTCACGTCAAAATCCCACAGCAATCCCAGCGCACCGGACGCGGCCGAAATGACCAACAGAAACATTAAGAGTCTATCCATATCGTTCCCTTTCCAGCGTCCGGCTCTTCGTTGCCCCGATCTTCATGTGCGGAGACCGGATCCCCGGAAAGTGCTTTTTGAAATCCTCCACCTGGCGCCCCACGCTCTGCTTCTTCAAACCGAACCCCCGCGCCAATTCGCTCAGCTTCAGCGGCCGCAGCTCCTTCAAGAAAAGCCAGCAAATCACCATCGCCCGAAGCTTGAGCCCCTCCGGATTGCGCGACCCATTCTGCCAAATCCAAGACAACAGCGCCCGAAGCACCATCAAGCCCCGCTCCACGTCCTCATCACTCAACCCCTGCAGATCCGTTTGCGGCCCGCAATCCTCGATGGCCTCCCAATCGAACTCCACCGCCGGCACCGGCCGCCCGTCCTCCTCGAAAGTCTGGTCCATGCCCCTTTATCCCTTCGCTTCCGCCGCCTCCTTCACCGCCTTGCCCATATCGAGTTTCGCCGCCTCGACAGAAAACTTATCCGCCCTCACCCGCCGCACCTGGAACCGCGCCAATGTCTCATCGTCCAGCCTTTCCAGCATTTCGAGATTCGGCTCCTCCGCGCTCCGGATAAACTCCTCCGCCTTGAATTTCGGGTCCGCCTTTTTCTCCGCCCGCAGCAGCAGAATCGTCCCCTCCGGATTCTCCACCAGAAGCTTCGTCCCCGAATGGAACTTCACCGTCCCGTAAGGCGTCCGGATCGACCGCTTCACCTTGAACCACTCCGGATGCATCAAAGTCAGCGCCTCGCACGCCGTCTCCGCCTTCGTCATCGCCTCCTGCAGTTGCGCATAATCCTTCTGGTGCTCATCGATCAGATTCATGAGTTGCTCATTGATCGACGCCTCGAGCGCCTGCAACCCATTGGCCGCCGCCGAAAAGACCCCCAGCAGGTTTACCAGATTCGCCAGGTCCGCCTGCTTTGCAGCATCCGCTTCCACCGCTTCCACGTTAGCCATAGACAGGGGATACACCCATTGGACATTTCATGTCCAGTGCTAATCTCCATCCCTCGCCCTGGTGAAGGTGAGCCACGGTGAAGGCGAGCGAGCCAAACCACTTGCGCCCCGCCGCGCTCCCCCTACGCTGTTGGCACTGGCGCAGTGGCCAGCAATGGGCAGGGTTCATAGGGTGTAGTCGCAGAGGCACAGCCGCCCCAGTGTGGGCGGCTGATTGGGCCGCCGAACTTTCGAGTCCGGCGGCCCTTTCGTTTCCAGCCCGAAACCACCAAAGCCCCAGCACCATAACGTTTCGCCGTTACATGCGGTTTATGACAGCCTATGACAACCAAGTGACCACGAATGGCCAAAGATGGCCGAATGAAACAACGAACCGCAACCGAGCCGGAAAGCCTGAAAGTGCCATTTTACAGGGGAAAATGAGGATTTTTCCAGGGTAAAAAGTTGGTGCGCATAGCAGGGTTTGAACCTGCGGCGAATTGGCTATTTACGGGCCTTCCGTTGGGGTGGCACGAATTCTATGACGCGGCTATGACAGAATCCGGGGACGTCGCTCCGACAGACGGCGCCACGGCCGCTGGCGCGCTGAACAAGGTCAGCTGGAGCACCGCGGCCGTCTGGGGCCAGATGTTGAACCATCGCACCGCCTCCGACTCCGGAATGATGCGCCCATAGTGCTTACGAATCATCTGCGCGCTGTTCCCGGCCTCATCCGCCACCATGGCAATGTTCTTCGTGATCGCCTTCCGGTAGCTGATATACGACTTCCTCAGCGCGTTGCGCGTCTCACCTTTGTGGGCCGGCACGCCGGCAAGCTCCTTCAGGTTCTGCAGTGCGTCACTCGTTTGGCTCATCTCCGTGATCGGGCCGTTGCGCCGCTCATAGGGCGCCAGCCAGGCTGCCAGGTTGTCCGAGATCGGCACCGTCCGATCCCGCCCCGTCTTCGCCACTCCCTTGGAAACGTAAATATAGCGCTCCTTCAAATTGATGTCCCCCCAGGTCAACTTGGCGTGGTCTCCGTTAATCTCCTCATGCCGGATGCCGGCGAATGCCTGCAAGGCCAGGAACGGGATCAGGCTCCCAATGTTCGACCGCTTGCTCTTCTCCATCCGTTGCCGCGTCGCCAACAGCGAGATCATCTGGTCCGGCGTCAGGATCTTGATTTCCCCCGTCTTCGTGCCCGGGTCCGGGACGTGTTCCATCTCGCACCAGGTCTTCGGCAGATGCCCATTCTGCCGGGCCCACACCGTGAAGGTCTCCACGGCCGCCCGGTAATTATGCCGCGACCGCGGGCTCAGCCCCAGGCCCCGCACCCACCCGTTCAAGTCCGCGCTCGTCAGCAAATGCAGCGGCCCCGTGAAATCCCCCGCCAACCGCTCGAGCTGGTGCTCCAGATTCGCATGGTAAGCCCGCGAGATCTCCCCCCGCTTCTCATTGAGGAACTGTTCCACCAGCATCGGGATCGGCCTCGGCACGTAGCCCCGAGGGCGGTTCTCCAGAAAGAACCGTATGGCTTCCATGACCGGCACATCCTCCAGCTTGGCTACCGCCTCCGCATAAATGGCGGCCGCCAGTTCGAGACCCTGACCCGTTGGCGCCAACAACTCCAACGCCCGGCGATAGCTCGCCCGGTCCGCATCGGTGAATTCCGACATCGCCGTCTGCCCGTTAGCCAGGTCGCGCGCCAGCCGCGTCGCGAACGCCTTCGCCGCCTTCCACTGCGCCCGCATCGTCCGTTGCCGAGGCCCCGTCGCCGTCTTCCGCCAGGTAATCGTATACGGCCCCGGCGACCTCCCGTAAATCTTCACCACCGCCGACCCCACCTCCACAACCTGCGGCGCCCGCCGCTCGCCTCGCGTGGGAACACTTGTTCCCACCGCCCCGCCCGAGGCCTCGCTGATCGCGCTCATAGGTCGAGCTCCGAAACGGGGATCACCCTGGGCCCGTCCTTCGTCATCACCGTCTTTTGCTGGAAATGGTCCTTGGACGGATCAAAAACGCGCCCGCAGTCGTACTTTGGGATCGTCGTCTGAGCGCCGGAAATGCTGGTGTACTGGTATCGTCCGACGTTGATCGCGTAAGCGCAGATCGCGGATTGGTCGATTGCCTCGCTCTGGCCTTCCCAATTCTCAACAAAGCACAAAACAAGTGCCCCGGTGCGGCGCACCAACACCCCGTCTTTGGTTACCTGAAATACGTTTCCGGAAACGCACTGCACCGGCTTCACAAGTAGATCACGCAACATTTTTCTTTTTCGCAACTAGCGCATCTTCGATTAGCGCCGCCTGCGGACTCTGCCGGTGTTTCGCCTTTTGGGCCCGAAACGCATTTGCGTCGCGCACAAGCTGATCCTGCTCATTCGCCTCCTCGACCGTTTCCCCCGCCTTTTCGCCCTCCCTGCCAATCACCAAATGGGTTACCTCAAACTCGATTGGTATGGCCAGGCGGTAACCGTTCCTTTCGATCGCGTCCACCACAGCCTCAATCGCCTCCTGCGCTAGGCTGTGCTTTTTCTGCTTGGTCCGCTCGGCACACTTCTCAAGCCGCTCGTTCAGTTCCGGCGTTAGCCGGAGCGACATAGGCACTGTCTTAGGAGCACTCACAATTCCACCTTAAAGAAAAAGGAGTGAACTGCAAGTATTTTGTTGTCCACCTTAAAGAAAAAGGAGTGAATTGCAAAGAATTTTGTTGACTTGTGTGTGAAATCCACGACAATGCGATCATGAATACGAAAAAACAGGCGGTCGGAGCACAAGAGCCGATGATTCCCCTGCAAGTAAAGCTCCGGGCAGAGACCCGCAACAAGCTGACTCAGGTCGCTCGCGAATACGGCCTGAGCCTGAACGACGTCGCCACCATGGCGCTATCGGCTGGACTCAAGAAGACCGAAGATGGCCTGCGTGAGATCCATCACCCCAGCGACGAGCGCGTTGCCGCTTAACCAGCACCCAATCATTCCCCAATGAACACGACAGCGTCAGATGTCCGTGTCGCTCCCGCCAACGCCCCCGAGCTGCTCTGGGTCAATATTGGCGGCGGAGACGAATCTGCCGAATTGAACGGCCACCAGGTCGCGCGGATCTACCAGGGGTCCGACGATTACACCCTGTACGTCCGCAACCGTCGCCGCGGCGTCTTCGCCTCCCGCGCACGCGCCAAGGCCGCAGCCCATTCCTGCTTTACCGGAGGTGCCCTATGAAAACCATTGTCGATATTGGCGGTCACTACGTGCCCGTCCGCAACGCCGCCGCGGCCACCGCCATCATCCGCGCCCTCTCCGATGCCATCGTCTGCGACTCAGGCCTGGTCGGTAGCCAAAGCGTCTGGTTCCCGACCAAATGGGAGCACAAGCGCGACCCCACCATCAAGAACGTCTCCGACGATCAGATCCTGCCCTACGATCCCACTGAACCGCCGCCCGCTCGCGAGACCATAGACGTTCACGTCTCACCCTCGCGCCCCTTTCGCCGCCGCATCAATGGCCACCACAAACAACTTCTTTTAGGCAACCCATGAGCCCACTCACCATCATACCCCCGACCGCCACACCCACCGCCAAGGCCTCGCCCCAAGTCTCCCACGTCCAAGTCATGCCCCATGAAGAATGGCATGCCGAAGGCAAGCGCCGATTCGGAGACGATCCCCGGAAGTGGCTCTTCGTCTGCCCTATGTGCCACACCCCGCAAAGCGCGGAAGACTTCTACCGCGCCGGCTTCACGGCGGGCACCGGCGAGGTAAAAAAGGTCCTCGGCTTCTCCTGCATCGGCCGCTGGACCGGAGCCCCGCCCTACGACCCTGGCTCACCGGCCGGCCGCGGCTGCGATTGGACGCTCGGTGGCCTATTCACCATCCACCGCCTCGAAATCATCTTCCCGGATGGCGAGCGCCTGCCCTGCTTTGAATTTGCCGAGGCCTCCGCCACCCAGCCCCAGCCATGAGAACCGCTAGCCACGGAAATGCCGCCTGGCGCGCCCTGAGCGACTCCGAGACCGCTTACCGGCCTGCCTCTCCATCGGCGCCGCAAAAAGCCGGATTCCGCTCCCTCGATGAAGTATCCGCCGCGCTCCGGCGCCACCGGACCCTGGCAAGAAACCCATCTTCTCCCACAGTGGGGCCGGCAGTCTGCCTGCCCCTCACCGCATCGCCCTCAAGCACCGCCAGCGCCGGACCGGGTACTCGCACGCCTGGTCCGGCGACTGGCGGCCAAACCCTAACACCAGTAATACAGCAATAAATATGAATAAACAGACGGCTAAGACAACGGCATCGAACAGCCCGGAAAGCGGAGCAGTATCGATGGGAACGCAAATCGTGGTCCTCGATAGAGGCTGGGTTTACGTGGGTAAAGTGATCCGGACTAACGACGAAGTGCGAATCGAAAACGCGCGATGCATACGTCGATGGGAGACTAACAACGGCTTGGGTCAGTTGCGGGACGGACCCCTTGCGAGCACCCTCCTTGATGATTGCGGGATCGTGATAACGCCGATGAGCGCGGTCATCCACTTCATAAAATGCAACCGCGACTGGTAACACTCGACGGCTACAGCTCCGGCGACGGCCCCGGCGACGGCTACGGCTTCTGAAATAGTCCGAACCATGCACGACACCGGACCATCGCTCACGGGAAGGATCGACGACGTCGCGTCGTTCCTGGGGCGATCCGTCCGCACCCTGCGCCGGTGGCAGGAGGAGACCCCTCCCCGGATTGCCTACGTCCGCATGGGCGAGGATGGTCCCCAAGGCATGCTCTTCCTTCCGGACGACGTCGTCCGCGCCGTCCTCGCCGGCCGTGTCGAGGCCGAAGGCAGCCGACCCGGCCAATCCGCCGAAGTCGTGCTGCGTGCCTGGCGACGACACCTCGAGGAGCGCAGCGGCGCCTCGCCTGTCCGCCCCATTTCCCCAGAAGACTCCATCACAGAACTCCGGACCCGCATCGAGGCCCTGGAGCGTTTAGTCCACCTATCAACTCAAACCCTATGACCTTGACCGAACAACACCCCACCGTCCGCCGCCCCCATCGCCCCAACCCCAAGCAACTCCGCCAGGCCGTGGCCGATTGGAACCTCCAGCACGGCATCGGCCGCAAGGTCAAGGTCACCAAAGACGACGGCGACACCGTCGTCAGCCGCACTTCCAGCATGGCCTGGATAATGGGCGACCATTCCGCCGTCATCATGATTGAAGGCATCGTCGGCGCCTACCGCCTCGACCGCTGCCAGCCCATCACCGGGGCCGCGGCATGATCTGCCCCAACGACGTCCCGGGCGGCTCGAAAATGCCGGACACCAGCAACCTCTTTCGCGTGGTGAACTCCCCGGTCGGCGACTACGTCCAATTCCGTTACGATGGCCCGGCGGATGGCATCCCGTGGTATTTCTGCCGCATCAAGCTGCCCCGCCGCGCCGCCCTCAACCTCGCCGTCTGGCTCGCCGCCATGGCAGACCCCGGCCGACTCCTTTTTGACCGCATGTTCCAAGAAATCAACAAACCACCAAAACAATGAAAGTAACCAGCATCACCGTAACCGCAGGACGGGTCTTCAACCACCCGCATGAGTCCTACAGCAACCTCCGGCCCGAGGTCACCATGACCGCCCTGGTCCACGCCGGAGAAGACCCGGCCAAATGCGTCCGCGAACTCCAAGCCCAAGCCGAGGGCCTCGTCGAAGACCACAAGCAGGGCCTGCTCCGGAGCATTGAAGAGCTGCACCAGCTCACCGAGCGCCAAACCGAAATGCGCGGTCTCCAGCGCGAGCTCACCCGCGCACAAGATCGCCTCAATGACATCCGCAAGGCCCACCCGCAGCTTAGCCTCACCCTACCCACCGACCCCGCGCCCGACACCGGCGACGAATCACCCGTCTGACCCTTTAACCGTCTACCACTACACCTTCTATGCGCCTCCCTCCCCTATCCCGTTGCTCGTGTGGCCGCACCCCCAAGACCAAGACCAGCCGCCCCTCTCGCGACCCCGTTTACACCGCCGCCTGCGCCTGGTGCGGCGCGGAGACCTATCCCGAGGCCGATGCCGCCGCCGCCATTTGCGCCTGGAACGCCGGAGAACTCGCCCAGACCGTCTCCCCCGAACGGCGGGCCGCCCAACCAATCGTCCGACACACCATCCCAAAATAGGAACACTTGTTCCCATAAACCCATAACCCATGAAACAAAAAACCTCCTCCGCCCTCGTCGCCGCGGCTCAGCCGAGCGGCGAGCTATCCAAACTAATTGCCAGCGAACAAACGCGACTTCGCGACTGTGAGACGATCATCACCGCCGGCATGGACACCTTCATGTCGGTAGCCCAGGCCTTATTGTACATCCGCGAAGATCGACTCTATCGCGAGACTCACGGCACCTTCGAGGCCTACTGCCAGGACAAGTGGCAGATGTCCTCCCGCCGCGCCCGGCAGATCTGCACCGCCGCCGACGTAGTGCAGGACATTCGGAGCGAGCTTGGCCCGGTCGCCACCGTTCCCCAGACCGAGAGCCAGGCCCGCCCCCTTGCCGCCCTCCCCAAAGTAGATCGCGCCAAAGTCTGGTCCGATGCGGTGTCCACCGCCAATTCAGATCCCCCCAAAGACTGGACTACTCGGGATCCCGCGCCCGCGGACGGAGTGGTCAAGGCGGCGCCCGCCATACCACCAAGCAGGACAGCCGAATATCGCAACCCCAAGAAAGACCAGGTCATCGTCATTTACGATGCCGCCACCCCGCCCGCCAAGGCTCCCACCGCCAGCCAGGTCAAAGCCGCCGTCGCCCGTCACCAGAGCACGTCAATGCCAGGGCAGGCGCCCGATGCTGATCCGAACGGCAGGCCGTGGCCCATCCCTAACCAGCATGGAGTTTACAGCGATTCTGACGCTTGCGTGATCCAGATTGCCAAGCCCCACTTCTCCGCCAAGATCTGCGTCCTTCAGGCCGGGGTAGACGCCTGGCGCTACGGGTTCGCTGTCTCCATAAACGGAAGCAGCGAGGGTTACGGCGGATTTTCTGCCCCCCCTTAACAGCGGCGCATATCCCTGCTACAGCTACGCGCTATATTCGGCCATGGAGGACATCCGCGATGGGATAGCTAGTCGAGATAACAAAAGCGCCACGGCCAAGCGCTCCGCCCGCGACATTCTCAAATGGATTGAATCCATTCCCACCGAAGCGCCGGCTTCCGCGGCAGCGCCCGTGGCCAAACAGCTCGCCTACAGCGCCGCAAAGCTCCGCGCCATCAACCAGTCCATCACCGTGGCCTATGACGACGTGCGCCGACTCGAAGAGTCCCTGGGGACACCCGACAGCATGGTCTCCCGCAACCTCCGAAAACTCATAGCCACCCTGAACGACATCTACGATCACCTCAAAGTCACCATCCGCGTCGTTGAGCTCGTGCCGGACAAACTTCCATTCTGAGGAACTTATCAATAATACCATGAAAGACAGCCCCGACATGATCGACGAACACCTCCAGCAATGCATAATCCGGTACCTCGCCACCGTCGAGACCATCCGTATCTCCACCATTCAGCGCAAGTTCAAGCTCGCCTACGGCGCCGCCAGCGACGTCCTCGAAACGTTACAAGTCCGCGGCATCGTCGGACCCGCCGCCGAAGATGGTTCGCGCCCCGTAATCGAAGCGGCGATCGCCGCCACCCTCGCCGAAGCCTCCGAGCGACGAAGAAAGATCACCGATCAGCCCATGCCGGTCTATCATCCCAAATCCCCCGACCCAGACCCGTTGGACTTCAATGAGTTGAACGTGCGCTTCGACCACCTGCTCAATACATCCCGTGAGCTCTCCGCTCGCATCACGCTTCTGGAATCGCACGGCGTCCCACTACCGCCGCCTACTAATCCTGCGCCTAACCCCATCACCACCGACGATCTTCTCTTTCTCATTTGGGCCACCGGCTTCGCCGCTGGCGCTCATCTCGACCGCAACACCGAGGCCGCCGAACGCTGCTTCGCCCGCTGCCGTGACCTCCTGCCCAAACTCGCCGGTTCAACCCTCGACTTCACAAAACCATGAACAAACACACTGCTGCAGTCCTCTGCGCCATCGAAGGCGCCGTCGCCACCGCGCGCATAAAACACCCAGGAGCGTACGCTTCGCCGCACCAAGCTTACGCCCTCGCGCTCGAAGAGCTCGATGAATACTGGGATGAGGTCCGCGCCAAGAAACGCAACCACTCACTCATGCTGCACGAACTGATCGACCTCGCCGCCGTTTGCGTCCGAGCGGCTACCGAAGTCCACCTCGCGAAAATGCCCGAATACGAAATCTTGGACGCGCTGGCTTTACGGCAACTCGGCCTCCCTGTCTGCGATTTGTTGCTGCGCATACGCCGGGATCACACACCATTCGACCCTGGCGAAAGGACACTATGACCACCGATACCGTCCCCTTCTTCGACTTTGTCTTCATGGATGGCGCCCACCCTCTCCCCGGCCGCGTCGTCACGATGCCCGGCCCGGACGACCACTCCGTTCCAAAAGACCACCCTCGCGTGATCTGGCTGTGCCTGCTCACCCAAGCCGACGCCTGGATCACGGCCGGCCGGCTCACCGCTAACCATGCCCGACACCTTCGCGCGCTGGAACTCCCCATCGAACAACAGCAGCTCTACCAATTCGGCCGCCCCTTCACCCGCAAGTGTCGCGAATGCGGCTGCACCGATAAGCGCGCCTGCGCCACCGGCGTCACCGGTCAAACCCCGTGCCACTGGGTGGAGTCCGACCTCTGCTCCAGTTGCGACACCGCAAATCACGCCGCGCCGATTGGGCCCTGCAGCGAATTGAAGGAGACAGACATCGCCGCCCTCACGAGCCTTCCAACAGCCTCGCTCGAGTTCAACGGCATCAACGCGCTACGCTTGCTCCTCGGCATCCAACTGCTCCTCCGGCATCCCAAGCTGCAGGGACCAGTCCGCGACACGTTCATTAGTGTGGCCGTCTCCCTCCACGAGTACCTCAGCGTCACCCCAACCCTCACCACACTTTGCGAGGCCGGCTGGAACCCCGACAAAGACCACCGCACCGACGTTGTCAGCCAGATACTGTTACAGTGATCAGTATTCCCAAACACAAAAAAGGCTGGCCCCGTCAGAAGGCCAGCCCAGTTCCGGCACCGGAGCAAGCCCCATAGCCATGAACACCACAACTGTATGATTGACCTCTCCCCCGCGCAAGCGCGCCCACTCTCCGACGCCGTCGACGATGCCATCGCCGCCGGCGCACGCTCCGAAAGATGGGCCGTCGCCTTCTCCGATCCCCCACCGAGCCCGAGCCCCACGCGCACGCATCTCGATACCGTTCGACTCCGCTTTTACGATGCCGTGGACGTCCGCCGATGGACCAAGCGCCAGTGGCTCTGCCTCCGCGTCATCCGCACCCGCTCATTTGACCGAGGCCAGGCCCGCGCCTGGATACCCACCCTCGGCCATTTCGCCGCCGAAACCGGACTCGACCGCGCTGAGGTCTCCCGCGGCATTGACGAGCTTGACGCAGCGCGCGTCATCGATGCCCCCGTCCGGTCAGATGGCACCCGGGTTGCCGGTTGGTATGGCATCAACGTTCAGTTTAGCTCCTGGAGCGTCCCGGAGCGGCGGATCACCGGTGAGTCCGAGCAACTCTGGAACGGACTCCAAGAGCCCGAGGATGACCTGGCGCAGGCGCTGCGCCAGACCTTCATCGGGTCCGATTTGTCACCCGGCACGGGGGCGGCCCCGTCCGATCACCAGCACCCGCTGCAGCGGCCGGCTGGCGACGTGGTGACCAGACCAGCAGGCCAGCCGATGGGCTCACCATCGGAGGCCCTGGTTGTCGACGGTGGGGCGGGTTGTCTGCCTGCCCCACCGTCCACCGTTGGGATTTTCCCAACGACGCCCATTCCGACCAATGACAGCACGGTCGCCAGAGGCCCCGTTGGGATTTTCCCAACGGTCCAACCCGGAAATCTCCGGGTTTCCCCCCACACCCCCCTTCCTGGAACCGGTACCGGTACCGGTTTACAACGGTTAAACCGGTTTAGCGAGTTGAGATCAACCGGTTCAACCGTTGAACCGGTTTCACCCAGGACCAATCGAGATCAGCCGCGCCCCGTTGGGAAAATCCCAACGCGCTCCGTCAGTCCCGCCGAAGAATGCGGCCTCATGCGCGAGCTGCACGAATTCTTCGCCGTGCCCTCCACCGAGCGCTGGGAAAACGAAATGTCCCGCTCTGGAGCGTTCTGGCGGCTCACCGTCATCCGAAACGTGCCCGATGCCCTCATCACCGCCCTCGCCGAAGGAATAGACCTGGACCGCACCGGATACGCCTTCCGATGGAAGCCCGCCTGGCTCCAGACCATCACCCGCAAACACGCCGGCCTGGACGACTGGTCCCGCGTCGGAAAAAGGCCCAGCCGATGAACACCGCACCCGAGTGCGACGGCAAGACCCCGCAACTCAGTTTAGACCTTCGCGGCAGGTCCAATCCGTTCCCGCCGGCCGTAAATCATTCGTCCTCACCAGCCATCCCGGAGACACCCTCCATGCCTCCGTCCGCCGGAACAACGGCCGTGCGATTTCGATGAATCCCCCCGCCACCAGTTTCGAGCAAAACCACTTCCCATCCTCATCGCTCCCCGCCCGGCGCAGCAGAAAGTTCGCCACCTCGCGGTAGTCGTAGGGCTTCCCGATCTGGCTATCCAGCCAACGGATCAAATTCCGCTCCGCAAACTCCGCAAGCACTGGGTTCGGATGGAACAAATCCACACGCGTCCGGTCCGTGTGCAGCGTAGAAATCGAAGGCGAGCACCGGACACCCCCGGCCCAGGCCTCGATGCACGTTCCCAGGCCGAAGCACGGCATCCGCAACAATTCGCCCGCCTCCGCCAACTCCCGCGCGATCCGCGCCGCCGACACATCAAACACGAATGCCGCATGCGAGTAGGGCGACATCGTCGCCAACTCGATGAGCCTGCTTGGCCACCAGCTCCGCCCCTGAAACGCCCCCACGAGCATAACTCAAGGCGAGTTGGTAGACACCACCGTGGCCGCCGGAGCAACTTTCGGAACCACCAGCGAGGCCCCTCCCGTCGCATACGCCGTAGCCGCCTGCCCCACCAGCGCCGCGCTCTGCTGCACCAGTCCCGCGGTCGCCGTCAACAAACTCGCCTGGCCCGCGGCCGTAGCCGACACCACACTCGGATCGGTCACCGCCGTTAGCGATTGGATCTCCACGGACACCTTGGCCGAATTCGTCCCCGTTTTCTCCGCCAGGATCTTGAGCCCCTGCAGGTTCTGATTTTGCGGCGTCTTGATCTTGAACGGCGCCCCCAGGATCTCACCCGTGATCTGCGATTTCGGCACGAACAGACACCCGGTCATCGTCGCAGCCACCGCGAACAAACCGAGCACCCCGACAACTTTCTTCATTTTATGCTTCATACTTTATCCTTTGGCTCCGGCGGCGGGTCGCTGAACGCGTGGTACACATTCGTCCCCGCCGTCCCCAATCCGATCAGCGCCGCCACCCACGGCTTGCACCCACCGAGCACGCTGGTCGCCGTCACGGCCGCCCCGGTTCCGACCACCAGGCTGAGCAACTTGATCCACGCCTTTTGAGGCTCAGTCATGTTCCTCCTTCCGCGCGTCCCGACGCCACCGCCACACCGTGTAGCCGATGGACACCGAGATCAGCACGATCTCGAAACAGGTTTTGATGGAAACGAGATTCACAAACGCCAGCACGAGCCCATTGGGGGCCCACACCTCAACCACGTCTCGCAGCCGTTCCGTCATTTCAGAAACGCCGCGCCGTCAACGCACCAGGCCGACCCGGCACAACGCCGGATCGATTACTTCATCCCCGCCGCGTAAATCCACAAGACTTCGTTGGTGCTTAACGCCCGATTAAAGATGCGGGTATCGCCGATGCTCCCGGTGAAGTAATACCCAGAGCCGGGATTGTTTCCGGTCGAGTCGCCGTAAACTCCAGTGAATAAATGTGTGCCGCAAGCCATGCTGGTAGCGCTTCCGTTCGACACACTGGCAGTGGCTCTGTATACCCCGTCAATCCACATCGTCATATTGGCACTCCGGGTGCAAGAGCACGCGAGGTGATGCCAATTTCCATCGAGGTAGGCGGTTTCGGCCCATGCTATTGTTTTCGCCCCATTGCATTGGAGAATGCACGTTATCTGCCCGCTCGATAAATACGTTCCCCACCGGCCGTTGATGTTGTTCGCTATCGATTTTCCAAACAGCCCGTACGTTTGGCCTGAGGACGACGCGGTATACTTGAACCAGAAACTCCAGGACCAGTCGCTCAAACCTGGATCGGTCGTATTCCCGGCATCATTATACTGCGAGCTTGATCCGAGGAACGTCAGCCCGTAAGGACTTGCCCACGTCACGCCGTTGTAATTCGTGCCAGTTTTATACGCAGATGCCGAGTCATACGTCTTGGTTCCGCTCGCCTCGGTCATGGCCCACATGTCAAGGGGCGCCAGCGAGGAAACCGCCAGCGAGCCCTCCACGCTGTTGGTGCCTGTTGACGACATTATATTTGTCGCGAACGGCTTGAAATAAACCGTCGCGTTGGTGGCCAGCCCAGTGTATGCGGCAAAGGAGTGGGCAAAATTACTCAACCCCTCGGCGGTCTCATTGTTGGTAATCGTATAGGTTCCAGAGGACGTGCCAAACGCGACTCCGCAGTTGGCGTTCACGTCCGTGTTCAAACTGACAAACGCGCTGGTGCAATCAAGGGCGTCGCACACGATCGAAGTCATATTCGGCGCGAGCGTGTCGGTTGGCAGCGTGGCTATTCCAGCATAGTAAATAGACGTGTTCGTTGTATACGAGCCCGCGTAGGTGCCACATACTCCCTCCCGACCACGGTAATTGCCCCACGAAAACTATCCTGAGCATCCCACCCTGACGCCTCATGCGGCAACCACAGACCAACCTTGTGAAAGGTGGTCCAATCGCTCGTCCATCCCACGGCGGTCTGCCAGGGAGTGCTGGTGGTTGTTGAACAGGCGTAGTAGATATACCACGCTCCACCAACGTAAAGACAGTATGGGTCTGCAACCGTCCCAGCATCATAGGTAGCGCCAAAGGTGATGAAAGGATTGCTGCCGTATTCCGTCCATGGACCTCCAGGATCGGGTGCGGTAGCATAGCCAACGTGATGGAGCGGCTCAAGGCAGTCCGACAAGAGCGGGTCAAACTCAACGGCATAGAGTTCGACCAGTTGACCGTTCCCGAGGAAGACCAGCAA
>Ga0214219_1000169_pt1 | contig 33130 bp, 39 predicted proteins | sample TroBogypolimnion_26_FD_153057 | JGI IMG/M metagenome (GOLD analysis project Ga0214219, IMG submission 153057) | Freshwater microbial communities from Trout Bog Lake, WI - 25JUL2007 hypolimnion | ecosystem: Environmental > Aquatic > Freshwater > Lake > Hypolimnion/Profundal zone | place: Trout... | reverse complement strand
GGCGTCGTTGGTCAACTCACTGACGCTGTGGCCGCTAAGGCTGGTGACCGCACCGGCCGTCAAGGCGCTGATGTCAGTGAGGAACCCGGCGTCGTTGGTCAACTCACTGACGCTGTGGCCGCTGAGGCTGGTGACCGCACCGGCCGTCAAGGCGCTGATGTCGGTGAGGAAGCCGGCGTCGTTCGTGAAACTCGACAACGTGGTTGGCACACCGGCTGATGTGATGAAACCGCTGTCGTTGGTCAGCTGCGACAGCGCGGTCAAATTAAACGGCGTCCAGATTTCGCCGACAGCGGTGACCGCACCGGCCGCATCAACATAGCCGGCATCGTTGGTGAGCGTGCTGATGTTTGGTGGGAGAGCCAGCCAGGCGGTGAACACTGGATCGGCTTCGGAAAACAGTGGCGGCGTGGCGGCGAGCCAGGCGGCGAACACTGGATCGGTTTCGGTGACGGAGCCGGTGGCACCGATCCGCAGCTCCGCAAGGCCGTCGTCGCCGGTTTCCACGACCGCCGACAAGCCATCGCCAACAACGAGCCGCGTGAACGGCTGGCCGTTGGAATCAGAGAGGTAGTAGTGGATCATAGGATCAGCTCACAAGGCCGGCGATGCGGTCGGCGTGGACGGTGGCGGTGCTGACCCATTGCACGATCACTTGACCGTTGCCGGCGGTGCCGGCGACCACGGCTGAGCCGTTGGGATGCGTAGTCGCGCGACTCACGCGGCCGCCGTTGGTGGAGGGAACCCGATGGAAAGCTGAGGCGATGTTGAGCTTGGTTCCAACTAAAGTAGGATTGGCTTTCAAGGCCGCATCAATCGCGGCGTTCCGGGCGGTCTGGTAAAGCGCGGCTTTTTGTTGAACAGTCAGACCGGCGAGCTGGGCGGCCACGCTGGTGGACGTGGCGTTGGGTTGCGCCATGAGGTACGTGGTGATTTTAGCGTCCATGTGCGCGACGGTAAGTTGGCGGCGGGGCCACTTGGAAGCGAAGGCCGGTGCGGCCGGCGCGGCGGGAATTGTCGGCGTGACGGGCGTAACTAATGGTGTAGTGGTGTTTGAGGGCATGGCTATTTCTCCTGTTGGTTAAATGGAACGAGTTGGTTAAGTTTTTCCTGACGTTTTTTACAACCGGAGCACGGCTTGATGCCAACGGCGCTGGTGACGGCAGCGACAACATCACCAAGGCCGCGCACTTTTTGTTCCTTGGCTGCCGGATTGGCCGCGAGATGTTTACCGCCAAGCCCATTCGTGAAACAATGGTCACAGGTGCCGCGTGACGGATTGCTCTGCGAGGCGATGCACCAAATTGAATGATGGCCAGGCCAGCGGTTTTCAAGATAAGGACAGGTATTCACGATACTGTTACTGTTAATGGTCCGGTGCCCAAATATCTGGTGTACACACCTCTGGGGTCGCAAACTGGCGAAGGATCGCGCTGATAATTCGCTCCATTGTAATACATAACCCACCCTAGCGGCTCAAAAAGTGGCGGATAACATTCAAGGGTAAAAGAGGCCGAAGGGGCCGTCCATGTAAAAGCGCCGATGCCACCGCGATAGTGGGTGACAACTATGCTGGTTGGTGGTGTTGTAGAATTATCTGTAATGGTATAAGTGTTGGCAAAATCTGGTGAGCAGCAAAAAGCTGAAGGAAGTTGCGCTGGCGGATCAGGCGGTGTTGGAGTTGGGCAATCGTCACCCGTCTCGCAACTGTCACCGCGAATGGTGCGTGTGTATCGACAACGGTTGGTACTGCTTGGGTCAAGCACCCAACCGGTGTCCGATGGCGCGCAAGCTCCACATGACGAGCTAAGCAGATTCACTGCCCAAGTATTGTTCCAAGCCGCTTCCCATTTCGTCACACACCGATTACAGCACCCTTTGTCATTCTTCAGCAGGTGCCCGTTGACGACCATTAAATGACCGTTTTTTTTAGTGAGATGGCTCATGTGTCGGGACAATCGGTGGGGGTATCAATCGGCGTATCTTCAGAGTCTGTGTTGATGTCGAACACACCGTATTCCTGCTTGGTTTGAGTGAGCGTGGTGCCGTCGAAAGAAACATTTGTCACTAGCTTATCAGTCGTGGTCAGCGGGTATTCATCGAACACGAAACACCAGAACGTGCCGTCATCTTTGAAGCCGGCGATGCCTTCGGTGCCGGCGCCATATTGCAAGTTGCTGTCGAGTGGATTTGAGAACGCGGCGATGGCATCCACGAGGTCAATGCCGTTGAGCGTGGTGACGCTGGTGTAGTCCGGCGCTTCGCCGACGTCGGCGCTGTCGTCGCCTTCGACGGTGACGTAAAAGGTTTCCTGCACGGGGATGTCGCCGCCGGTCCAGTCAAACTCCGAGCCGTCACCAGACCAATCCACATATTCATTGTCATTGTCGTCGGTGCTGACTGGCACATCGTTGACGAGCGGGATGTAAAACACATCGGTGGGATACTCGCTGCCGGTAGTGATCGTCCAATCGCTCAGGTCATCGCCTTGGCCGGTAAATTCAATCCACACCATGTCGCCGTCCGCAACCTCAGTCGGATCAAGCGCGTCCACTGCGACGACGATGCCGAGGCTGATGAATTGCAATTTTCCGCCGGTACAACCAATCTTCGCGCCGGTCGAGTCCGAGGCATTGTAAACACGGAATGATGCGAGCTGAGCGGGCGGCGGTTGGGCGGGGAAAATCTGGAACGGCAGGGAAACGGGCGCGCCGTTGGTGTCGCCAGACATGAGCGTGCCACGGCCGGATTGTGGTGTGACAGCGCGGGCGTGATCGTTGGTCGCATGGAAGAACTCCAAGTCAATCGTCTCGCCGGAAATCGGCGTATCTGGCAGCCGTGTACTCATGACGTGGGATAGAGATCGGTGTCAATCGCTTCGGCGCCGATCCATTCCTTGCGCAGGGAATAGCGGTGGCGTTCGTAACGGCGGCGGCAGCCGGAGCGTTGGTACTGGTAACCGGCCGGCGCGTGCGCAGCGTCGGGCGGGTTTTCCGGCACGCCGCCTTTCCAGGGCGTGGGCAAAGTCAGGCTGTAGCTTTCCGCCGAGATCACCGGGTACCAGATTTTGTAGGCGCTGGTACCAGCGGCAATCTTTCCCGCGCAATCGGCGGCGGCGACGGTTAGTGTGTCAACCATCCATTCATCAGGCAGCGCCGAATAATAATAATAATCAAACTCACCGGTGTCCGGCGACGGATTGTTCCTCCAGCGGCCAATCGCAATGGAATCCTCGAGTGTTAGTTCCATGTCGCCGCCGGCGGCATAGCGCGGGTTCAAGATTAAATCCTTTTCGAGTGCCACCCACTCACAGTCATAGATCGGCGTCGTCCAACCGGGATTGTTTTGGTTCTCAACCTCAATCGTGACCTCGCCCCAGTCGCCTTCCTTCTTTTTGCATTTCACGTCGCTGATGAAGAAAAGACTATCCAGGTCAACCATCGGGACGCCGATGATTGACGGCAGAACCAGCCCGGTGGATTGGATGAACGACCACAAGCCTTCGTAATGCCGCGTGATCGTGACCTTGCTCGCCGTGACGTGGATTTCCGGCGAGCCGGAGATTTCACGATAGTCGGTATTGCCGCGGGCGATGGCGTCCATTAGTAAACCTTGGCCGGACCACGGCCCGGCAGATTGTAGATTTTAACGCCGTCGCGGGTGATGTGCTCCAGCAGATCGTGAGTTTTCTTCCCCCACTCGGCGGTACCGCTCGCCGGCCGGCCGCCGACGAACAGTCCCACCTTGGACAAGCTGTCGGCGTGAGTATCCAACCGCTCGCCGCGATGTTCGGCGTCCATTTTTTTATCGAGGCCGGCGATCTCCTTGTTTTTCTCGGATTCGAGCTTGGCTTTTTCCTCCGGACTTTTGAGCTGCTCTTCGAGCCGGTATTTTTCGCGGATCGCCGCAATGCGGTCAGCCATCGCGCGTTTCTCGTCGGCGATGATGGCTTCCTGGGCGGCGATCTTGTTTTTCCGCTCCTCCTCGATGTCCTTTTTGGATTCGCTGGCCTGCTCAGCTTGGAATTTTTTCTGCTCCGCGTCCACGCGGCGCGCGCCGGCGATCCGCTCGGCGTCCAACTCCGCGCCAGCGGCCACGGCCTTGCTGTACGCCTCGTCGGCCTTGGTCTGAGCCTCGGCCTTGGCTTGGGGCGTCGTAGCGGCGGCAACTTCGCGATTGGCCTTCTGCGAATCCTGCGACGCGATGTTGAATTTCCGCACGGCGACGGCTTCGCGCAGATCGTTTTCGGTCCGGATATCCGCCAGCCGTTCCGCGTGCAAAGTTTTCTCGACGGTGCGCAGATCAGTCTCGGCTTTTTTCCGGTCGGCGTAAGAGCTGGCGGAATCGACTGAGAATTTCGCGCGGACAACGGTTTCCTCGCCGGCTTCCTTGCGCGCCGCCGCCTGCGCCTGAAAGATTTTGAGTTTGCCTTCCTCGTTGGCCAGTTGGTTGGCGGCGGATTGTTCAACGGGTTTGACATTCTCCGGCTGGGCGGCCGCGCGCGCCTGCTCGGCAGCCAGCCGGGCGTTCTCTTTGTCAATGACGGCCGTCAGCAGCAGCAATTCATTTCGCAAGGCAGCAGCGCGGGCTTTGTCGCCGTCTGCCTGCGCCATGTAGAGTGCCTTGCTAACCTTGCCGCGTTCATCGCCCGCCTCAGCGCCGGTCAGCTTTTCGATTTCAGGCGCGGATTTGATTTTGAGGTTGCGCGAGTCAGCCCACTTGGCCAACAGATCGTCACTCTGTTTTTTTGTCGCGGCAATGCTTTCCTTGGCATTATCCACCGCCTTGGAAAATTCCTGCCACGCCTGAATGTCTTTGTAGATCAACGCGACATCCAGCACCGCGCCGACAACGACCGCCAACGGCGCAAGGGCAACCAAAGTTAGTGCTGCCTGTGACGCTAGTCCGCTTAAAGCCGCCGTTGCGTTGGTTGTTAAAGCGGTCGCCAGTGTAGTCATCGATACAGACAGCCCGGTTGTGGCCGCTGCAGCAGTTCCGGCCGCTGTGGCCTCCGCGACTTCGGCGGCGGTCAATTCGACAACGGCAGCGGTCTCGCCCTGCGCGGCTAAAATGTGGAGTGGGATTTGGGAGGTCTGTGCGATCCGCGCGGCGGTGTTGGCAGTTTTGGCAGCCGTGTTGGCCACCTCGGCCGCCGCTTCCGTGGCGGTAACGGTGGTGAGCGCCATGATCCGCGCGCCAATGGCCGCGACGGTGTCAACGATGCCGAGCATCTGCAATGTTTTGTACGCCGCGCTGAGCGCCACGACGGCGAGCGCGCACTTGACGATCTCCGGATGCGCGGCGGCAAATTCAACAATCGGCAGGCCGATCCCTTTCTTCAGCTGGTTTTGGAGTTTGTCGAGTTCGATGGTGAACTTCCGGCTCGCGTCTACCATTGACTGGTCAATCACTGCGCCGGCCGCATCAGCCTGGGCGGCGAGTTCGCGGATGCCGTCGCCACCTTTCGCGAGCAACGGATACAGCTCGCGCGCGGAGCGGCCGAGGATCGCGTGCGCGACGGACAACTTTTCTTCCTGCGGCAGCGCGGACGACTGAATAAAATCGGACAGCTTCAACAGCAGATCGGGAATGCCTTTGAGACCGGCGGGATCAATGCCCATCGCGTGCGCGGCTTCAGCGGCCTTGCCGGTCCCACTGCGGATTTCTTCGAGCGCGTTGGAGGCATGGAACGCCGCCATGCTCAAGCCGTCGCTGTGGCCGGTCGCCATTTTCATCGCGTAAGCCCAGCGCGACGTGTCTTCCACCGACATGTTCATCACCAGCGACAGCCGCTGCGTTTCCATTGCCGTGGCGGCCTCAGCCTTCGCGAGACCGAGCAACGCGCCGACGCCGGCGCCGACGCCGAGACTGGCGGCGAGCGCGTCCATGTTGGACTTCGCGGTTTGCGCGGCAGTGCCGATGGCGTTGGCGGCGTTTTTGGCCTGGTCACCGCTGCTGACGAATTTTTGCAAATCGGCTTCCGTCATCCGAATGCCGGTCGCATCGTAGATCGTCTTGATTAAAATCTGGATTGAGCCGGCTTCGTTAGACATTTTGAGAAAGTCCTGAGTTGGTTGGCTTCTTCCGAGCAGCGGCTTCGCGGTCGAGCCGGTCTTCGGCGACGTAACTCGGCGCGCCGGTAAATTCCGCGCCGGCGCGAATGTCGTCGGCCACGGTTAAAACAAAGGCGGTGGCTACGGGCAGATTCCAGAGGTCGCCGCCGGGACAGAGCGTCGCGAGGCCGGGCACTTCCACGGTGAGCCGGGCGGTGAGGGCGAGCACCCAGCCGAGGCCGCGACATTCATCGAGATCAAATTTATTTTTCTTTTGGCTAGTGGGAAATTCGCGTTCCCGGTCCGGGCCGGTCGCGGCCAGAAGTTGCGCGTGCAACAGCACGGCGAGGACGTCGCCGGGCACAGTGCGGACAGCGGTGGTGACAAACGCGGCGACGGCCGCATCGAGATTGGCCGGCCCGCTGGCCAGCAGTGCCAGCGTGGCGGCATACGGCCGGCTGAGAATGAACGCCGCCCGGAACACATCGTTGCTGGCCAGCTTCTGGCCGCGCAGGAGTGGCGAGTCGAGCCGGTCGAGCAGCAACACGTGACCGAGGGTGACGGGGAGGAATTGCACCTCGCCCGTCACCGGGATCGGTAACGGTTGCAGCGCGCGGATCACGACATCCGGGGTGCGTCGCATGGTTGTCTAGGCGCCGCCGCCCGGCCAGCCCGCGACACCCGCTGCCGGGAAGGCGCGGAGTTCGAGCGAGTAACGGCTGATGCCACCGCGTTCCCATTGCTGCTTGGCGGGTTTCGCGAGGAACACCGCCACGCCGCCGAGGAAGCACTTCGACGCCATCGTCGGCGCGGCCAGCGTGGACTGCGCTTCGATTTCGACCGGGCCTTTGATCATCTGCGGAATGATGATCGCGCCGGTGGGAATGCCGTTGCCATCGGGCAGCTCAATTTCCTTGGCGCCGGGATCAATGTCGGCGCGCACGGTGCGGCCTTCATTTTCCAACCCGGTGCTGTCACCCCAGGTGAACACGCCAGTGATGCCCAAGATCACATCAGTCGGTGAGCCTTGAATAATCGGGTCCATGATTATTTGACCTTCGTGGTTGATGGATTGACTACCGGGGACGAGGCGGCAGATTTCAATTGCTGAACTTCCGCTTCGACCTGGGCGAGCGTCGGCGCGGGAGCGGCAGCGGCCGGATTGTAATCGCGAAGATTCGCGAGCAAAGCGGGCGCGGTGTGCGCGGCACAGGTCGCGACGACCGTGCTGCCACCGGATTTCAGGACGCCCCAGCCAAGGGCATTGGCGGTGCATCCGGGTTGACTACATTTTAACATGGGCAGACTCCTTGGTTAGGGTTTGTTTTCTCCAGGCGTTGAGCGTGGAAAGTTTCATGCGGTAAACCGCGCAGTGATCGGATCGCTGGGTTCGAGGCCGGCCACCTCCGCCGCAATCGCGACGAGGCCGGGCACAGTGATTTGAAACGCGGCCGGTGCGTTGGCAAATTGCGCGGCCGAATTGCCGCTGCCGGGATAACTGCCGTCCGTCGTCCAATAAATCTTTGCACCCGCGACGCTGGTCACCGTGACATTGCTCGGCACGTTGAGCTGGTCGCAGCCCACGGTCGGCGCCGGCACGCGCGCGGGCAACGGCTGTTCGAGTTGCGTGCGCAGGCGGACGGCGGCGGCTTGGATGGTCTGGCCCTTCAGCAGATCGGTGAGCGACTTGGGCAGATTGCCCACGCGCACGGAACCGATGCTGACGACTTTGAATTTTTGGTAGTAGCCGACGCGCGCGAACCGGGACGCGGCGGCGATCTTGCCGCCGATCTGGAACGCGCGTTGCTTCGCGCCGCCCGTGGCGACGTTGACGAGGTTGGCGCAGAACACCACCACGTCGTAATCCGCGCTTTCAAAAAACAGCGGTTCGCTGAGCGAGGTGCCGGATAATTCCGGCGCCATCACCAGCGCGGCGGCACCGGTGGCGGCAGCGGCGATGGCCTGCTGGATCGGCGAGTAGAGCACGCCGCCGGGCGTGAAGGCTTCCGGATCCTCAGTGATGATTTTCACCTTGGCCAACGACGGCGAGGACCGGTACCGGGCCGCCAGATCAAATTCGCCTTGGATCGGGTCGAACATTAGTTACGGCCTCCGGTGGATTGCCAGAGATCGTACAGCGCGCCGACGACGGCGATCTGCACTTCCTGGTCAGTCGGCAGCACGTCCGGATTCGGTTCAAAGTGTAAATGCGTGGTGAGCCAGAATAAAACGCCGCCGGCGCCGTGCGTCTGGGACGCAGCCGGCGTGGCCACCAGTTCGCCCTTGTGTTTGCCTTTCGTGGCGGTGTGCTCGAAATCCTCAGCGGAGGCGAGCGCGTACGGGCCGTTGCGACCGAAGAGCATCACGAGGTTGTCGAAATCGCCCGGTACCTTGCCGTGGGCTTCCGCGCGCGCGGGCACGGCGAACATCTTCGCGTTGCGCAAATTTTCCGGGCCGAGGTCGCCGCCGGTGTAATGTAGGCTCAAACCTTTGTTCGGCTGGCCGACGCCGATCAGCACGCCGCCGTTCAATTCGTACCACTTCGTGTCGCCGGCCTGATCGGAGTAGTAATGCGTGCGCGCGCCGCCGAGCGCGTTGCCGACTTTGTCGAGCGCTTCGAGGTGCTGCTGGATGCGCTGCGTGGCGGACTTGCCCACGGCGCGGTTGAGCCGGCCGGGTTCAAACCACGCGATGATCCGCGCGAGTTCCGGCGTGGCGCCGTCGCGAATGTCGAGTGTGTACGCGGGGCCGCTCATTTGAATTTCAACACTCCGTTGTCGAGTTTCACGCCGAAGTCTTTGAGCGATTGCACCAGCGCGTCGGCGAGTTCCTGGTTGCGCGTGTCAACCGGCGCTTTCAGCGTGGCGTTCAAATCGGGAATCTCGCGGCGCACAACTTTCTCGCCGGGATCGAGCAGACCGAGCGCGACGGTCTCCGAATAAATGATTGAGTCCACGTCCATGCCCGATCCCCACGCAAATGGCGGGAACGGATTACCGAGTGAATCGTCAAAATCGCTGCCGAGATGTTCCCACAGCGGCGACGAGATCAGCGCGGCCATCCGGCCGAACTTGCGCACACACGCGAGCGCGTCGTCGTCACCGGCCGCTTGCGCGGATTGCTGGAACCGATCCAGCCAGGCAATGCCGGCGTCGCCTTTGTAACTCGGATCTCCACGCGGCACATTGCGCGACTCGCTGCGGTAGAGTTCCCACGCGGGCCAGTCATCCTGCACCGCGACGCTCTGCACCATCTGGCCGTAGCCCTGCGCGATGTCGAGGTTGGTGTTGAGCATCACATCGAGGCGCGCAAACGAAGTCAAATCATGGATCGTGCCGGCCGCGGCGCCGGGATCGTAGTTCAACTCGGCGAGCGATTGGCGGATGAAATTGTTGAGGGACGGATCGCCGGGCTGCCGGTTTAACTGGCTTTTTAACGCCTGATAAAAGGCGTTTAAAATATTGAAATCGTAAACGCCGGCGGAAAAGAAGCCGCGCTGGCGCAACGCGGCCGGCAGCAACCGAAGCACGGCGGACATTTCCGCCGAGTTCAACTCGGTGCCCAGCAGTGTCTGCACTGACCGCAACGCGAGAGCTTCTTCAAACGGAACTGGGGAGTTGAGGATCATAATTCCAAGCGGGGTTCACTTCCCCAGCGCACGGACGTGGCCACGGCCTCGCCGATGGTGAGCGGTTCCTGGTACAAACGTTTGCCGGCGCGGATTTGCTCCAAATCTTTTTCCGCCTGCTCTTTGGACTTCTCACTTTTCTTGGCGAACTCGTCCACCGATTTCAGGTAGTCAAAGAAGTGCCACTTGCACAGGTGCATGAAAATGTGCGCGGCACCGCTGGGAATCGTGCCGGCCGGGCCGAGATTATTGCGCAGCCCGGTGCGGATCGCTTCGCGGATTTCAGCGACGGTGTCGTTGATCAAACCGGGCAGGCGATCCACGCCGCCAGTGATCAGCGGATCAATGAACGCCTGGTATTCCGGCGCGGCGATGTCTTCGAGAAATTTACCGGCATCGGGCACAAACCAAGTATCGGCCTCGCCAGTGGCGGTGCTGACGAGTTCAAACCAAACGGCGAGATCGACCGCGCCGCCGGGTTGCGTAACAGAAATCGAAAGAATGGATTCCGCCGGGATGTTCAGCGTCACCGGATAGGATTGTTTGACACTGGCCTGCGGCAGCGTGACGGGGAACGCGACGACATCGTCCACGAGCACATTGATGATCGTGTCGCCGGTGGGCGCGACCGGCAAACTATTGGGCGTCCGCAAAATTGACACGCGCGGGCAACGCTGGGCTGAATCCAGCGGCGCCATCGCCGGCCCCGGACCAACGCCGACCAACCCGACGAGTGGAAGATAATTTTGCATGTGCGTAGTGGCCCGACCGGAGCGCAGCCCGCCTTGCGGCCGCGCCCCGGCATGGGCGCGGAGTTATAATCCGGGTTTGCGGCTGCCAACCAACTTGAACCAGGCATTGGTGGGACTCGCGCTGTTATCCAGCGTGATCGTCCGCCAGAACCGGTACGGCAGCACGGCATAATTGCTGATGCACGTGGACGTGGTGTTGCTCCCGATGGCCGTGACCGACAAGGTCGGGCCAGTCTGCCAGCCGACGCCGTCGAGCGAGACTTGTGAGCTAACAGTGACGGTGTTGGTGGCCGTGGCGGAGCCGGATAGTCCGGTCAGTGTGGCTTGGACACTGAACGTGGCGCACTGGCTCACGTCCACCGCGTTGGTGCTGGGCACCGTGGCGGCTGTCAACGACTGGTCAACGAGCGGGGACGGCACGCCGATCCGTTGCGCTTGCGCGACTGGAACTGCGATAAGGGCGATCACTGCCAAGATGACCAGCCCGAGGATTCCGAATTTCTTCATTGCGTTTTCTTTGTTGGAGTTTGCTTGGACTTCGCCGCTGGCCGCGCCGGGGACTAAGCCGGCGCGGCCTTGGCGAATGATTTATTTCACAACGACGCGGACGCCGGACTTGGTCTGGCCCGGCGCGGTGCCGAACATGAGCGCGGTGCGCGCATCGGCCGCCCAGCTATCGTGCAAGACGTAGCGGGCCATCATCATCGTGATCTGGCTCACGGGATCGGTGACGAGGTCGATCACGCCGGTCGGCGGCAGATCGCCCCAGACCTTGCTGTAATCGGCCGGGATGCGACTGGCGAAGCACAGGGCGCTTTGGCCGTGGCCGAACCCGACGAGCTTCTGCCCGTCGGTCATGATCTGCGATTCAAACACGTCGAGCGCGTAATCCTCGCTGGTGCCGGCGATGGCATTGGTCTGCCCGGTCTTGATCGCCTTGATCGCCTGGCGGAGCAGGAACGCTTCGTCTTCGAGCAACTTGTCGTGCGCGTCGCTCAATAGGAGCAGCGTGCGGCCGGTGAGCGGCACCTTGGCCTTCGTCAACGCGAGCTTAATGCTCGGCAGTGACGCACCCGCGAACGTGGCCAGGTCAATCGTGACCGGGGCATTCGTGAAGTTCGCGGCCGTGATGTTGGCGATGATCGCCGCGTTCACGTACTCGGCAATCGCGACCGCCATCGGCTCGGATTGCTCCTCGAACAGATTCCGCATCGTGCTGCCGAGGATGTCCGCCGTGAACTCAATCGGCACGGCGATGAACTGATTGATCACCACCGGCACATCCTGTGTGCTCGCCTGGCTCTTGGCGGCGAACTTCTTCGCGACCGGATCCCAGACCTGCACGGCCAACGGATTGCGCAGCCGGGTCATGACCGTCTCGCCGAACTTAATCGGCGCGGCGCTCATGTCGGTGCTGATCCGACTGACCGGGAACAGGATGTTCCGCAAGAACTCCAGCGACTGCTGGAGCACCAGCGTGCCGGTCAGCGTGCCGGCATTCGCATCCGTGTTGTCAGCGGCTTCCAGGAAGTCGCCGAGGCGGACGCCCGGATCCTTGGCCAGCAACGGCCGGATTTCGCGCTCGAAAATCCGGTGCGCGGCGCCGGTGGCTTCAAACGCGCGGCTGAATGCGCGATCGCTGCCGTACTCCTGCACCTTCAAGCTCGCGCTGCCACGGGCTTCGAGGAAGCTCTTGCCAGCGGCTTTCAGGCCGATGTCGCCAACTTCCACGGTGCGCTCACCGTTCTCGGCTTGCACCAAGCGGCCGGTGATCTTCTTGCCTTCGAGGCCGTCCACGATCTCGGTGGCGTCCACGCCCTTTTTCGCGAGGTCGCGATAGCGGCCGAGGGTCTTGTCATCCTTCGGCGCAATCGCGCCGCGATGGACGGCAGCCTGCAACGCGCGTTCCATGTCGGCCTCGCGCTTGCCTTGGATCGACTCCAACTGCTTTTTGTTTTCATCCCGCAAACGGGCATTCTCAGCTTCGAGAGCTTGCTTCTCTTCAGCGGCTTGTTTGGCCGCCAACTCTTCTGGGGTCATTCGGTCTCCTTTGGGCGGCGTGCCGCCGGTTTGTGTTTCTGCTTCTGCGTTGGAGGCGAAAAACGCCTCCATATCCTTGAAAGCCGGATCGTTCACGAGCGAGCCGACATAAAATGCGACGCCGGTCACCGCGGCCGGGTTTTGCGGCGAACCGCGCTGGCCGGGTTTCACGCCGTAGCGTTTCGGCCCGGTCGCTTCGATCTTGGCGTCGGTGTAAAAGCCCGGTGAAAATGTCCGGCAGGTTTTGCCTTCGATCATTTCATTGCCGTACTTGGTTGGCTCGCCATCGAGCATCACGCCGCGCCCGGCTTCGTAATCAAACCGCTGGGGCCAGATCGTGGCCGCGTTGTGATCATGGAACGCATCGCAAAACGGTTTCTGCGGGGCCTCGGCTTCGAGCAATTCGGCGAAACTCTTTTGCGCGGTCGCAGCCGTCTGCGCATCCACGCGCACAGTGACGGCGGCAAAACCGTCCTTATGTTTACAGACGATCTGGTGCACGCCTTCCGGCATCCACATGATCCGTTTCAGCGGCGCACCGGCCGTCAACGCGGCATTCAAGCCGCGCGCGTACAGCGCGTCTTCGGAAGTGCGGCCGGCAGCGGCTTCCAAAAGGAATTTGTCATGTTGAGCCTGTCGAAGCATCTCTGTCTTTATTTGGTTTTCTCCGTCTGTTTAGCGTGCGCCAGCGCATTGACCAGCGCGGCGCCGGTGCCGTTGGCCAGTGTAGTACCGGCGGCGGCGAGGTCCTCTGAACCGAAAATCTGGCCGGCCAGTTGCGGGAAATCCTTGGCGATGTGCTGCAGCTCGGCGAGTTGCTGATCGGGGTCATGCAACGCGGCGATCAGTTTCAAACGTTTGATCAGGGGCGCATGCGCGGCGCGGAACTCTTCGATCAATTGCGCCGTCATGTTCACAACCAGCGCGGCGGCGGCGTCCTGAGTCCCGCGTTCCGAGTCCTGAGTCGCGGCTTCGAGGAGGTTGACATTTTCACCCGCTGAGATATATTTCAGCCAGTCCGGTAAGCAGTCAGCAACGGCACATGCTTGCAGGATTCCGGGGGATGGTTGCTCATCCTGTCTGGATCCAAAATTACTCGCGCCCAGATACCCCTTCCGACTTAGGTAGCGCAGATCAGGGCGAAACACGTTGAACGCTTCGCCATCTTTGGAACTCACCACTACCAGCGTATGCTTGCCGTCAATCTGAAATGTCTTGGCGTAGTAGTCCTTTAACTCCCCATTCTTCGGATCAACGTGCTGGGTGTACACGCCCGACCGCACGGCGTCCTGACCAAACTCCAAAAGTTTTTTCCGGCCGAGATAAGACGGGTCGGATTCCAGCTTGTTTTTCATCCGCAAACCAAAATGCACATCCTTACCGGAGACGCTTTTTTCGGTTTCACCTTTGGTCAGGCGCGCGTCCGCCTCTTCAATGGAAATTTCTTTTGGTTCAGGATGGCTTCCGTTCTTCCCGCCACTCCCCTTTGGATACCGGCCGCTGCCTTCGCCGCCAGCCTCCAGCGCCGCCAGTCGCGCCCGCATTGCATCCAGTTCCGTTTCGACTTTCGTTTCGGCGGCGGCCGCGCCGGCAATGTCGGCCGGCTTGCCGGGACTCGGGACTCGGGACTCGGGACTCGGGACTCCTCCAATCGTTTCCTCGCCGGCTTTCGGCACGGGAATGTTGTGGCGGAGGTAGTACCAGTTTTTCGGCACGGGCACGGTCTGCACGATCACTTGATCGCGCTCGGCCATTGCGAGCGGTTGCTCCGGCTCGGTGAAGTCGGCTTTCAACAACGGCGCTTCCTCGCGGTCGCCGTAATTGACTTCCGTGATCAGGCCGCACAATTGCGCGCCGGCGTCGGTGCCGAGCCAGTTGGCAACAGCTTGGACGCGCTCGCGGCGGATGCCGGCGAGGGCCGTCACCTGGGCGCGACCACTCGATTGCTTGGCATCGCCGGTGCCGGTCTGGCCCAGGATCACCAGATCGGCGCATTGATCGGCGTACTCGATCATGGCCATCTGCGGATTGTCTTTGCCGTTCTTTTGCGACTCGATCAGTTTGACCGTGGCATCGGTCGGATGGAAAATGTGCGTGTTCACGCCGCCAGCTTCCGCGCCGGCTTTCATGGCTTGCAATTGCGTGGGGTTGATGTTCCGGTCGTAAGCGACATCCACCCAGGGCAGCCCGAACTGCTCGGCGAACTTCAACATCCAATCCCGGCCCCAGATCATTGATCCCCACCACCAGACCAGCGTCCGCAAGATGGATTGCTTCGTGGCCGCTCCGCTGCAGGTCTGGTATTGCGCGAGAATAAACCGCAAGGCTTCCAGTTCCTGCGCCGGGCCGGGTGACGGCGTGAAGCCGGGCGCAACAATCCCGCCCGTGTTCGGATACCTCAACCCGAGTTTATGACTGGCGGTGTAACCGATCCGCCGGGGCGTCACGTACGCCGTGGCGCGCACAAAGGCACTGCCGTCAGCGTGCCGATCCCACAAAACTTCGTTCAACGACACGCCCATCACCAGCGCATCCGTCGCATCGTACAGGAACCCGCTCAGCCGTTTCTCGTCCGTGGCCACTTCCGGGTTGAACCGGCCCAACTGGCGGCGGACAAAGTCGGCGCGTTCAATGGCGGTCTCAGTCGGCTCCTCGCCTTCGAGCGCGGCGGGATGGATCGTGAACCGGGCGCACGCAGCGGCTTCGCGAACTTCGTGCAGATTCTTCCGGGCGCGCGGCCAGGTGTCGAGCATGACCTGCATCAGATCGTAACCCGAAGTCCAATCGCCCTGCAACCAGGCGTACAGCCAAGCCCGAATCTGGACTGGCGAGAGTTTCGGCAAAAGCTGGTAATATTCGCCGCCAGTCGGCATCACCAACCGGCCCGACTTGAACGCCGGCGAATCCGCCAGTGAGCGTTCCGTGGCCGCTTCGGTGGATCGGCGGATGATTTGGAACGGGCTGCGCAACTCGAATTTCATGAAATCTCCGTGACTGAGGCCAACCCTAAACCGGCATCGGACAAAGCCGAGTCGGACGAGACGCCGCTGCCGTGTGTGGCAATCCTAGGCCCAAAACAGGGTTCTGATGGCCGATAGAATGCCCTTAAAGACCCGTTTAACGCCTCGAATGCCGCGTCCGGCGCGCCGACGCGCCCCAAAGTGGCTTGAAAAGCGAATTTTGGCGTTAAGGCCGTGATCACAGTGTCCTCCCCATGCCGCCGCCGATAAACTCGAAATCTTCCAGCGATGTGACCCCGCCGGCACTGGCGTTAATGGCGTGCTGGGCGAGTTTGCCGGAGTCGAAGGTGTCGCCGTGGCCGCCGTCGTTATCAACCTCGCAGTTGTAGGTGCCTTTGTCTTTGACGACGCTGCGGTGATCCTTTTTGAAGTAATACTCGGGCGGGACGGTGTAGCGGTTGTCGTTGATCTGCGCGGTGTAGCTGTCGCCGAGATAAAGTTTCCAGTTGCAATCGTGCTCGTAGCCGGGCGGGCGCGGGTCAACGATCTCGCCATTGCGGATGATGATCACCGGCACCACGTTGCGCAGTTCCGTTTTGGTTTCCTCCGCGAAATACAATTCGTTGGAGCCGTCAATCGCCAGCGCCTTGGCCGGCGCGTCGCTGCCGGCGCACACTTCCACCACGCGGCGCGCCCGTTCGCGCGCCAGCTTCGGATCGCGCGTCTTCCAGAGCAGGTTCAACGGCTCGCGGTACGCAATGCCGTCGCGCTGCGTCACGGTGAGACTCGACGGATTGGATTTGCCATTCGTCGTCGTGGCGGTGTCGAAGCCGATGCCGGTCGGCGCGCCTTTGATCAGGTGATCGCGCAACCAGGCGAGGCCGCGTTCAAAATCCAAATCGCTGTCCACGTACACGCACGCGCACTGGCCGATGCCGCGCTTCTGCGCGGTGTCCAACGCCACGGCGTCCACGGCGGCGGTACCGCTCGGCTCGTGCACCAGCATGTAGTTCCACTTGCGCGCGGAAACGGACATGCCTTTCAGCGCGACATCGAGCGGCATCGGTTCGCCGGTTTTCTTGTCGAACAGCGTGTGTCCGGCCGCGTAAGCGTCGGCAAGATCAACGCGGTGCACCGTCAAACCCGTTTGTGAAATGTAGAAGTGCCCCTTCGGATCCGGCGTGAATCCGCTGATCGCTTCGCGCGGCAGCGTCATCTCGTAACCGGGATGCCGGTCGTCGCCGCACAGGTTCGAGGCGTAGATCAGCCGGAACGTCGGATCGGTGTCAATGATCGGATCGGTGGCCGTCTGCAACTCGCGTTCCAGTTCCGGGTGCGTGAATTGTTGCTCGTCGCGGAAGACCCAACCGCCCCAGCCGCGCGCCGTCGCCGGGTTCGGCGCGATCACCATCAGCCGCGAGTAGCTGGTCTTGTCGAAGTACAACCGGAACTCCAGCCGCTTGGATTTGTACAGGTCGGTGTAATCCTCGTCGCTGACGTTACGGTAGATTTTGCCGGTCTCATTGTTGGCGATCACCAGGTTGAGCGCGGCATTGCCGGTGACCGAGTTGCCGAGCGAGGCGCGGAGCGCGTTGGCTTCCTGCTGCACGCGGATCGCCTGCTCGGTCGCGTTCATCGTCATCGAGACCAGTTCCGCGCCGACCAGCAACGACGCGCTGGCCGCGATCACGGATTGACCGGGCGCGCTCGACATCGCATCAAACGCCATTGCGCCCAGCGTGGTGGATTTCCGACCGCGCCGCGTCCAGAACAAATACAACACGCGGACTTGCCGGGCCGCCGCAATCGCCTGCCGCTCGTAAACCCGCCGGACCCATTTCTTGGCGGTGATCATTTCGGCAGCACCACCTTTTCAGTGTCAATGTCCGCAAAGTACGTTTGCCGCAATTGCGCGATCTTCTCGGCACGCGGGGCGTTGCTGTCGGCGATCTGCGCCGCGCGGGCGCGCAACGTCTCGTCCAACAGCCGCTCGGCGATGGCCGTCTCAAACTTGTCGCGGTCGAGGCGGGCGTCTTCGATCTTGGTGACGTTTTGCACCAGCTTGGAGCCGGCCTTGAAGAACATGGCGACTTCGGCGGGCGTGGCGGTACCGCCGGCAATTTTCTCCATCGTCTCGCCGGCAATGCTCAGCATCAGCCGCGAAAAACCGCTGGCTTCCTGCAGCGCGTTGCCGCCGGCGCTGGCCTCGGCGAGCGCGCTGAGATTGGTGACCATGCCGCCGACCACATCCTCGCGCTTGTCAGTAGTTAGCCAGGCGTGGAACTCCGGTGATTGCCGGTACCGGCACAAAGCCATCACGCAATTGCGCACGGCGCGGTCGCGGTTGCCCTTGGCTTCCGCCGGTAATTCAGCGAGCCAGCGTTCACCCAGCGGTAGGTGCGTTTCCTCATCCACCAGGCTAAACAACCACTCGGCGACATTGCGGAGCGATTTGTTATCGCGCAGCTTTTCCTTGAGCTGCTGGCGCACCGCGTAAGGCAGTGTGGCGATGTTGCCGGTTTGCTTGCGCGTCAAACGATCCTCCGTATCACCGCTTCGGTTTTACCGGCCGCAGTGATGTCCCAGTAGGCTTCGAGCGTCGGAGCGAAATCATCCGGCGGACGCGCCACGATCCAGCCCTTGTCCCGTAAATACGGCAGCAACTGGTCCACGTCGCCGGGCTCACACGCAATCTGGTTGGTCAACATCCGGTGCAGCCCGCTCGCGGACCGACCGCGTCCGCCCAGATCAGCGCGGTACAACTCGCGCAGAATCCCCACAATCAAATCGCGCCGGGTTTCCGCAGTCATTTCGTGCCTCCATTGACCCGATGAAAGAGTTCGGAGATTTGTGCTTCGTGCGTGGCCAGTTTGGCTTTCACCTCGCCGCGCATTTCGATGAAGGTGTCGAGTTTTTCATTCATCAAGCTGAGTGTTTTCAAAATCTGCGACCGCATTTCATCCGCCGCGTGCCGTTCCTGCTGAAATTCGGCGCGGGTCAGATATTTCTTGTCCGTCTCGTCGCGCAGATCGGAAATCCGTTTGCCGAGGCCGGCATGGGCGGCGTCATTTTTGGCTTGGTCAGCGAACTGGCCTTCGAGTGGCGGGTGCCGGCGCAACGTGCCGATGATCAGCACAACGATCAGGACGAGATTCGCAATGAGGGAGATATTTTCGAGTGTCATTCGTGGTGTACCGGTGCGGGGTCGTGTTGGAGTTTGGTGACGAGGCGCGCGGGAACGATCACCAGCGCGCGTAAATCTTCAAATTGGATGTTGTACGTCGCGTCATCATTGATCTGGATGATGGTGCCGCGCTGGCCCACCTTCAGCAGCTCGCGTTGTTTCGGGTGCGCGACGTACCGGACGCTCTCCGCCTTGATCACCTGCACGTTGTCGTAGCGTTCTAGCATCTAGTCCTTAGTCCCGAGTCCGGAGTCCTGAGTCCGGACGGGTTTGCTGGCGGATTGATCGCGCAGATGGCTGCGGTGCTCGACGTACATCATGCCGAGGACGCACACGATCACGATGAAAAACAAAATGGTAAACGCGCGGTTGCTCATACTTTGTCCTCTGGTAATGCCAGGCGCAGCGTGTCCTCAAAATTCAACCGGTTGAACCATTCGGAGTGTCCGAATTTTTTTTCTACAACTCGAAAATAGCCGTAAAGTTCATTGTAGATAGGGCCGTATAAACCGAGCGGTTCGTGACACCAGCCGAATTCATCGGCGGCGCGTAAGGCCGCATCGCAGGACGATTTTGTGACAATTGCGCTGCCACAATAGTCATCGAGTCGCGCGTCCAAAATCTGTTGCGTCGCCTCTGATGAATTGACCGCGCCGGCCACCAATACCAAGCGTTCAATACGCACACCGGCCCGCGCGAGGGCATCCACGGCGATGCGGCAGCCGTTCGAGTGGGCAATCACGATCTGCGTCTTGCCCCGGTGCGCGCGGAGTTTGCGGACAAACCATGCCACGCGCCAGCGGTGCAGCAGCTTCGCCAAAATCACGCCGGCGAAATACGTGTCCGCCGTCGCCTGGCAATGCGCGTGCTCCCGGTACCAGACCGCCGCGTCTTTATTCCAATTGTGCGCGGCGTATGGATCAGTGAGGATGCCGTTGAGGCAATGCACGATTACCTTGGCCGGGCCGGCGGATTGCTCCGCCGGCGCCGGCTTTGGCACTCTATGTGTGGGAGGACACATTGTTTTCGTGGTGTGAAAGTGACCGCCTCAGAACATCACGCCGACTTCGACGCTGACTTGCGGGACGTTGCCGGCTGGCAGACCGAAAACTTTTTCGTAGCCGATCCGGCCGCCGAGAAACGTGTTCGCCGTGGTGGCCTTGCGGACTTCGAGATAGAGCATGATCTCCGCCTTGTGCACGTCGAGCCGTTCACCGCCGTCAACCCCGGCCGTGATCTGCACCGAGTAATGGTTCAATGACGCGCCGACGCCGGCCATTTCACTCACGATCACCCCGGCGATGCCGGCGTTTTGCGTGATCTCCTCCACCGAAAGCACCGGCGTGAAATGGTACCGCACCCCGACGCTGTCGGCGAAGTTCACGCCGCTGGCGTAATCAGCGGACGTCCACGCCGAGAATTTTGTCGCGCACGTCAGATTCGTGTCCGGATTGGTGAACCACCCTTCCACGTTCGACAAAAACTCGCCCGGCGACTGCGCCACTGCCGGCGCATTAGTGGCATTATCCGCGAAGCTCGACAGCGCACAGAGTGCACCGAGCATAACCGCAACTAAAATTCTGGCTCCTGACTTCTGACTCCTGACTCCTGCTTTCATATTTTGACTCCTGTGGGTTGGGTTGACGAAGGGAGAACGGGCGAGGCGCAAAAAACGCAGGAGGCGAGGCCCGCAATTACTTCACGGTGACTCGCCCGCTCAAAGTTTAAGTTGGTCTCGCCTGTGTTGTGCACGGGCGCAATCTAGCGAAGGAAGAAAAAAGGCGTGATTCGGTTTGCGCGATTTGCGCGGCTTGCGTGATGTTTTTGGAGAGGGCGTGCGCGGGGCAGAAGCCCGTGCCGGTTATCTCTACACCCGGCCAGCGGCCGGCGTCAACCCGGCAATTGCACCGCGCGCGATTCCGGGGTGCGATGATCCGCGCACGGCGTCATCAATTTCGCCCACGCCTCACAGCAGCGGCCGCAAAATTTCCAGTGGCTGTTATTCAGGTGCGTCTTGCGTCGGGCAAAAATCGCGCCGGCTTCGCCCATCCGCTTCGCGCTCGACGGCGACATGCCCATCACCTTCGCCGCCTCCGCCGTGCTGATGGTTTCCTTCACCTGCACCTTGGTCAACCCCCCGGCTGTCTCGATGTACTCAAGAAACCCCGGCAGCAACGGCGTGAGTGAGTCGCGGCGTTTCATTTTACTTTGTCACCTTCCACCAATGTCACCTTGCGCAGCCAAGCCGTGGGCACCCAGCGCCGATTGTGCGTCGGATTGGTCGGCTTGATTTTTGCCCAGCGGAAATCCGGTGTGGCATCGCAGATTGTGCCGTACATTCGCAACGCAATCAGATCGTCGCGCACCACATACTGCACCAGCGCGCCGATCCGTGGCGCTGCAATACCCCCCCCCCACGACGTATTTGCGTTTCACTGTGCGGCCTCCTCCCGCTGGGCGACGGTGGTGAGTTGGATCGTGCGGGCGTCGGGAAAGAGTTTGCGGCACGCGGCAAACGCGCGGTCGCGCTCCGGCCGTGTGTCCGCCGCCAGCGGGATGCCGATGTGTTTCACATTCGCCCGGCCGTAGTCGCCAGTCGTTTTCATGGTGATCGTGAATTCAGCAATCTTCATTGTTCGCCTTTCATTGGTCACGTCAGCCCCGGATTTCGCCGGGGCTGCGTGTGACCCATGCCCTACCTAACCGCGCCTCGCCAAGCCATGCCTGGCCTTGCCTAGCCCCGCCTGACCTGGCCGCGATTGATTAATTATTTCCATGACGTGACCGTAAAACGGCCATACGGCCCTTTGCGCTCTGGCCGAAAATCCAGCAGACCCACGCGGCTGCCGGCATCGTCCACAATTTTCCGCAACTGCGATTCCTTCAGCAGCGTCGGATCAAACTCGATTTCGAATGTCGCCTGCCAGCTATCGAGGCGTGGACGATGACGTAACACTCGCCCCTTCGTGGCCGCGATCACGACCGGCCGCGAATCAACAGCGAACTTCGTGACGCCGAGTAGCGCGCATTCCGGCGAGACGATCACGCAGGCGCAGACTTCATTTTGAAGCGATAACCGTCCACGCCCCTTGCTCCATTTTGCCGCACCAATTAGGGCGCGTTGGAAGGCGACACCGGGAATGTAGAGTTGGCGTGTCTGTTCATCCCGGTAAGTCGAGTGTTCGGCTTGCTCGTTTGGCGGCAATTTGTCCAATGCCTCGATAGGCACGAGCGGAAACCGGTGCATCAGCAGCGGTGAGAGTCCTTTGATCGTGCAGGTGATTTTGTTGTTCATAGTTTCCCTTCGAGGGTTGGTTTGAGACATGCGCGCAAGGCATGCAGTTTTTCGTGGAGTTCGACGGCGGTGTTATTGCCGAGTGTGCGCAAGCCCCAATCAATGCGGTGCGCGTATTCCATTTGACCATCGTCTTGCGCGTCAGTGCCGATCAAGAGCCGGTCACCGAGCGATTCGATCACGGCAATGGCTTTGGATGCGCTGTGGATGGTTTGGTGGATGGACTGCACGACGTGCAGCGGTAGTGGACTAACAACTTTCTGCTTAGCCATAATGAGTGGCCTTTCTGGGGCGTCAACCCCAAACAAAAGGACGGCTCTGAAGGTTGACGCCTTATCGCGTGCGGTCATTACCCGCCAACCAGATTGCTCTAGTCCGCTATCAGAAACCGTCCAAACGGTTGCTACGTTTGCCGCTAACCATGAATGACCACGGCTGTAACATGCGGGTTGGCCCGTCAAAGCCAACGCGCACAAAATAGCGGCCACCGCTAAAATTGCAAGTGAGATTTTCACGCGGCACGTTCCGTGGAGTAGCTTTTTTCCATATCATCGAGATAGCTTTGCAGTTCGCGGACACGGCTCCGAATCTCATTCGCGGCATGCCGAAATTCGTCCGGTGTGCAATCCATCAAATGGCAATAGCCCTTTTGCGAATCCGAAATCACCAAGCCACCGGACGCAGCTTTGAGTGCCCGGCCAATTCGATCACTCACACCAATCGCCTGAAAAACGGTTTCACGTTTAATCCAGCCGCGCCCTCGCAAATACAAAAGCATTTTGTCAATCCGCGCATCATTCTCGGTGACGGTCTCAGTCGGACCGGCCGAATGTTGTTTCGGTGGCGGGGCTTGCCCCGCTCCGAGCGGGGTAAAATTGAACAGATTCGGCGCCGGTGGCGGCGGACGGTGCGAGGGGATCAACGAAGAGTCCTTAGTCCTGAGTCCTGAGTCTTGAGTCATGATTTATGTCTCCTAAAACGGCGTTTCACCGGTGTTGAAGGGGTCTTCAACCGGATTGTCCTGCGTCCCGAGTCCGGAGCTTGCCACGCTCGGAGCGTGGTCCGGCCCCGCTAGGAGCGGGGTAAAAGTCACCGGCGCGGACGCGGTCTTCGCGCGGCGGCGCTGCTCGCAGGTGACGACGACGGCTTTCAGCAGATTGTCCGGCAGCTCGGCCGGGTTGGTGATTTGGCCCTTGCTGAAATTGTGGGTGAGCTTGGCGACGAGCGGCGCGTCGAACTCCGTCAGCTTGTGGATCCAGCGTTTGCGCTGCTCGGTGGCGACGGCGGTACCGGACACGATCTGCATGGCGCCGGCGAAATTGGTTTGATCCTTGAGCAACTGCAACTCGGTCTTGAGCGCGTCGAACTCCTTGCCCCAACCGACGTCGGCCGTCGTGGTGATCTCGCGCCCGATGATCTGGCTCACCACGCGCAACTTCAATTCCCGGTCACCGGTCTTCCACCCCCGCGCCCGGCAATAATCCGGCCACAACCGAGTATTGAACCATTTTTGCTGCTTGTCCGTCACGCGGGCGCGACCTCCATCGTTGGCGGCTGGATGCCGGCACGCGGGCCGAAATCGGATGCAAGGACAGGTTTTGCCTTTGACTCCGGACTCGGGACTTCGGACTCGGGACTCCGCGTCGCCGCCGTAGCACGCTGGATCAACGTCACCAGCTCGTCCAGATCGCACGGCTTGGTCAGCACGATCAGGCCCGCGCGCGGCGGCAACTCAACCGGGTGCGTGCCGGTATGCAGCACAAACCGGCCGGTGTACTGCGCCGCCCAGCGGTCGAACAGATCAACGCCGGTCCACGTGAACGGGCCGAGCGCGAAATCCGACACGATGAAATCCACCGTTTGGGTGCGCAGAAAATCGTCCGCCGATTCGGCATTCGCAAACTGTTTCACCGCAAACCCGCGCGCTTCCAGGAAGTCGCACAACAGCAGCCGCAGCGTGTCGTGATCTTCGACGACTAAGACGACCGGCAAGTCCTGTGTCCCGAGTCCGGAGTTCTGAGTCATTGGGCGTGTTCCTCCCGCCGTGTTTCGATCACGTGCCAGAATGCCGCGACGATGAAGATCACAACGAGACGGAGCCGGGCCAGAAAGATTCGCACTACCGACTCAGGACGCAGGACGCGGGACTCGGGACTATTTGTTTTCGTCATGCTGCCTCCATTGCCGCTGCCGGCGCTGGTAATTGGTCGATTAAATCCTCCAGCAGTTTGCACGACGGGCAGAGTTTATTTTTGTCAGTCGTGCCCTTGCAGGTCGCGCACCGGCAGATCGCCTCGTGCAATTTCATACGACGGTCTTGATCATTCATTTGGCCTCCGGGGTTTTTGCAGTTTCAAAACTGACTTTGGGTTCGGTGTCTTTCTCGCACGCCTTGATCAGGGACGCGGCGGTGGATGGGATGAAATCCGTCTCGACGCGCGCCCGGAAATCTTCCAGCGGTTTGTAGACGATCTCGCGCCGGAAATACTTTTTCAGCCGGCGCGCGGCGTTGGTGCAGTTGACGGTGAACCGGGCGATCAGCTTGGCGCCGTCCTTGGTGGTCGGATCAATCTTGTCCTTGAGCGAGTCCGCCGGGAACGTGACGCGCGCAATGCTGCCGTCGTTGGCCGTCGCCGTCCACGACACGCCGCCGCCCTCGGTCGCTGTGTGCTCGGTCGGATGCAGACTGGCTTCGGTGATCAACTGGCCCTTGAGGAATTTCAGCGTGCGCTCGTCCTCCTTGATCTTGCGATCCAGCTTGATCGCGCAAGTCACCACGGATTCCAGCACGGCCGGCTCCAACGGCGCAACTTCTGACTCCTGACTTCTGACTTCTGAGTTCTGTTTGGTCATTGTTCCTTTGGTTTGTTTTGATTTCATCCCTGCCACCACGCCCCGTAAATCAGCCAGCCGACGACCAGCGCGATCCCGCCGGCGATGCGCATGTGTTCGAGTGTGATCATGGTTGCACCCGTTGGCAGGCGCCGATGATTGCGGCGCGGACAAACTCGGATTCCTTGAGCGCGAGTTGGCGGTCGTGAACGGATTTCTTTTCCGCGGCCTGCTCGCCAGCAACGGCTTTCTTCCACCGCTTGAGCCAGTAGGGCGGGACTAACCGCGCATGGCTGTCGCAGACTGCTTTGAGGTGAGAATTAATTGCAACCGTGCAGCCGTCAACCGGGCAATGCTCGTGCGCGGAGTCTTGGGTCCGGAGTCCGGAGTCTTGAGTCTTGGACTCGGGACGCGAGACTAAGGACGCGGGACTTTTCTTTTTCATACCGGCACCCCGGCGGTAATGGCTGGCCGCGCTGGCGCGGCGGTGATCACGCGGCGCAGGATCGGCGCGATGGTATCTTCGCTGTTTTCTTTGATGCGGTCGAAGAATAGTGTCTCGACATCTTTTTCCTCGTCCATTTTCAGCGCGTACTTGACTTCCTGGCAAACATCGAACAGGGCGCGGAGATGGCCGAGATCGGCGGCGTTGGCCAGCTCGGTGCCGGCCTTGAGCATTTCGTTGGTCAGCTCAATGCCTTCGAGGTGATGCTGCATGAATTGCCGGACCAGCGGCAGCTTGAAACAATCGCGCACGACAAGATTGACGTGGCGGACGCGGCTGGCCAGTTGTGGTGAGAGTTTGCGGAGATTCCGCACGCCGCCGATATTGCCGGTCATGAAGATCGGCACGGTCTTGTCGGCGAGCCGGGTCACGTTCCATAAATAACGCAGCAGGAATTCATACGCGCTGGGGATCAAGAGATCGAAGTCATCGAGCGCAATCGCGAACGCATGTTGCGTGAAGAAGCGCGCCAGCCCTTCCTGTTGGTTGCTGGCCATGTCGAACGCGGGGTGATCCTCGCCGATTTTATCCACAAGGACGTTGGATAAGTCCTTTGCGGAATTCATGCCGGGGCCGCACTGGATCCGGAACACGCCGCGTTTGTCTTTGAGACAATGGTCGGTCGTCTCGGTCTTGCCAATGCCAGAATCGCCGGTGATCGCAACGCACTTGCCCTGCGTCATGCAATAGTTCAGCCACATCGCGACATCGTCGGTGATCGGATTTTTCAGGAAGAACTGATTCTTCCAGCGGCGGTCGCGCTCGGACTTGTCCTGCTCCAACCATTCGCGCAAGGCCGGCTCAAACTCGTCGCCGGTCCAGCCTTTGTTCAGGTACGTCGAGACGTAGCTGCCGGAATAACTGCCGTGCTTGGCCAATGCGCCGACCTGCGCCCCGATGTAGCGGCCGGTGTATTTATTCGGATCGGACTCGATCCGCCGTTTTAATTCGGCCACGAGTTTAGGGTTTGATTCGTTGTACACAATTCCTGCTTTCCCCCCACCCAGTTGATCTACCATTGCCTGATTCTCGCCTCCGTGTTTGGTTTGGTTAATGGCGCCCCCGCGAGCGCCGGTTTCGGTCATTCAAATTTTCAGTAAAATTCCGCCAGTTTTGCGGCGATCCGCGTCGAGCGTGCGCGCTCGCGTTTCAGCCGGTCAGCCTCGTCCTGTTGTTCCGCGCTCACCCGGCGGCCAACGCGCCGGGTGTTAGTGACGATCTGGACGGCGGCATCGTTGAAAGGTTGCTCCGGGCCGCATGGAGGACGGTTGCCGGAGCGACGAGACAGTGCGCCGGAGCCGGTGAGGGTACCCCGGACGCGGGAATCCAAAGGCCGCTGTTCTCCGGTGGATTCTTCGGCTGGTGTCTCGCTGAAATTCAGGCGCGCTGAATCCACCCCCGTGGTCAGCGCGCCATTCTCCGCGTCGGGAAGTGCCGATGAATCGGCGGACGCGGGATTGAGTAAATCACGGCGCGCAGCGGGTGCACCGAGCGCGGCATTTTGGTCGCGACGAAATTCGACATCCAACATGCTGCCGCTGGAGATCAGGAGCCGCTCCACTTTGTCCTGCACTTCGCGCTGCAGGCCGAGCCGGTGCGCGATGCTCCGGGCGGTGGCATCCTTGTCGCCGCGCCGCTGGCCGCGCTGCTGCCACGTGGCGAGGTACTGGCCTTTGGCCGTCAGCAGGTGGATGCACTGCATGTTAAACGGGTTGTAAGCGACCATGTATTCCCGGCCGTCCACGATCTTGGCGGCGGCCTGGGCGGCCCGGCTGTCGGCCATGTACCACCAGCGGCTCGCGCCGCGTTTGATGATGATGGTGCCCTTGGCGACCGTCAGCGGTGTGGCGCGGTAAGCGTAGATCATCGCGAGCCAGGCGGGCGGACACGCGGCCCAGCGGCCCCGCGCGCGGAGCCGGGTGCGGCGCTCGGCCGGCGATTCGATAAAGTTTTTCCGATCCACAAACTGGCGGGAGTGCATCGGCACTTTTTCCAGTTCGCTCATCGGCTGCCACGGCACTTCGAGACCTTGCGGCCGCCACTTGGCGATCCGCTCGAAACCTTCGAGCTGGTGATCGGTGCGCGCGTTGATCTCGGCGACGATGTCCATGCGCAGCGGGACAAACTCGTCGTAGGTCAGCAACGGCAGTTTCAGTTTGGCGACGACTTCCGGCGGCTGCGTGGCGGCCCATTTCAAGAGCGCCAGCGCCTCGCGCCGCTGGCCATGCAGGAGGGCCGGGCAGTTGTCGCGGTTGCGGCCCACGTAGCCGGGCAATGCGGCCTCGTAATTGTGATGCAGCGGCCAGACGCCTTCGAGCGGCGCTTTGCCCCGGTAATTGCCGACGCGCTTTTCATCCCACGCGAGGCAGTACTTGCCCTGCATTTCGGTGTAGCAGATGTTGATGATGCCGCCGCTCATGGAGTGCCAGAGCCGCGCCTCGTCGGGATTGACAGTGGCGGTGCCGTTTTCCACGTGCAGGTAAATTGGCCAGTCGAGCGGCACACCGTTGAGTTCCAGCCACGAGCCGAAAGCGTACTTCACGCAATTCCAACCGAGCATCCGCTTGGTGCCGTCATCCATCGGCAGTGTGGGCTGGCAAACGAACGGGCCGTACACCGCCGAGGCGTAATCAATGATGCCGATCTCCAACGGCCGTTGGTTTGGCTCGCTGGCGTCGGGGATGATGATTTCAAAGTCGTGGTGTAGATCGTCCGCGAACAGATGCTGGCCAAACTCGGCCCCGACGCGGCTGTTGTGCAGCGTGGGCAACATCTCGCGCATCGCGGCGGTACCACGGCGGGCGAGGGCGATTTCCGCCGGCGTGATCGCGCACCAGTTGAGCACGATGCCTTGCAGGTTCGACTTCGACCAACCGGCCGGCAATGTTTCCGGACACGCATCGCGGCGCAGGGTGCTGATGTCTTTCAAGCGCCAGTAATCGCGCGCGGAGCCGGCCGTACCATCGGGCATGATGCCCGGTAATTTCTCGTCGTTGATCCAGGAGGCCGTCCAGCGCCGCACCAGCGCGCGCCAGGCATCGCCCATGCTGCGTTTGTTTTCGAGGTACAGCGCGCCGACCAAATCAATGAACGCCGGCGCCAGCGACGGCGCGGCGGCATCGGCCCGGCCGTCAATCTCCGCCATGATCCACGGATAGCGCGCGGCGTTGACGAGGATCCGGTTGTCTTCGTTGTGATCGCGCCACTGGGCAAACAGGCCGTACAACCGCTTGGCCGCGAAGCCGGGCACGCCGCCGTACAACGCGGCAGCTTCCTCCGCGCCCCGTTTTACCGAGGGCGCGGCCTTGATGATCTGCATCGCGCGCTGGCGGGCGGTCACCAGCCGCCGCTCGTCGTCGCGCAGCCGGGTGTACCAATCCGGCAGCGGGGCAGCGGGCTTGTCGCTCGGCGCTGGGAGTTGCAGATCGCTGGTCGGTGTCGTGGCCAAAGCTTCAATCATGGTTGTGACTCCTGGAGCCGCCAGTTATCCGGCAGCCGTTTCAATTTGCGGGCCAGCGCCAGATTGCTGACCACGGTTTCAAACTCGATCACGCGCTCGCGCAGGTGCTGCAGATCGGCATCGGCCAACTGCTCGTAAATCTTGTTGTTGAGAAACTCATCGAGGAACTCGCCGAGCGTGGCGGCGGCGCCGCCGGCCTCCGCCTGTTTTTTCAACTGGATGTTTTCGCCCGTGTGCCGGCCCTTTTTCGGATCGCCCAGCAGTTTGCCAGTGTTTTGCGGGCCGTAATTGATAATCTTTTCACGCCGCATCAAATCAGTCGTGGCCAAATCACCAATCCACTCGAAGGCTAATTGAACACCAACCGGCGCGCCTTTCGGTGACTCAATTTTGCAAGCTTGCGCCAGCTCTAAAACTTGCGCATCAGTTGCCCCGGTCTGTTTAGCCCAGCGCAAAGCGAGCCGCATTTTCCGAGCGATAGTTGTTCGATGATAGCCAAACCGTTTTTCGACATAGCTCCAAAATTCATTCTGTTGTTGGTGCCGCAACGACCGGAGCATGTGAAAAAGCACACCAGATTGGAGTTCATGGACGGCTTGTTTTTTACGGTAGAAGTCAGCCGCTTCAAGCTGTTGTTCACAAAGCGTCTCAATCCGTTCCAACGTGAAGTTGGCCGAGTGTAGCATTATGCTACAGTCCTTAGATTTGATAAAAAGTGGCCCCGGTTCGACCGCTCCGTCTTCAATATCCACCTTGTAGCCCTTGACATTTGTCGGCGTCATCACTGGCTTGTAATGCTTGAGAGGCTTTTCCATCAGTTCCGTTGCTCCTCGTGTAACCGTCCAAGGCGATAAAGCTCGTGCATCCACATTATGTGTTCGGCCTCAAAACTAGTCAGGCCAAGCGCCTTGCGCTTGGATTCAATTGTAATAAACGGGTTTCCAGTTTTGGCATGCAAATTCCCGGCTTGAACCAACTGCCGTCCTTTGTTGAGAAAATCGCGACCCTGTAGGCAAGAGTTAAAGCAAATCAAGTGGGCGTTTGTAATCTTCATCGCCCTTGCCCTCCCACATCGGCACCTTGCCACGCGGCGCGCGTGGTGGCAGAATGCCGACTATGACAACGACGCTGGCCCTGGTGGATGGACTGATCGAAACTCTCGCGAAGTGGTGTGTTAAGGAGCAGATTATGATACGCCTGACGCGGATTCGCATGGAAGCAGAGGCCGATCACCTGGCCTACACCGAACTCCTTAAAAAGCACGCGCAACTCAAGGCGGAATATCTGCGTGCGGATCGGCAGCATCGCAAAATAGTGGCTGACCTCGCACAAGCCTATCGTGTAACGCACGCGCAGGCGCGTCGTCAGAAGCCGCACCTGAATTAAGCAGCGCTGCCCCGTCCCGGCCGTCTCCAGCGCGGCCAAGCCAGCTTTGATCTCGGCAATTAAATCATACGCGCCCACCACTCGCATTGCCGTGGATTTCATCGCCCGCCTCCGATCCACGCCCACATCAGCGCGCCAAAAAACACCAGTTCTCCGCCAACAGCCAGCACGAGGAGGCCCACGATCAAGGCTGCCGACCAATCAGCGCGGACTGTCCAACGCCGCCCGGTGTTGGATAGTAGATAAATGGGACGAAGCTCATCCGGACGATACCGCAGCACCGCCGGCAAACTGATCCGCGCCGACCCGCGCTCAAAGCTGACCACTGACCGCTGACCACTGACTAGCTTCGGCGCCCTCACGCCGCCACCGCCTTCTCCGCCACTCCGGCATCACCGAGATCGTTCCAGAATAGATGCCCCATTCCGTTTAAGGTCCCGCGCAGTTCCGTAAGACAATTTCCGAGTGGTTTCACGACACACTCGCCTTGTCTGGCGCGACTAATTTTATGCCATCGGTTTCCCAACCCGGCAACGCCTCGTAAAGTGCGTTCCGGATCAGGTCGGCTTTTTTCACTTTGAATCGCCGAGCCAGCTTATCGACGCGCTGGCGAGTATCGGCATCCATACGGATGTTTGTCCCGTTTAGGAGCTGGTTTGTCTTCATTGCGCACGGTTGTAGCGCAATGCGCCCGTTTGTGTCAAACAAAAAAATTGAAATATTTTTACGATGTGCTACGATGCGCCACGTGAGCCTAAAATCTGGCATGAATGTGAGACTGACGCCGGAGTTGCGCGACCGCCTTAGTAGTGTTGCCGCTCGCTCTGGCTTGAAGGCCTCAGATTTGATACGGATGGCCGTGGAACAATACTGCGATCAGGTTGAAAGTGCCGGTGTGCTTACAGTAAGCTTGTCCACTGAAGCTTTATCCAAGCGCAAGCCGAAGTCCGATTTGAAATAAATTTCACACCCGTTACTGAGTTGACCGGTCAGAGTGGTGGCGCCGGTCAGGCTGGCGGGGCGGCGGCGCCGGTCGCGCAGTGTGGGCGGTGTGCGGTGTTGGAGCGGGAGAATGCGGAGTTGCGGCAACAGTTGGCCGCGATCCAAAAGGTTTTGCATCCCAAGCCGTGATCTGCCCGTCACTAAAAAGTAGCTTGAATGTTCGGCGGGCTGTCGTAAGATGATAACTATGAAATCCCTGTTGCCGTTGCCGTGGCTGTGCTTGGTCGCGATTGTGTAGGCGGCGGGACTGGAGACGCAGCACATGGAAGCCATCTTTGCCAAATTAATTGACCAACTTAACAGCAGCGTCTTTGTGTTGTTGGGGATTCTGGCAGCCGCGTTTTGGGCGGTGTACCGGATCGCCAAGTTGATCGAACAGTTCACGCATCATAAGGTGAAGATCGACAAGGTGGATTCGTTGTCGGATCGGTTGATCGAACTCAAGGTCAAGGTTGATTTGATCTATCAGAACACTAACCCAAACCGGACGGTGGCCGCCGCCAGCCCGATCAGTCTCACGGCCTCCGGCCATGAAATCGCAACCAAGATCAAGGCCGACGAAATCATGGCCAAATATCTCAGTCAATTGACGGCGTTGGTGGAGTTGGCGCACCCGCAAACCGCCTACGATATTCAAGTCGCGTCAATGACGACGGCCAAAGAGAAGATGCTGCCGCTTTTGAATGCCGACGAAATCAATATTGTGAAGTCGATGGCTTACTCCAAAGGGTTGCTCGCTGAGGATGTGCTGTCGATTTTTGGCGTCTTGTTGCGGGATGAGATTCTTAAGAAAAAGGGCGTCCCGGTCTCCGAAGTGGATAAATAACCCACCCGCCGCGCATACATATATATATGCGCCGCTGCAAGGCACGCTGATTTTTCATCCGTCGATCCTGCCGTACCATCGCGGCCCCGACGCGATCCGCTGGGCCGTGTTGAGCGGCGAGCGCGTGAGCGGCGTGACGTGGTTTTGGTGCGACGACGGTTTAGACACTGGCCCGATCTGCGAGCAAGAGCCGGTTTTGCTGATGCCTGGTGAAAGTCCCGGCCGCGCGTATCACACCAGATTCGTGCCAGCGGGCGTGCGAGCGTTTAAACGGGCCGTTGATGGATGTTTAAACGGCTATCCACGGCGCGTTAAACAAGAGGCGGGTTTGGGCACTTATGAATCATTCTATTGCTCGGACTAACATGAATGAGGATGTTTTGGGGAAATACTACTCAGATCGCGCCCGCCGCTGGCGACACACACCAAAGCCGCGCCGGCTCGGAAAATAACGGCCATTCACGGCAAATCACGCCTGCTCACACCTAATTCCCGTTGCCAACATCGATGTCGTGCGCAAGATAGTTGTCCCGGTAAACTAGCACGGTGTACTGGCCGGTCGGCAATTCCTGTTCGACGCGCGGACCACGCAACGGCAACCGGTAGCCGTCTTCACCTAAAATCGTGATCCCGGCGTCTGGTGGGTCGGCGGTGACGACAAGCCGGCCCTTGCGACGCTCCAAGTCCACGCGGAACGTCTGGCTTTCGGCCGGTTTGATAGTGAAATCAAATTCCTGCGGGTCGAATTCCGGTTCAGCTTCGACGCGGACATGATGCTTACCGGTGGGAATGGTCAACGTCGTGCCGAATTGTTCCGCCGGCAAAATCTGGCCATCAAGCGCCACGTCGAATTCCCGGTGCGCGATGTCCAGTTTTACCCGGCATGGCCGGGACAGTTGGTAATGCCGGATACCGGCCACCGCCAACCCGGCGAGGAGCAGGTTGCCGGCAATGAGCGGCACGAACCGGCGCAGTCTGCGGGCACGCCGGCGCAATGGGCCGGCGGTCTTGGCGGCGATTGGTTCGCCGGCCAAAAAGTGCTCGATGTCTTGTGCCATTGCGCGGGCGGTGTGATACCGGCGAACCGGCTCTTTCTCGATCGCCTTCAGACAAATGGTTCCGGCATCGCGATGGACGCGAGGATTGACTTGTTGCGGCGGAACCGGGTCGTCGTGGCAGACTTTGTGCAACATCTGCATCATGCTCT
>Ga0214219_1000165_pt1 | contig 33402 bp, 37 predicted proteins | sample TroBogypolimnion_26_FD_153057 | JGI IMG/M metagenome (GOLD analysis project Ga0214219, IMG submission 153057) | Freshwater microbial communities from Trout Bog Lake, WI - 25JUL2007 hypolimnion | ecosystem: Environmental > Aquatic > Freshwater > Lake > Hypolimnion/Profundal zone | place: Trout... | reverse complement strand
ATCATGAATCACGTACTTGCCTTGGGCGGCCGCGGAGGCCAAAAGCCCCAACTACAAGACTATGGAGCCGCAGTTGACACACAAGAAGCTGTTATCGAAACACTCTACAATCCTGCTGTCAAGTGCAACGTCATCGTTACCGCCCACCTGACTTACATGGGGGACGAGGCGACTGGCGGGGTGAACAAGGCGTTCCCCAGCGCTATCGGCCGGAAGCTTCCCCCAAAGATCTCCCGTTATTTCAATAACGTCGTGCAGATTCAGAAGTCAGGTATGGGGGCCAACGTGAAGTTTGAGCTTCAAACTACTGCGACGCATGACACAGACCTGAAAGTGTCAAAACCGTCGCTTATCAAGCCGGTTATGTCGGCTGACCTCGGGGAGCTGTTCAAGCTACTTCGTCAGAATTAAGAGGGCCTTATGCGCGATGCGCTTCTCGCCCTCTTTCCCTCCCTTCTTAGCTTGACCTACATCGTAGGCTCGGCTCTGAAGAACTTAATCTCAAAAAAGGCAAAACAAAATGGTTGACATGACAAACCTCCTTTCCCGTCCCGCCGCTGGCGTTGAGCCGCCGAAGCAGCTGCCCGTTGGGCAGTACCTGTTCCGAGTCACTTCCGTGAACACGAAGGATCAGCAGGGCAACCCCCTCACCACTCAGAACGGCAACGCCAAAGTTGAGTTCATGGTGCAGGCGGAAGCCCCGATTGAGGTCGATCCGTCGTCCCTCGAAGGCGTGAACTTCCCGGCGAAATCGCGCCTTGTCTTCGTCGTGACGGAAAACTCCCTTTACCGGCTGGTGGCCTTCTTGGGCGACCATTTGAAGCTGCCGAAGGAAGAACATGCCGTGTCACAGATGATCGACATGGCTCCGGGCAACATCTTCCGGGGGACTATCGTGCATGTGCCGAGCACGCAGCCCGGCAACAACTCCATGTACGCGAATATCTCTGAAACCTTCCCGGCCTGACACAAGAGAGAGGGGGCCTAGGCCCCCTCTTTTTCTCTCGGAGGTAGCCATGAAACTTGCTGACCTATACACCGCCGCCTGTGAAGAAGCTGCGGAAGCCTTGGAAGTGGACGAGCTGATCGTCTTCGACGTGACGAAGGAGGTGCTGGTAAATCTTCAGCGAACCCTTCCGGATAACCTATTTGAAATCCGGAGTTCGGTTGAAGAACTGATCGAGGCCGCGGACGATGAGTAGCTTTAACATTTCAGTCCTTTCGATTAAGATCGACGACGATCGCCAGCGGAAAGACCTTGGCGACATCACTCCCCTCGCACAAAGCCTATCTGCCATCGGACAGATTACTCCGATCGTTGTGGAACGCGATGGCGACTCCTTCCGTCTTATCGCCGGCGAACGCCGCCTCACCGCAGCTAAGAAGCTTGGCTGGTCTGAGATTGAAGCTATCACACGCGATGACCTCTCTGATCGTGAGCGCGTTCTTATCGAACTGGAAGAAAATGTTCGGCGGAAGCAGCTTACTTGGCAGGAAGAAGTCAAGGCCGTCCAGACCTTCGTGACGCTTTCCAAAGAGCCGCAGGCGCTGGCCGCAAAATCCCTAGTCATGAGCGCGCAGACGCTCTCCCACATGATTACCCTTGCGGAGAATCTTGAACGCTTTCCAGAGTTAAAGGAATGCCCGACTTGGACCTCCGCGTACTCACAAGTCACGATTAAGCTTCAGCGGCTGACCGACGCAGCACTCGAAGACATCTTTGAGGACATTGTATCGGGGCCGGAAGAAGTCGAGCCGAAAGAAGTCTTCCTTCCTGAAGGCGCCCCTGCGCAGCCGAGTATTAAGACCTCCCAGCTCTACGCTGACCCCGCACCCACCCCGCCTAAAGAAGCACCTGCCTTCCAAGCTTTAGAGGGCGACTTCGCCTTATGGGCGAAAGAGTACTCCGGCCGCCGTTTCAACCTCATCCATTGCGACTTCCCTTACGGCCTGAATATGGACAGCGCGAACCTTCAAAACTCTTCCGCCCGCTGGGACGTAACCGATGGACGATACGACGATTCCCCTGAGCTTTTCGACCGTCTTACACGAGCATTCTTCGACAATCAAGATAACTTTATCTCAGATACCGCGCACTGCGTATTCTGGCTTGCTGCTAAAAACTATGGCAGAATTGCAAGCCGCTTTACCCACTACGGCTGGACTGTCTGTGACGTGCCGCTTATCTGGCATAAATCAGACAACGCTGGAATTGCACCTGACGTGCGCAGGTGGCCTCGACGAACATTCGAAATTGCAATTTTTGCTTCACGAGGCGATCGAAAAATTCTTAAAGTTAAAGCTGCATCTATCGCTGCTCCCACAACCAAAGACCACCACCTCTCCGAAAAACCCATCCCTGTCGTAACTCACTTCATGGAAATGCTCGTAGACGGGACTACTGAAATCTTCGATCCAACAGCAGGCTCTGGCACGGCGCTTCGCGCGGCCAAGTCCCTGGGAGCGAAGCGGGGACTTGGCCTTGACGTGCTGCCTGAACATGTGAATTATATGAATGGAGCGTGGAATGGATAAGGTGCTCAGGATTGAAGTGCTGGAAGAAGCGGCCCGTCTTACTTCAGAAGATAGAGCAAAGACGTACGGCCTGCCAACGGTAAACATGGAATGCTATGCCGCGTTCCTCGAATTGTACCGTTCATTTTCCGGGCAACGCATAGGCCAACCCACGTCTCCCGCACATGACGCCGCGATGGCTATGGTGCTTGCCAAAATCGCTAGAATCGCGGTTGGAGTAAGAGGCCACCGCGATAACTACACCGACGCAGCAGCTTATCTCGCCATTGCTTATGAGGCAGACCAATGGGCACTCTGAAGCAAGCGATCCTTCGCGCAGGGCAATACGCGGACAAAGTTGTCCTTGTTCCTGCGATTTATTACTTGAAGCAGCAGCACAAGAAAGAAATGGCTGAACGTCGCGCACGGCAGCTTGCCCGCGTCCCTACCCCTAAAATCGTCCGGACTTCACGGGCGAGCCTGCTTCTCAAGAAGTGAAACTACTCGCTCCAGCCGGCGCTAAGATCCTTCTCATCGGTGAGATTCCGACCGAGGAGGATCTTCGCGTTGGGGCTCCTTTTACCGGCCACGCGGGACGGGAGCTGGACACGATGCTTGCAGACGCGGAACTTTCCCGCGCCAATGTCGCGCTTACCTATCTTTTCAAAGAGCGCCCTCCGGGAGGAGACATCAATGCCTGGGCAGTTCCACGGACGAAGCTTAGCCTCGATCTATCGCTCCCTTGGGCAGGAATCCCTTGCAAAAAGGGAGTCGTTGACCCAGCCCGAACCCAGCCAGCTTTGGCCCGACTTTTCGAAGAAATCGCTCAAGTCAACCCCAACGTCATCGTCGCCTGCGGCAATTCGGCCGTGGCTGCTTTATGCGGGGTCTCCGGCATTACAAAGCTCCGTGGCGCGTTACACTTCCACGGGCAGAGGAAGGTCATCCCGACTTATTCGCCTGCTGCGGTTCTTCGGCAGTATGAGTGGCGGCCACAGGTTGTAGCTGACCTCATCAAAGCGAAGATTGAAAGCGCCTATCCCGAAGCCCGCCTTATCAACCGGCTGATCTACATCGAACCCACCATCCGAGATTTAGAAGATTGGACGGAGCGCCTCTGCAACGAAGACTTTATCTCCTTCGATATCGAGACTTCCGCGAAGCAGATCACCTGCATAGGCTTCGCCCCGAACCTGAAAGAGTGCTTCGTCATCCCTTTCTGGGACGTGAAGACTGGTAACTATTGGGAGCGAGAAGAAGATGAAGTCCTCGCATACAAAGCTATGCGGAGCATCTGCGCCTCACGCAGCGTGAAGATCGCACAAAACGGACTCTACGACGTATCTTACCTCTCCAAATACAACGTCAAAGTCACAAACTTTACTGAAGACACGATGATCCAGAGCCATTCCTTATACCCAGCTATGCCTAAGGGCCTGGACTTCCTAGGCAGCATATACGCTAACGAACGGGCATGGAAACGCTGGCGCGTTCGTGGCGGAGACACCAACGAACATAAGCGAGAGGAATAGCTATGGACTTGAAACGTCGCAGTCTTTTAGGCGTAATTTGGAAGACTTCATTGGAAAGAAACTCGTATGCTGACTGTAATTGAAAGTCCTTGGGCCGGCCTCGGCGCTGGGGAAAAGGCGAAGAAATATCTCCGGAACTGCATCCGTGATGCGCTCGCGCGGAATGAGATACCTTGGGCCTCCCATGCGATGTTGGCTTGGACTGAAGCCCTTTACGAGACCGATGTAGAACAACGAGCGGAAGGTATCGAAGTCAATAAGCTGATGATTATGCGCGCGGACTGCATCGCGTTCTACGTCGATCATGGGATGAGCAAAGGGATGCACCAAGCCTGGATCTGGGCGCGGATGCACGGCAAGTCTGTTGAGAAGCGGACGCTTTACACATGAGGATTCTCGAATCCGCAACCCTAGACGTTCCATCGCTTTCCTATTCCCAGCAGTATTGGGCATACAACGGCCTTGACTGCATGATTACAATGGAGGTCTTCCAGGCTCTTTCACACAGCATTAAAGAAGTCCCCTTCGCCTACAACATGACTCGCACGATGCAGGCACCAGCCTTCACCCTCATGAAGCGGGGAGTCAAGGTTGACATGGCTCGCCGCGGTGAGGTCTTAAACTCCCTCTCCCTTCAACGTGCCCGCGCGGAAGAAATCTTCTTCAGGCTCTGCACCGAAGGTCTCGGGCTTGAGCCGTACTTCGATAAAAAGCATAAAAAGCACTTTGCGATTAACCCAGCTTCCTCACAACAGCTTTGCCAGCTTTTCTACGAAGTCCTTTGCCTCCCCCCGATCAAATCCTTCAACAAACTCACCAAAGAATACAAAGTCTCTTGCGACCGCAAGGCGCTCGAAAAGATGCAGCGTGAGCCTATCGCAAAGCCCTTCTGTGATCTGATCCTCGGCATTCGAGACTATACAAATAAAATTCAGGTTCTTGAAACCGGCATCGAAAATTCTCGCATCCATTGCGCGTATCAAGTCGCTGGTCCTATGACCGGCCGTTGGAGTTCTAATGAAGACCCTTTTGGACGAGGAACAAACCTTCAGAACATCACTGACGAGATGCGTCGAATATTTGTCCCGGACCGAGGCAAAAAGTTCTGCCAACTCGATCTTGCTCAGGCAGAGTCTAAGCTGGTTGCTTATCTTTCCCTTCCGTTCGGGCGTTCTTATCTCCAAGCCTGTGAATCAAGCGATCTCCATACAACTGTTACACGACTTGTATGGCCCGAGATTTTCGCCGGAGCAACTCTCTCTGATAAAGAGATTGCAAAACGCCCCTTTTACCGTCATTTCTCATATCGAGATATGGCTAAACGAGGAGGGCATGGTACAAATTACGGCGGGTCAGACGCAGTTATCGCTATGCACCTGAATATCCCGAAGGCACAAGCCAGCCTCTTCCAAAAGAAATACTTCGGGGCCTTCGCTGAAATCCCCCGCTGGCACAACGACGTGCGTATGCGGCTGGCAGCTACACGTCAAATCACCACACCCCTCGGAAGGCGGTGCTTTTTCCCAGGCCGACCTTGGGATAACGACACCATCAAATCAGCTATCGCGTATGCACCTCAATCGTCCATCGGAGATATTCTAAATCTTGGCTTCTTAAAAGTCTGGAAGAAATACGACAAAATTCACAACTCAAACTACCCTATCGAAATCCTAACTCAGGTCCACGACTCCATCCTATTCCAGTACGATGAAAAAGACGAAAGCTGGATTGTCCCTCTTATCCAACGAGAGCTTCAAGTTCCGGTGGAGATAAACGGGGAAGTCTGCCGTATCGGGGTTGATGCGCAGATTGGTTGGAATTGGGGAAAGCATTCAGATGTTAACCCTCATGGTCTGATGGATTACAAAGGGAAAGACTATCGTGAGCCTCCAAAGGAAAAATCCATCTTGGATCGAAGCGTATGTGAAGTCTACAGCCCATACAAACAGTCCAGCCATCTTTAGGAAGTGGTCCGCGCTGGCCGCTGTTTCGGCTGCACTTCAACGTAAGTCTTACGTCAAGCTGAACGGTGGCACCATCTATCCAAACCTCTTTGTTGTGCTTGTCGGCGGGCCTGGGATCGGAAAGTCTCAAGCGATCAATCCTTCACGGAGTTTGATCTCTCAGCTTACACATGTCGCCCTCTCCCCCGCCCGGCTTACGCCTGAAAAATTCATACAGCTTGTTTCAAAAAGCTTCAAAATGATTCCGACTCCAGACAACCCCTACTACACCCAGTCCGCCTACGCCGCTTTCATATCCGAACTCTCCACCTTCATCCAGCCGAACGACAAAGCCCTGATGACCGTCCTCACGGACTTCTTCGACTGCCCAAAGACCTGGACCTACGCCACACTTTCACGCGACGCTGACCGTATCGAAAACCTTTACCTAACGCTGCTCGGTGCTATCACACCAAAAGCGCTGGCGGAAAACTTCGGTACAGCCGCCTTCGGAATGGGCTTCACTTCCCGCTTGAACATCATCTTCAGTGATGAGTTCAAAGCCCCACAACTATTCGCACCTCGTGCGAAGATTCCGCTCGAAGATCTTCTCGAAGATCTAAAGCTGATGCACAGCCTTTCCGGAGAGTTCACCTTTGACGATGACGCGGCGGAAGAACTGCAAGACTGGGTATCGGGCGGTTGCTTACCTGCCCCCGGCGATGGCCGTCTTGCGGAGTATCTTCCCCGCCGATGGCTGCACCTTTCGAAGCTTTGTATGGTTTACTCAGCTTGCCGGGGGAGTGATCTCCGCATCACGCAGACGGATTATAGGAAAGCGAAGGCAACGCTGCTGGAAGCGGAAGTTCATCTTCCCCGCGCGCTGGAGTTCCTCGGCGCAAACACAGCGATGGAAGCGATCCGCAACACGCACATGTGGCTGAAAGCGGAGTATTCCGTAAGGAAAGCGGCTATTCCAGAGATGCAGCTAAAGCGGAAGCTGCTGGCCGACATCAACCCGATGCAATTAAACTCTACGATCTTGGAGATGGTGCAGAGCGGGCTGATGACGGTGCAAGGTATTGGGAGTGAGAGAAGTTATATCCCGAAAGGTCAGTAACCGAGGACAAGCCAGTAGAAGCCGATGGAGGTTCCAGGGGCACTATCCACGATAAGAGTCGTCGTGGATAGGCCGTTGTTGATCAGTACTGCACTTTGCGAAGTCGGGCCGGTGGCGCCGTTGATGGTTAAAAAAGCTCCAAATACGACATTTGGAAAGGCAGTTGGAAAAGTGATTGTAGTTGTACCAGCATATGTAACACCTGCACCCCACTGCATGATTAGTCCGTTTGGTAGGGCTGAAGAGCCAGGAACGCCAAGCGTTGCAGGGAATTGAGAGAAGTTAACAACTTGTGTCCCGCTTGTTCCATTCCCAGCGACAATTTTAGAGTTCGAGTCTCGCAATACGAGGCTATTCGCTCCGGACGAAGTACTAACTCCGCTTCCGCCGTAAGCGACGGCCAGCGGCGTAATTCCCGTAATAGTCCCGCCAGTGATGTTCACCGCGCCCAGCGAATAGCTGCCTGAAGCTACACCATTCAGCGCTGTGGATAGCGTGGAAAAGTTACTATCCAACTGCGAGAGAGGAAGTGACGAGGTAGAAAGCTGGAATGCGTAAGGGATAGAAATAGGGAAGGGCATGATTACCTCGTCTGCACAGGCAGAATACCACTACGCTTTGCGACAGTCCCGCCGACGGTTGTAACTTGACAAGAGACTGTATAGTTGATACCTGCGGTTCCGCCAGTAAGAACTACCGAAACGACATTGTTGTTGAGCGAAGGCGTTCCGATTGTCAGCCCGGACGGGCTTGCAGAGACGGAATTAACGGTCAAAACAGGATCAGAGCCGTTAATCCAGGCGCCCCAGTTAAAGTTAAACGTCGCCTGATCAACGGGGTCTTTCGGGTCGAAATACAGAAATCCGGGCAAGGCCGTTCCTCCAGGGATAGTGATCGTCCGCTTATCCAGCGGAATGGTAATGGTCGCCTCTAAGCGACTTTGAAGATACGCCGCATTAGTCCAGCCAATAACGGTTGCGCTGTTATTGATCCAGGGAATTGCAGTGTTAGTGTTGTTCAGCCAGGATACAAGCAATGGAAGCGCCTTTATAGACTATGGAGTAAATATGGCTAGACACATTTCCTCTATTTACTCACACCCTTAATCTTTTCCATCGTCCTGCTCCCGGAATACCCTAAAAAGCAGAACGTGAAAAGTTGCCAGAGCGAATCCGGAATAGCCGCCAGCCACTTTTGCAGCCCCTTCGCAATAAGATCTGCGTGATTCGCATCAAACGCAAAAAGCACTCCCATAGGAATGCTTGCGAGAATCATCACGTACATAACGTACATCATGCTCGGTCGCGCGCGTGAGGTCCATTTATCCGTGCTGTTTGCCTCCGCCAGCATGACAGACATTTGCTGCTGAAGCGACGCAAGCGCTGCTTCCGAAGTTGCACGAATAATAGTGGCTTGGGCTTGGGCTGCATCATTCGGGTCAGGCCAAATTTTATTTATCGCGTCATCAATCAGCTTAGACGCACCAGCAACCGCATCATCAATCCCAACCATGTCACCCTCGTTTCATCAGCATTCCGACAATTTCTTGCCGCATATTTCCGAGTTCTGTCCGCAGACTTTGAAGATCAGACTTAGTTGGAATATCTGCCAGCTTTGTCAACATGTCGCGTTCAAAATTTTGGGAGTCATGCCGCAATTCATCATGAGCATCCCAAAGCTTTTGCATCGCAATACCTGCTTCTTTCGCATGTGTATTAAGCTGATTTAATGCGTACCAAGCTGTACTACCGCCGATGACAGCGAGAGCACTGATTACTTTCCAAAATAAATCAAAGCTCACGCTGTCCATCGTTCACCTTTACGCTTGCGCTTCAGTCCACGACACAAGACCCTGAATAGATGACGCGGTGGAGCCAGAAAGGTTAGTTGCCACGATTGTCACAATATCAGGCCCGTCAGGGTACTCACCATTTACAGTCGTCGGGACCGTGTTGTTAAGCCCGCCGCCGAGGATAGAGTTACCCAGGTCACGGATAAGAGTCAAGTCTTCTTCCGTAAGTGTGGAATTGGTCGAGCCGCCTGAATTGTTCGTAAAGAACGAAAAGATCGACTCACCTCCCGTGACCGTAGTAGTAGAGCTGTGGTAACAAATCTGCGCCAGCGATGAACCACCAACAGCCGCAAATGTTCCAGCCGAAACCTGACCATTCAAGATCACGTCAATGCGGAACACACCTGTAGAAAGCAGCCGCAGCCCTTGAAGCTTCAACTGCATACGGTTGATGATTTCTCGAGCGCCAAGTACACCGGTCAAGCCGGTATCAACTGACGGACCAAGGCGCAGACTCATCAGTGCATTCTTCGCACTTGCGGCGACCGACAGCGATGAAGCCATACCGCCGTTAAAAGAGAACTGCAAGTCGTTGTTGAACCCGCCGTCCATTACGACTGAAGTGCCCCAGTGGGAAATAGTCCCAGGGCCAGGGAATGGATTGGTTGTGTTAGCCGCAGTATTTGCCAATTCTACCGGAACAGGCGCCGTTGCAGAATAGGTAAAGGCCGTAGCTGCACTACCGCCGGTCACACCGCGAGTACAACCCGTGAACGCACCTGTTTGCAGGCCGGTGTAAGAGACGTATTCAATCGCACCGCTGTTGCTTGGCGTTGTGATTTTAATCGTCCCGCTTGTCGGAAAGCCTGCTGTCGAAGCTACATAGATTGTAGTATCGCCAGTCCCGATAGAGGAGTTGATGATTGTAGTCGTGCCGAAAGCCGTGTTCTCATAGTGCGCAGGCAGGTTGCCCGAACGAGCCCAGGCTTCCGTGTTCACGTTGTTGTTCTGCAAACGGTTCACGTAGATAATCGTTCCGTTCGTGGTGCGCAGGCCCCAACGAATCATACCCGAACCATACCAGGCATAATCGACATACCACATCTGCGACTTGGTGAGGTCGATCTTATACCCCGAAGGCCCAGTGCCGTCGCACGGATCGACGTTCCACTGGCTTTGCGGAATAACTAGATCAATCGTCTTGCTGCCGACCAAATTTGCTGCGGTAGCGGCGCGGTATTCAGGAGAGATCAGCAGCGAAGTATTGCTGAGTATCTGCGTCACGCGGTAGCTTTGACCACGAATAACGATGAAGTCATTCGGGTTGAGTTGCTGCGAGAACAGAGAACCTGTTCCGGTCACGGTGTTCGAGCCGGAAGTGACGGATAGAAGACCAGAAACTTGCTGGGTGCTGTAACGTTTCACAACTGAGAGGGTTTGCCCATCAAATTGAAAAAACGCCCCGTTTTGCTGATCAAAAATCCCAACACGCTGAATGGCGTTGTACCAGCTGTACGAGCTTACAATGATTGGGAAACCGGACGCAGTAAGCTGCGGCGGAACCGCCGGCAATGTGAAGGTCAGGGATGTAGGAGTCGGGACGGAGGCAATCTGAAACACGCCGTTGTACAGGTTAGGCGTAGCCCCGCTAACTTGTACATATTCTCCAGGCGTAAGATAATGCGGGAACTTACCACTTGCCGTCGCGGTCGTACCAACAGCAGTAATGCTGTCCAGATACAAATTCCCTTTCATCACCGTGCCGGTAGAAATCTGAATAGCTTTACCAGACTGATACCGGAAATATCGACGAGTCTGCCGAATCATTTGCGTATTCGGCTGACCCGCACCGGCGGAGAACTGAATACCGCCATCGTACGCACGATGAATGCTGATACCACCCGGCGTCGGATAGAGAGTGCTAGTCGCACCGGCCGCAGCGGTAATCGTCCCGGTCGGCGCCGCGCTTACTGTAAACGTGAAGGTGTTGGTAGTTGAAACTGTGGCAATTTGAAACATGCCATTCGGAGCGTTAGTCGAAGCAGTCGTCCCAACAACATAGATTAAGTTTCCGATAGACAGGCCGTGCGCATAGGTAGTGGTTGCAGTGACCGTGGTGCCTACGTTAGTGAACGCTGCGCCAGCGGATGCGGAAACCGGAATGCTTGCACCAGTGTAGAACGTGCCCAGGTACACGTAAGTCTTGGTGCTATCATAAATGCTGCCGGAAGTCGAATCCACCGTTCCAGGAAGCTGAGCATAGGTGAAGCTGCTACCGCTCGTTGTAGTAACAATAAACCAGCCGTTCGCTTGCGTGTCCGTCGCGCCCTGGACATAAACCGGAGTCCCGACAGCAGGGTTGGCCGTCGAAGTGACGGTCACAGTCCCGGTCGTGATCGAAAGCCCGGTAATGGTGATCGGGTTCGTCGAGTTATAGAAGGCGGTCGGCTTATTATTAGTGAGGTTGATGAACTCCCACTTCGTAGGTTGCAGACCGTATTCAAAGTCCGTGTCAATCAAAGACTGCGGTGTAGACACGCGGATTTTAGATGCACCATCAAGCTGCATATCCTGCGGCACGATGGTAGTCACGCCACCGGGCTGAACACCTGTACTCGGGGAAATATTCGAGGGAAAAGACATTACTTCCTCTTCATCGCAGAAATTAAAATCGGGACTTCGATTAACAGCCCGTAAAGACCGAGACCGATAAGACTATTCTGGTCCGGACTAGCGCCCTTCCAGAGTACAAAAGCCCCTGCGGTAGCTAGCAGAGGCAGAAGGTTCGTTAAGACTTTTTCGACGACAGCTTTAGCAGTTCCAGTGGCGATGTCAATCACCAGCTTCTGCTGCGCCATCATCTCCTTCTCCTTCCTCTCCAGAAGGGTCAGAGTCTTCGTCATCTGCTCCATCGCCCGATTGATCGACACTTCCGCCTCCGCTGAGAAGGGTAAGTGAGGGCGGTGCGAAACCTCGTCCGATGGTTCCGGCGGAATTTCCTGTTCCGCTACCACCTGCAGCCGAGAGCCCTTTCCGATAGCCATTGAATGCGCCTCCTTCTTCTTCTGGTGCCTCTAACTTCTCATCAGTAGCACGGTACGCGATTAGTGTCTTTAGCACTGTACACTTCGTGTTGATGTCAAGTTCACCCTTCAGCACCGTTTTACCTGTGACAAGTTCTTGTGCAATCCCGACAGCGATCTGTTCGAGAAGGTCGGGAAGTTCAGAGGTCTTCTTCAGAGGTGAAGCCGCTTTAGCGAATTTACGGTTTGCCATTATACTTGGGAAACTCCGCTGCGCAGCAGCATGTCGAGAATATTGGCGTCGATGCCAAGGGAAGAAGCGAGGTTTTTAGTCGATGTAGGCGTCGTGGTAGCGGCACTCGGCGCAGTAGATGCAATAGAGGTGTTGGCGGAAGGAATGCTTGCGGGCAGACCATTGTAGTCCGTCCCGCCCATGCCGGCGGCAAGATTCGCCCCACCAGCCTGCATTGAAGAAAGCGGGCCGCCAGGACCATAAGCGGGATTACCGTCTGGATACATGTCTGACGCTCCTGCAGGCTGCCCGCCTATCAACCCCATTCCCTTGCCGAAAGCGCCGACAAGACCTGACACCAATCCTGCACCAGGGACTAAAGCGTTAAGGCCGAAATTTGCAACTGTATTTGCAACGTCAGTGGTTCCAATTTTCCCTAGGGGTGTTGAAACACTGTAATCAGGAAGGCCGACCGCTTGAGCGATATTTCCGAAAAGCCCGGACGAACTTTGAGAAGGAGCCGCACCGCCGCCTTCACTTGGAGCAGACGCGCCGACATCATCTGCCGGCGCCCCGCCCATACCCGCTGCGTCGTAGAACTCCGGCAGGCCGGTTTCCGGATTGGTAGTCCCAGCCCCGCCAAGGGCTTTCAGCAGCTCTGCCTCCTTTGGATTGATATGCGCGAGCATAGTATCACCGTTCCGCCCAAGGGAGGACAAAAGCTGCATGTAGTCCATTAGCCGCGCGCTCCGCCGCCAGTCCAGATTTTATCCCATTCAATCGGCGGAGCCGAAGGCGCAGGAGCAGGCGCCGGTGCAGGGGCCGAGGCTTGTGCCGGAACAGCTACTTTCTCCGGAACATACTGTTCAGTCATAACCGCTGGCCGCGCCGGAATAACTGGCCGGCGTTGCGTCTTCGGGCGTGAGCCTGAAGTAAACTGTTCTTCTGCAGGATGCACAGAAGAAGGCTGGCTGCCAGAAACGAACTGTTCCTGAGCCGGATTCTGCGTGCCCTCTGCAATCCGACGGTCTAGCCGCTCGCGAGTAGGACCGCTCAATTCATCTTGGTTTGTCGGGCTAGAATAGAGAAGAGTTGCAAGCCCAGGCCCGCCAAGACCCAGCAGCCGATTAAGCATACCCGGCGGAATGCCTAGGCCTCCACCTCCGCCAGCCCCTCCACCTCCACCAGCTTGCAAGTCCGCAAGCACGCCCTCAATCGTAGTTGGAGTCCGAGGCGCAACCGGCCCGCCAGCCACACCTTCAGGCGGAATAGCCTGCCCCTGCATAGTATAAGGCTCAAGCGGTCCACCACCTCCCGGAAGACCGCCCGGAGGCCCGCCCGGAGCGGCAGCCGGCGGACCACCAGAAGAACCCGGCGGAACTGTCGGAGGCCCACCCGCAGATTGCGTCGCCGGCACTCGCGCGCCCAGGCGCTGTTGCCAAGCTTGCTTGATCGCAGGCCAATCAATTATTTGTAAATCACCCGGAGCGTCAGGATTCGGCCTCGGCGGAATATTCAAATCTTGATTAGCCCCTGGACCCTGTGGATAGTAATCATTCACATAGTCTCGAAACGTCCGCTCATTGGCCGTATATGCTTGCTTCACAGACTCCCAAGTCGGAATCTGTCCTGTCTTCATCGCATTCCATGCTGGACTGCCAAAATCAACCATATCAATCTCCTTCAATCTGATTATTCACGGTAGCCCACACTAAGAACCGAAGCAAGCAGCTAATCGCCCGTATTACGGCGTGCACTCTTTCTATACGCTGGAAAGTCGTTGTATCTCATGTTTAACATATTTGTACGCTCTGAATCGCCAACCGCCGCTGGCGCAGGATTGATGCCGAGGGCAAAAAGCGCTTGCAGCCAAGTCGGAGTTTCACCTTCAACTTTTTGCTTTTTGACCGGAAACTTTTCCCCTGTCAACGCACCCAAACCTTTCTTCGCCAGTTCCCCAACCGCACCGATCGGCAAGTACTGCATAAAAGCGTATTTAGCCAGGTCTTTAGCTGTCGCTACTAACGCTTCTTCATCACTCATTCCAAGGGCTCTATTCAACTCCGGAGTCGTATAAATAATCCCGCCGCCGTAATCGCGGTTGTTGTAGAGGTTTTGCAGCGAAGACATCAGCGGATTGACTTTTCCAACCACTGTCGCTAACGGATGCTCATTATATTCCATCACATCTTTATCATACCCTGGAAGCGCAATGCGTTCTTTAGCACCTGATGCAAGAGTCCGGCCTGTCGGAGGGAAAAAATAATCCATTGCTTCCTGTGGACCTTTACCCGTCATCAGATAAGTCAGGATCGCACCCTGCACCCCAGTCATTATCGGCATAGCGATTGCGTACGCCATACGGTCAGTAAAGCCTCCGCCTTTAACAAAACGCGCAGCATCAAAGCCAGCGCCGCCCAATTCCCGCACCGTACCTAAGTTCCAGCCTACGCTGCGCGTCGCCACCATCGCGAAATCTTTGAGCGTTTTATTCCAGAACAAATTATCATAGACCATTTCACCCATGCGGTTATCAACCGAGTCCATGATCTTCTGCATTGCAGCGCGAACTTCAACTTGCGATGCTGCGGGGTTAGCTTTAAGCCAATCCTGCGCCATGTCTGAAAACACACCCATTTTTGCCCTGGGAACAATGTCTTCCATCAAAGGCTCTGAAAGAGTTTCCAGCATTTTAAGCGGAACTTTATACACCGCAGAGAGTCCATTTTGCGCCGCAACATCTTTAACAGCGGCGCCAAAATACCCACCTTTAATAGCTTTCAGAAATCCGCCCGAACCTGTGCCGCGATAAAAAGCGTCCATGCCAGAGCGGCCACCGCCCGTCACCCAGGCGTTAACCATATCCGCAAGCGCTGGATCGTTCGTACCGCGCAGCATTGCTTCTTGAAGCTTCTTTCCTTTACTAACCTGCCTGACAATGCGAGTCGGGTCCATCGCTCCAAGTGCTGACTTTCCCGCACCCAGCACATCACCGCGCGAAAGCCGCATAGCCGAGCGAGCTAATTCCGAGGTCATAATGTCTCGCATTACGAAGATCGCATGGTAGCCGGGGATCGAAAGCTGCAACCTGTTCATCATGTTCGCGCTATGGCGAACAGTATCAAATAGCTTATTTCCGCGCAATCCCGGAGAGAGGGCATTGTTGAAAACCCTCGCAACGCTATTCGGTGCGATATGTGTGTAGCTTCCCGCACGAAATGCTGGATCGTTAAGGACTGTCCAGCCGGGCGGAATCTTATCTCCGAGTTTAATCCGTTTTGCTAACCCCGAAGAAATCATTTCTTCTTTAGCAGCTTGACCGGCAATAAACCGATCAATCTCTTGAATCTTAATTCCAACCAATTCCAGCGGATTGTTGGTGACAAGTTCCAACCCTCTAGCCCGGCCTTGAGCAATCGTATCCAGAGTCCGCTGCTTCAAAAAGTTCTTGCTACCTTGCAGCCCGCCGCTTCCGCCTTTACCCAGCGCATTAAACTGCTCAAGCACGTTTGTAGCTGCTTGCGGATTTTTCCAAATATGCGGAAAGTAATTCTGCAAGGCTTGATCGAGCAGACCGCGGGAAGTCAACCAAGCCTCACGCTGTTTTAAAATTGCCCGCAGCGCATTAGCTGTATCGTTCAGCTTTGGATCTGCAAAACGCTGCCCTTTTTCAAACGTATCCATGAAAGCGAAGCGTTCAGCCTCCGGCATACGCATAACCATAGCCATAGACTCATCCATGACTTCACGCGCTTGAGAGGTAGCCTTAGCAGCCTTTGCAAAAGTTTCAGAAAGAATTTCACCCGTCTGCTTCGATTCAGCTGAACGTGTCGTAGGAGACAGCACATTTTCCACGACACCCGCGCTGCCGCCTTCGCTCGAAGCTTTTGCTTTTTCACCAACCTTAGCTGTAAGGGCTTGTCCTGGACCCGGAGCCTTGGTTAAGAATTCAGCACCTTTAACTCCAAGCTTCAGCAGGCCTTTGCCGACAGCTTCTGGAAATTGCGCTGTAATGTCGATATTCTCCGCGCCAATTTCTGAAACTTTCGGCTGGCCGGTGATACGGGAGATAGGATTGAACAGGAAAGAACGCGCAGTGGCGCTGATCGGGGAGGTCATGTAGTTCAACCCGCCGCCGATAGCTTGCAGTCCGCCAAGACCAAGATTCAGTAGAGTAGGGTTGGAGTAAGCACGCTTTACCCCGCTCCCCATTTCTTCCGTCGCAAGCGCCCGCTGGCGTTTTAGTTCCTTCGGCAGGTCGGTGAAAGGCCTCGTAACAGAATCAGCTAAAGTCGTGGGGTTAGGTGCGGCGGCAGGGTCAGGTCCGACCTCCGGCAGAAAAATATCCTTAGCAATGCCAAGAGCGGTTGTCGGCTTTTTCAGGCTTTCCGGCATAACAAACGCTGAAGGCTTTTTAGGCTTCAGACTTTCTGGCATGACAAAAGGCGCAGCCTTAGGCTTCAGACTTTCTGGCATGACAAAGGCTTTGGGCTTTTTAAGCCCTTCAGGCATTACAAACTTACCTTCGTCAGCCATCAGCTTAGTCCTTATGTTGGCCATGTGTTGCAAGATATTGATTGTGCTCTGCAATCAAATCTGCATCTGACATACCGGGATTGAGTTTTCGTAATTCAGCCATAGCATCTTCAGACAAAGTTTCGTCTTGCTTCGCCACTGTCCCACCAGTGCTTGGAGTCGTCCCACCAGTGCTTGGAGTCAGGGATGCTTTTCTGAAAATACCCCCAAGAATCTGTAGCTTAGGTGTAGCAATCGCCGAAGTGCCAAGTTTGTTGAAATCATCCGGCGTATATGTTACACCGTTGTGTTCCCAGTTTTTTCCAGCGTCAAACGCCGCCCGCGCTTCCTTCGCAAGGTCCGCCGCCGCTGCAGCCCCAGCGTTGCCACCAGCCGGCTTTCCGGGTTTGCCAGTGAAAATAGCCAGAACATCAGACTGCGTAGCATTCGGAGGTAAGTTCCCAAACCCTTCGATGAATCGAGGGTAATCTTTTGGATCAAACCTCGCCAGCAACGAAGTGAACAAAGTTGAGTTATGCTCAGATTGCTGCGACTGTTGCCGCTGCATGAACTCACCCAGCGACATCTGCATCTGCGCCCAACGCATAGTCATCTGCTCATTCTGCATAAACATGTGAGAGTTAGCCGCGTTGTTTGCAACCTCCAGCTTCAGCATCGCCAGCTTTTCATTCCACGTAGTCTTATTATTCTCCATAATATTTTTCACGTTCGTGGAGATCGCGTTCTGAATACTATTGATGTACTTATTGTGCATCTCCCATTCAGCCACTTTACTCTGGTATTCTTCCAGATTACCTGCGTGCTGGGCTTTTTGGGCTGCCGCGATAGAAGACAACGCAGCCGTAAGCGGCCGCTTCGTAAGCAGTGAACCGAAAACACCAATCATAGCGCCGACGCTGGAGAATGCCTGCATAGGATCGTCAGGCGTACGCTTTGGCATCTGCCCCATGTCTTGCATCATGGCGTCACGGTCTTTGACGTACTGATCCGTCAAGCCTTGCAGTTGCTCTTGCGTAGCCGCATGGTCTACCTCTAGCTGCCCCATCATCCCGCCAGTCGGCGGCTTAGGCACACTAGGGACTGCATTCGGTTTTGGAGGCAAGATCGCCTTGGTATCAACGATAGGAGTACCGCCGACGGTGGGTTCAGGCATTGTAAACTCCTAGCTGAAAAGCGATTTAGCTGCACCAGAGGCAAAGCCGCCGGCCACTGAAGCAAGTGCGTTTGTAAGCTCTGCGTCTTGCTGCAAGCCCAAAGCGATGATCTGGCCATTAACAGAATCGGCTTGATTAAGGGTTTGCAGGCCGGTAGTGTACAGCCCCTGCGCTTGCGAGAAAGTCTGCGCAGCATATTGTTGATTAGCCGCCGCGATAGAGGCTTCTTCCATCGAAGACCCTGACATTCCCATACGCGCAAAATTACTGCGGATACTCGCAATCTGCGCATCACGCGAAGCCATCAAGCTTTGACCAACAGCGCCCGGAAGAGGTGCGCCAGAAGTCAGAGGAGCCATCAAACCCGGCGCAGCACCACGAAGCGCCGCAACATCACTTTTCATACCCGCGACGCCTGGAAGCGGCTGATTACTTTTCAGCGCTGCCATTCCCACGGCCGCAGCCGGAAGTGCGTACTTGCCGTACTGGGAAAGAAAGCTTCCCGCGCCGGCGGCCGGAGGTGAAGTTAAACCTTTAATGCCTTCCGAGGGAATGCCTAGATTAGAAACATTCGATGCTCCCGGCATAGCTGTGCTACTAGCGAAAGAGTCAAGACTCGTCGGCTGGCCGATCGGAGACGGAGTATTCAAACTCGAAAGGCCAGCAAGGGCAGGAGAAGGCCCTGCAACGCCACCATCTGGAGTTGCACCACCCAACAGCGCGCTATAGTCAAAGCTGGGCAACGCACCTGCCGTCGCAACGTCGCCCGCACCCGGAAGGGAGCTGATTGCACTAGCCGCATCCGATGGCAGACTTGTCGGCGTGCTTCCGCTGAACAAGTCAGAGATACCGCTGCCGAGCGACGACAGCCAGCTAGACGGATCTAAGGAGTCAAAAAGGCCCATCACTTACCTCATAATTTTCACGAACTCTACATGCTTCCGATCGGTACCCAGCCGCTTCGCAAACGGCCCGATATCCATATCGGTCATAGAGTCGAAATGCAGTTCAACTGCCCGGATGCTTTCCGCCCAGTTCTTAAAATCAACATAAACCGCCATCGGGTCTGCGGCCGAAGTTTCCAGCTTCGCAACCCACATAATCTTGACGACAGCTTCCGGCTCGAAAAAAGTCCGTTGCACGACAGCGAGACCCCAAGCCTTATCTGTCCGCATAACCCGCGCATCGTTGCGGTTCAGGTGCATACGGACAAAAGACATCGCAGCGTCAAGGGTTAGCCTTGGAAAACGCGTCTGGAAAAGCGGTAGGCTCTTAACACAGAGATCACCAATATCCGACTCTCCGACCCTGCGTACAAAAGGCAGGTCAGACTCAGGAAGCTGCATCTGAAAATACTGGCTCATCCTCGGAACTTTGTATTCCGGAATCTCCGGAAGCGCCGCAATCGGCAGCTTCTCCGGACGCCCAATCATCGGCTTTTCGGCCAGTTTAGCTTGCAGAGCCATAACCCTATCCTTGTATATTGAGGGCTGCAGCTTGCTGCCGATGCTCCTCAAAGTGAAGCTGAACCCAGTTGTCAACCGCGACTTTATTTTTCAGGTCAAGTTGGCTAAAATCGTTGCCACTGATGCCTAGCGTCGCGTTTAGATCATTGTGCATTTGTTGGTGGTTTTGAAGCCAGCTCTCCCAGTCACCGGGAAAGATAGGATCGACTGGATAGATCTGTAGAGTCTTACTTTTTTGTGCTTGCACCGCGTCAGCACTTCTGCGGTGCAAATCCATATTTGCGAGCGTCCACCGTGCCGATTGCGGACCTTCAGTTGCGAAGTTGATTAAGTCGGCAAGCATGGCGGACGCTTCGGCGGATCAGTCCGCTTATCAATTGGACGAGGTTTCTTCACGATCATATCTCCAACGCATACTGCTGAGTTATCAGAAAGAATGACTGGAAAATAATACTAGGCTCATTAGTGGTAATAGTCAAGCCCATAAGATACCCGCTCTGATTAACGTCCATCTTAAACCATTTCTGTCCGGAAGCCGTGGTCCGGGGGTCAGTTAATTGCTGCGTGTTATAAATCCGGCTGTTTTGGTCCGCGTCTATATTGATTGTGATATTCGGAGCGCCGCCTTTATTCTGCTGCATCATGCCGAATATCCGCAACGCTCGCTTTGTCACGAACATTGCAGGTGTATCCCAGAATTTGCTCTGCACAGTCTTAGTAAGGGTTGCAGAGTAATTCGTAAGGATTGGAAAGATGTGAGTTCCGTCGGAAGCGTAAGCCGTCAGGTTCCCATTGAGCTCATTCGAAGCAAGAGTGTTCAACGCATACTCTTGCGAGCCGGTAAACCACTTCTTGCCGTCCCAGATCATTAGCTGCTGCACGACGGTCTGGGAGATAAAGTTGTAGATCGGCGCAGCGCACATATAGCAAAGCTTGCCGTAGATGTACGCTTGCGCGGAGTAGAACTCTGTAGGTGTCGCCCAGGTTTGCTGCGTCTGGACGTTCAGCAAAATACCATCAAGTTCATCGGAGACTTTAGCTGCCGTGCTGCCGTATAGGGAGTAAAAACCGACATTCGTAAGGAAGACGATCTGTTTAGAAAAGGTCTGAATGGATTCGCGATAGATCGTTCCGATCTGCGGATCGACGTTGATGTTTGAGAAAGTAGTGGTCGCAACGGTCCCGACAGTAGTAGTGGTTACGCCGGAGATGTATTGGATTGAGCTATCACCAAAGACGTAAAGAAAACCGTTTGCCTGAATAAGCTGCGTGTATTGCTGCTTCAAAAAGCTATTAGTCGAAGGTGCTGCACCCGCACCCAGCACCGAAGAAAATCCAACCGGCGAGCCAGGTTGGCTAAAAATCAGCACATTGTAATTCGCAATCCAGACAACATTCTGAAAAGTTTCAATCGCCGTCCCCTGCACACCAAAAGGCATAAGGGTAATCATCGCCTGCGCGACGGGGTTGTTCGCGTCAGTAATTACAACAAGCGGGGCCGAAGTGTAGCCAGTGCCGCCGGCGGTAATAGTCAGGCCGGTCACTACGCCAGAGGCCACCGTCACCGTACCTGTTGCACCGCTTCCGCCGCCGCCTTGAAAAGAGACTTGGGCTGAAGAAGTGTAGCCAGTCCCGCCGTTCACTATAGTGACGCCGGAGGTCTGAACGACGCCGTTTGTAACCGTCACGGTAGCGCGAGCGGTAGTGGTGCTGCCACCGCCGGTGAAGGTTAGCAGGATCGGTGACGGGTCTTTGACGGTGTAGCCGGAGCCGGCGTTTGTTACCGTAATGCCTGTAACTTGGTTGTTCGTAATCGTCGCGGTGAAGGTTGCGCCGGAGCCGGAGCCTCCAAAAGTCCCGATCGTTGGAGCGGAGGTATAACCGCTTCCTACGTTATTGATGGAGATGATTGGCGACACACCGCCGCTGGTATAAACCAACGTCCCGTCAAACAGCCAATACCCACTTTTCCCGCTACCATACTTGTCATTGCAGGTAATCAGAAAGTACTGACTGCCCCATTGCGACACCGCCGGGCGCACTCCAGGGCCAGAGCCAACCGGAAAAGTGCTGGCCGCGATACTCGTAATGAGCGTTGCTGATCCAGAGATGTAACTGTAAAAGTACGCCGATCCGTCACCGAAGAACACCACGAGGTACGAGGTTACGGCGATGTTAAACCACTTAAACTGTATGACCCCACCACTACCGACAGACGGGAGAGAGATAAAACTTCCAGCCCCCGGCAGAGACAGCAGGTTATTCTTCCCCAGCGGCATCCAGTTATCGCACCAGTACATCTGGCTGTCGCCAATAGCCGGACGCGAAGGCTGGGTGTTCAGTCCGTCAAAGCCAGCGAATGAAATCGGGGAGAAGTTTCCCGGAACTCCAGGCGCTTGCTGCGGTGCGGCGGGAGAGGTAAAACCCGACATTACGCACGTCCGTACCAGTTAGTGGTTACGCCAGGATTAGTCATAGTCCGCGCACGGCGCATGAACTTTTCAAACTCTGCATACATGCGGTCAGCCGCGTCGTAGTTCTGCGCGGATTGAAAAGCTTTATACGCAGCGTAGTACTGCACCGAAACAGTCCAAGGCGCAGGAATTGCTTCTACAGTCGTATCGTCAACCAGTGGCGTTACGTCGCAGACGCAATCCATCTCAACAACGTAAGCTTCATTCGGGACAGGATAGAAGTAGATGCTGCCGGTCTCACCTTGCCCAAACTGCGCGCAGAAACGCGGCACGTCAGTGAAGGTGTCTACGTAAGTGCGGACTTTCGCCTGGTATTTGGCGAAGCCATACCGCGTAGCTGTAAAACGGAAAGTGTTCCAGAGAATTGAAACACCGCGCACAGCGATGATGCCGGATATTCCGGGCTGGTTCGAGAAATCAATCGAGGAGAACTGATAGACCTCCTGATTGGTAATGGTGAAGATGCCGGTCGAAAGCTGCGCAAGACCAGTCGGCGCAACCGCACCAACGCCGGAGAAACCAGCGCCGCCAAAACCGAGAGTCGGCGCTGCGGTGTAGCCGGTTCCGCCAGAGGTCAAGACGATGTTCGTCACCGCACCTGAAGAAGTGACATCATAGGTTCCGATAGCGGAAGTGGTGCAGGTTCCAGTAAAGGTAAGCGAGTAGCCGTAGCCCGGAGTCCCACCAGAACCATTCGTGTTTAACAGCAGGTTCACAACCGTACCGACAAACGGCATCGCACGTACGCACTGGCCGGCGGCGGCAATCTGCTGCCGACCCTCATTGATGTAGGAGACTAGATCGGTGCGGTTGTAGTTTGTCTCGCTCAGATCGTTGATGAGGATCTGAACCTGCTTGAGATAGTTATTAAGCGCCATTCTGGCCTCCAGGGAAAGGAGCCGGCGTTGAAGACGGTACGCCAGAAACTTGACTGCTCAACGGGAAATTCCTCGGGAGCGCCGAAGGCGTGCTGACATCGCGAGCGAATTGCATCCGTTGTGTGTAGAGCTGATACATGCGGTCGGCGTCAGAATTTCTCTGCGCGTTCATGTACGCCAAGTAGCTGGCGTAGTATTGCACCGCTTCAGTCCAGGGGTAAGGGATTGCCTCAACAGTTGAATCGTCGATAAGGTCTATCGCTATGATAACTGCGTCGAGGGTGAGAGTTTGCACCGTAGTGGGGGTGGGCCAGAGATAGAATTGGCCCGCTTGACCTTGCGTTAGCTGTGCCCAGGTCGTCGGTGTTCCCGACGAAGGAGAGCAGATGCAGTAGTTGAAGAACCAGTCCCAGGGCCGACCGTCCAGTCTTGTTGGAGCAGTAGCGGAAGTAACAGCCGCTTTCCGGATGAGCAAGACGTAGCTTGCGCCGGTGATGCCTGCGACAGAGATGGAACTGAGGTTGTAGGTCTGCGTAGACGCTTGAGTAGAAAGCGTTACGATAGAGCGAATACAGGCCCCCTCGGCGCAAATCCGAGTACGGGCCTGATTTATATACGCTATTACATCCTGCGGGGCGTAAAGATCGCCCGTAGAGTCATGCAGAAGCCTCTGCACTTGCGTTATGTAGTTGGTCAACGCCATGTGCAGAGGCTCCTAACATTAGAGCGGAGTGATGAAGCTCACGTCCGCAACGCCGCCAAAAGTGGTGGTGAACGTCACAGGGGTAGTCGGAGTCGTAGTCGGCGGACCAATCAGCGTGCTGGTAGCAGACACGTTCTGATAAATGCCGCCGTCGATGATCGGGAAGGTCGCGTTGGCGATGGAACCACCGGAGCCGGTGACATAACCAAAGTTCGCTTCACGAATCTGGAAGATGCCCGGACCAATGCTCGGGTTCTTCACAGCACCGGCTGTCGAGGTGTTGTTGCCGCCAAGAGCGGTGCCTTTGTAGGCCACGTTCAAGTACGTGCTGCCGGCCGTGCCGGTGGTAGCCGCTGCGGTCGTGGTGAAGCAACCGATAACGGTAGCCGCTGCGTTGGAACCGCTGGCGCTGGTGAAGGTCAGCGTGATCAGCGAAGTCTGCGGAACGCCCGGATTGGTGCAAAGCACTGCGGTCACAGTGCCCGAGCCGGTCAAAGCGGCAGTCGCCTTTGCCGGCGTGATCGTCACCGTGGAACTGGTCAAGTTCGGATCGAGCGGATTGGTCGTCAGGAAGATGGTCGGAGCGGAAGTGTAACCCGCGCCCTGATCAACAACCGTGATGGACGAAACCGTACCCGAAGACAGAGTGGCATAGCCGGTAGCCGGAACACCACCAGCCGGCGGCGCAGAGAACTGCACGATCGGCGGATAAGTGTAGTTGGAACCAGCGGTGCCGATAGTCACGGTCTGTGACACGGCGCCACCAACGATGGCAGTCCAAGTCGAACCGCCGGCGCTCGGAGTCACGGTCGGAGCGGACGTGTAGCCCGAGCCGACGTTGGTGACGATCGCGCCGACAGGGCACCCGGTGAGGTTGGCAAGACGATAGTTCGTGCCGTCCGAGTTGATATACATCCCTTCATTGCCACTGGTCGTGGAAACAGTCAACCACAGAGTAGTGACCGGGTCCAGCACCTGAATAAAGGTGTAAGGACCAGGAGCAACCCAAAAGGTGCCCGAAGGAATCAGCGTCGTGCCACCGGCCGGAAGCGCGATTTTGTTCGTGCCGCCGTTCGCGATGTAGCTGACAGTATTTTGAGGATACGGAAGCGGAATACCCGCACCGCCAATAGAGATAATGCTCATTAGAAAGCACCTCCAGTAATGCCGGTTACAACGGCGTTAGCTCCGGGCTTGGTGCAGATCACGTTGTAGCCAACGATCATCACGCCGATCTGGGCGATCTGCATCAGGGGAATGGCGCTGTAGAAGCCGGAGAACGCGAACGGCGCGTCTTCAGACAGATACATCGCAGTGTACTTCGAGTTGATGAAGTACATCGTACCTTTCGGGCACCAGTGATCCATGTAGAACGGAACGCCCGAGATCACGAGGTTCGGGAAGCTCGACCGCACAACCGAGTCCATCGTGTAGGCATTGCCCGGCGGCATGTTGTACTGCTCAACACCGATGAAGGTGCTGTTCAGGGTGGCATAGTCCGAGGGGCTCATCACGACTAAATCCGGGGCTTCACCGCCGGCGTTGTCAGTGATCTGGATCAGATACTGAGCCATGTTGGCGCGAGTAAGAACCGCACCAGCGGACGGGTAGTATTGACCCTGCCAGAAGCTGTTCGCGCTGCGCGAAATGCCGCCGTAACTCGAGACGTTCGTGCCGTTGTCGCAGGCTTCAACGAAGCCCGACGGCATCAGCGGATTGGCCGAGTTGTTGGTGAACAACGCCGAACCCATCTGCTGGTTCGTCACAGCATACACGTCGTTCATGCGAACGTCGAGAATGGGGACAACCGCTTCAGTGGACTGCAGCAAGGCTTCACCAAGCACCAGCGGAACCGGGACAACAAAGTAGCTGCCCGAGAACTGCGCGTTCTGCACACCCGGAATAACCTGCGGCTTATTGAACGTGCCTGAGTAACTGGTCCAGGCGCCCGTCACCAGGCTGGAACCCTGCACCGGAACGGTGATCTGGTTCACACCGCCGGCAAACTTCTGCGCGTTGCCGAGCAGCGTCATCATGGTGGGGGAAGCGTAGTACAGCTGGACAGTAACGCGAGGCATAAACGCGCGGCGGGTCAGCGAAGACAATTCGTTATAAATTGCGCCGCCCGGAGTAATGCCCTGATTGGGAATCGGCATCCGTATCTCCTGTTAAATCACTTTTAAGCGACCCACAGGATCGCCTCCGATGTTGCAATGAAAAGAAACTTTGGAGTAAATATAGCGAACCATACTTACTCCATAGTCTCTACCGGCCCCGCTTTTCGTCAAAGAACTTCCGGATTTCGGAATTGGAAGCCTGCTTCCACGAACCCGGACCTTTGAACCAAGCGGATTGGTCTCCTTCTCCTTCGGCCGGGGCTGTAAGATTCCAGCCCTTATCGACGGAGTAAGCTTCAAGACCAACAGGCTCCGCTTTCCGCTGAGACTTCTCAACGAGCGCGGCAGCAGCTTCGTAATCCACGAAACCGCGTTCCTGCATGGTCTTTTCAATCGTCTCAATACCCTCGTCGTCCCAACCTGCTTTACGCAGCTTGTTCCGTTCGCGTTCGAGCAAGCCGTGAACTTCGGCCCTTTTGTCGCGAGTTTCGAGTTCTTTCTCAAGCTTCGCCAGCTTTTCTTCCAAAGCGGAAGTCGCCCCGGTCAGTTCTTTCCGCATTTCAGCGGGCTGATCCAACTCAGGAATGACGGCATTCGGATTGAGATCTTTCACCAAACCCAGCAGCTTAGAGCGCGTACGGGGGTCAGTAGAGAACTTGTCCAGCAACGCCTTCGCAGCAGAAGCCGTCCGGATCTCGTCCTCATCGACTTCGATCAGAGCCATTTACTTAACGTGCTTGATCGAGTTGGTGTTCTTGCCGGCGCCCTTCGGGAGATGCGAAGCGCGAGCGCCGATTTCCGAGTGGTGCATATCGACGCGAAGAATTTCAGTCGAAGACTTAGGAACGGTCTTCGTGTTGTCCTGCCAGATATTAGTCGCCATGTTAAGCTCCTGTCGGTGGGGGAGAGGGAGGAGGAGCGCCACCGGGAGCGCCTCCAGGCGTCGGAGCCCCACCTTGCCCCATAGCGCCAAGAACTTGTTGCATCGGATTCTCTTGCTTCGCCTGCATCATCATCTTTTCCAAGACGGAGCGCTCAGCACCGGGGCTAAACGCCCCAGGAGAAATATGTTTCGACAAAGCCTTCAGGGCCGTCATCACCGCTTGCCCAGGTTCAGAAGTGGCTCCTAGAAGGGGCAGAGCCCCCTCTAGGATTTTCACTGCCCAAGACAACTGGGCCATAGCCGCAGCCTGATTACCACGATCAGGCGTTGGCATCTGGACCGGGGAGGAACCAAAAGGCGGCTGACCCGGCGTAGTTCCTGCGCCAGCAGGAGCCATCCCAGGCATCGGGGGCAGTTCAGCCATTACTTGCGCTTACCGCGCTTGTGCATCCGACGAGCCATGATGAAGAATCCCTTCATGTGTCGCGCTGACAGGCCGTGTCAACTCGGACTCGGGGGTTCCTCGTTTTACCGCACCCGCAATAAACGCCCCGGAGTGATGGCACTATGGCCGTCGGGAGGGTCTTCTACAATAAGCCTCAAAAAAGAAGGGGGGACCAACCGATCCCCCCTCAAGTTTGACAGCAGAGGAGCCACACTCATGCAGGATCACACCCGCACTGTCTACTTACGCCCGGTCTTCCCTTTAGTCAACAGTTCTGGATGTTCTTTAATCATCTGAGCTTTTTTCTGTTGCATGATCTTATAGCGCGACTTCAACAAGTCCCGCATCGGCAAAGACTGAATCAAATCCATCGCAGAGTCGCCTTCAATAATCCCTGCTTTCAGCAGGACGAGGGCAAGCTGCTGATGGTCCTGCTCGTAGATCGGAGACGAAGAATGCGAGTCAACGATCACGCGGTAGTCGTCAGGGATGGAGGTGAGTAAGAACTCTTTCTTCTCATCTTCGCCTGTGTCGTACCAGAGGGTCCGCGCTTCCTTCGTACGTAGCAGCTCAAACGCCTTATTCCCCATATTAGCGCACTGCCGTTCAACGAGCGTTGCACGATCACGCATACGCGGGGATGCAGTCTTCATCAGTGTCTGCGCATGGCTTCCGCTTCTTACACCCTGCTCACCCTGGCCGGAAAGAATATTCTGAAACCCGCTCACGTCGTCCATAAAACGCAAAATCTCATTCACGTCTTGAAACGCCGCATCCGGCAGCTTCGGTGTCAAGTCTTCCACCTTCGCACCAGGAGAAGACTGCGAGATAAACCCGGCCTCCTTAAACGCATCATACATATCATCGTTCATGCCGTCGAAGCCGATGAACGCGAGGAGCCTATCGTATTGAAGGCCCATCAGCTTCTTGATGTCCTCCATACGATCACGGAGCAAGGCTTGAAGCTTCAGCATCGGCGCCATCTCACTACGGCCCCAAGCGTAATTCGATACAGCGTTCGGCTGAATCATAATATACGGATGCTCGCCTTTGAGGAAGAGGTTGTGCTTCTTCAGGCGCGGCGTGATGATGATGTCAGGCTCAACAAATTGAATTGTAGTGTAGTCTCCGGTTGCATCGTCCACAACAGTGAGTTCGTGGAAGGTGATGAGATTCATCCGGGTTTCAGGCGAAAGGATTGGCCCGACCGAGTTCACGTCGATAGCGACTGTGCCGCCGACGCTATTCGGCGTCGTGCCATTTGTAGTGTCCACAGACGGGCCAGAGCCGGCCAGCACGACGGAGTGGAAGTAGCTGGCTTCCGATACGTCAGTAGAAGACTTGGCATGGGCTTTCGCGCGTTTGTAGATATCGGCTGCGTCAGGAAGGTGGCTAATCCGCCGCCACAGTTCGTGGATCGTGATGTAGGAGGTTTCAAGCAGGGCTTCTTGCTGATCGAGGTCGTTCAGATCTTCTTTGTAGACCCCGAAGTTGAACTGCGGAATGATCTTGGCTTTCAGCCCGTCATGACCCCACATCAGCTTCATGATGGAAGAGCCGTTCGTCAAAGCCTCATCCAGCCCGTCCCCGAACATCATATCAATGTCGTTCCGTTCCAGGCTCTTCGTCAGATACCTCGACCCAGCTTCCGACATCTTCAAAATATCTTCCGGGTACTCATTCTCAAATTCCATGAGGAACCGGAGATCAAGCGGAGAATAAAGATACGAACTCATCCGGTCGATGTGTGATTCCAGCCGGTTGTAGATTGCAGTATCACCTTCCGGACTGCCGGTGTATTTCCATTGCCGGAGAGTCGAGCAAAGGTTTGCACGGTCCCCCATTGACACCCTGCAATCGTCAATCAGCTGAATAACCTTCTTCAGAAGTTGACTCTTATTTTCCGGAAGCCTCATTACATAATTCCCATATGCCGAGTTTGCATCTTTTCCAACAAGCCGCGCTGAATCTTAGCCCCTGGCCGCGCGTCCGCCTTTAGCTGTTCAGTAGACATCTCTCCGACATTGCCTTGCCAGAAGTTGTGCCCTGTGTCTGACGCGAAGCGAGTCACATCGTTATTCGGCATACGAGAGACGGCAGCCGCGTCACCTTCTCTCAGACTATCCTTCATATCCGTATGGCCCGTAGAAGCCTCGTGATGCTTGTAAACTTGATCCACGCTTTTAGCGATGGCACTCCCTCCGATATTAACCCGCGGAAGCTGTGGCTCTTCTCCAGTCATATCCGCGCCGCAAAGCTCGCAGTTATCCGGCGGCGGCTCCTGCCGTGTCATATGCAAGAAACGGAATTGCCCGCCACAGTCCGGGCAGGCGTACGTACGTTCGATCGGCATTACCAGTTCCACCTTTTCCCGCGTCTTGCCATTCTTGCAGCATGGTCGCGTCCCATCTGCTGCCGGCGCAGGAAGTCAGCTACGACATTCCCAGTGAAGACTCGGGTCATGTCTTCTTGTGTCCAGTTCTTCGCTTCGCGCTCTGCGGCCCGAGTCAGACCATTCGACTCCATCCGCTTCCGCTCGCCGTCGATCCAAGCGCGAGTTGAAAGCGCAGCCGCCATAACGCGATCGTCTTTTGCGGAGCCTTCGCCTTTAATGCTCAACCCGTCTTGGACGATTTTCCGCATCTCCTCAAGAAGTTCGAGGGACTTCAGCCGGATCTGCCCCATGGCGAAGCCGTCACGGAACTGGTTAAAGATCACGGCTTTGTTGTTGATGTTGGTTTTCCAGTGGTAGGCTACGCCGCCGCCCATAGAATCAGCACGGGAGTAAAAGTAGTTCCGGACGTTCAGCAAGACGTTCCGCAGCCCCTTCTTATCATCCGGCGGGACGATCAGCCCCTGCGTAAGCTGCGTTTGCAGATGGCGGAACTCCGTGAAGACTGCTTCACCAGGGCCGTTCAACTCCAGCAGCAGCCGGGCGTTGCCGTAAAGCCCTGCAAGGTGCGCGACGATCCAAGAGAACTGATACGTCTTGATTGAGGGCGAAGCGAACTCCGCCACCTGATCCATGCCGTCCGCATAGACCCGGAAGATCTGCGCAACGTAGCGGTCACCTTCGTCTGACGAACCATACGCCGGATCAGCCCCGATCACATACGTTCCCGCCGGATCAGGTTCTTCCCAAACCTTTAGCTGCGCCAGCTTCGCGTTCTTAACCGGCTCAATCGTGGTAGCCAGAAACTGTTCGCCCATGTAGTAGCGGTAGCCCTTGTACGGAAGCTTCGCGCACTCCTTAGCGGCTTCCGCCAGCGCAGTAGAACTAAAGAAAGTACTACCTGTAAGCATGAAGGCTTGTTCTTCATGCCAGGGCAGTTCTTGCTCAATGATGCTTGCGCCGGTCTCATCAATAATGTTCCCTTCTCCCGAAGGGTCTTTCTCATGCCGATACCAAGCAAGCTGCTCAAGCGTAATCTCAAAATCATACTTCCGCTGCACATACGCGATGAGCTCTTGTTCGTCTTCAGTGAGGGCCGCGGCTGAATACTTTTCATAAAGTTCCCGCTGCTTCTTCCCTTTCGACGGGTTGAAGGAGTAGGATTCCTTGGCCCACCAGCCGATGAAAATACCCTGCTTCACCATCGGGTCTTCGCGCGCATCCTCCCACATTTCGTGGAACATGTTGTAACCGCGAGCCGTGGATTCAAACATGTATAGCCGTGCAGGGTATTCAGCGGCAAGCGACTTCTGTAAAGACTCAAGACCTTCTTGGTCGCCCCAAGAACTACACTCCGTAGCGTGCAAGAAGTTGTAAGCGCGGGAGCGGCCAAGACCGCCATTCTTTCGAGTTCCAGCGACGAGGTAGTCTAAGCTGCTGCCATTTGAAAGAACCAGCCCGTCTTTGTTGTGGGAGACGATAGGAATAGCGAAGCTTCGCGGAAGGCTCTCCAACATACGGGTAATCAGTATTCGAATCTTTTCCTTGTTCGGAGCCGTGTCCGTGACGAGGCCGCCCTGCAAGCCAGGGAAATAGCTGATCCAGAACAAGTCGAGAAGGATGCTTCCAGTCGTGATGCCCAACTGCCGGGCTTTCAAAATCACGAACCAGTGGATGTCTTTTTGCAGTCCCGCAAACACGCCGTCGAAGAACATCCGCTGCGCAAAGTACGGGTTCGTAAAGCTGATAACACCGGCTTCTTTCGAGTCGATCTTTACCTGTGCCGCAAATTCGTAGAACATTTCCCTGATCATGGGGATATCGTCAGGGTCAAACTCATGGGCCGGCGGCTCGATCAGATCACTCATTTGGCGGTTCTCCAAGCAGGTTTAAAATTTCCCAGTGGGGAATCCCTTTCGGGCGCGGAAGGTCTTGACGAATCCCGCTCACTTTCAGGTTCGCCTTTCTACAGTCCAGATGGTTATCCGAGATATACGTCACACGGTACGGGAGCGGCACATCGCAGACGAGTCTCGAAAGATGTAAGTGTCGAGGCTTGCCCTGCACGATGACTGTCGTGTAGACGTAGCGGTGGTAGACTGCGCGGCCATTCTTATGCCGCATCTGCCGTTTGATATGCCACCTGAAACGAGAACAGCGTTCGTAGTCTTCATCATCTACGAACGCTGTATTTCGAAGGTCTATGCGTAGTTTTTTCATAGGGGGCAGTATGCCCCCCGAATATTAACTAATCAATTAGGCTGGGTTTCGGAAGCAGGTGCTTCCGGAGTCGGGGTCTGCGCCGCGATGATAGCACGCTCGCCATGACCGCGAAGTTTCGTAATCAAGCCGGCGACTTCTTTGAAGGGCTTCTCAGCCAGGGCGATCAGAATTTGATCGAGTTCCTGAATGTCGTGTTCGATAGTGACGAGGATGGACATGGTAAACTCCTTTCGGTTTGTTACAACGTGGGAAGTATAGACGGGTTTAGGGGTTTGTCAATGGAGTTTTAACCAGAGGTTGCGGGGGGGTGTCATAAGGATACCTTAGCTTTATTGTCGATCAGGCTTGGTACAGACTCGTGCGAAACGCTAGGATAGGGAATATCCTGGCGGCAGGCTGAGCGGTATGGTTGGTTTCCGTAGGACATAGGTATTAAGATTTTCTAGCTATTTCAAACCAAGCTCCTCCGTTTGAAACCAAGGTTAAGGTACTGCCACCCGTTGCGGTAAAAGTTCCTCCCGCAAGGTTAAGACTGTTGTTTCCAGAACCGCTTGTAAGCGTAATTGAATTATTGAAAATCAAAATAATTTGTCTTGCGGGCCATCCGTAATTCATAACGCTAAAACCAGTAGATCCAGTAACACCAAAAACAGTTCCCGTGTTTGGAATTACCATAGGACTTGCAGAAGCAACCGTAGAAACTGCTGATGTATTGCTGATGGGATTGCCAGAAAAAGAACCAAAATAATTATTGTTTCCAATATAAAGATTTCCATCGTTTGCATTAAGCAAAAATGGGTTTGTGGTAACTGCAATAAAACTTACGGCATCAACAAATACTTTTGAGGATAAGGAATTAAGAGTTATTGCAGTATTTTCATTGTCAATGTTGCCACCAATTATTGTAACGTCACCAGTATTGACAGTTATGCCTGACGTATTGCTTGTAAAAATAGAGCAATTCGTAAGTTCAACAAAACCATAAGGAGATGCAGTCCCTGTGTCAAAATACATTCCTGTATCTTGTCCAGAAGCCAAACAAGCCATTAACCTTGTTCTTTGCGCGGATCCCGTAATTGAAAAACCTATCTGACCACTATAGGTTGTAGGTGATTGATCAGCAGAACAATTGCTTAAAATTACATCACCAGTTGCAATTAGGGAAAACCCAGTTTCGTAACCATACGAAAAACAGTTATTTACCCTAGTCCAATCTCCACCAGAACCAGAACCAGTATAAGAAATTAAATAAGCTGTTCCAGACCTGTTAGTTGCATAAGAAGTTCCTGTAGTGAGGAAAGGCCATCCGTGACAATTGTTTAGGTGAACAATGTCGTTACTGTTCTGTATTTTTATACCAGCCGTACAATCAAATTTTAGGTCTCTTATATTAGCTCTATTATAATTATTGGATGTAAATGCTTGGGCAAAACCCAAAATCATACATTCATGCAAGAAAACATCATCTCCAGCAGCGGTAATTGCCGTGCCAGCAAAATTTGCGGAAGGATTTGTTTCTGGTACTGCTTGGTCTTTTCTAATTACCAAACAACCAAAAAGACCACTACCTCCTGATAATGAAATTGTTGCGGAACTATTTAATACAATTCCAGCAATTGAATTATAGGCATACCCAGAATCAGTAGCATTATTGCCCATGTAAAATTGTGGCCCTTTAATTGTTACATTAGATGGAACACTTAAATTGGAAGCAATATAAACCCTGCCGTTGTAATTAACAGTACCTCCAAAAGAACCAAAACTATTCAATGCAGCTTGAATAGCAGATGTGTCATCTGTAACGCCGTCTTCTACCGCACCAAAATCCTTAACATTCACCACATCGGCAAAGCGATTCCCCAACGTTCTAGCCGTGGTGCTCCCTGTGGCTGTGATCGGTGTGAGCGAGGCATTAGAAACACCAGTCCCACCGCTGGTCTGTGCCAACGGCACTGTCGTGGTCAGAGTAGTGAAC
>Ga0214219_1000159_pt1 | contig 34079 bp, 42 predicted proteins | sample TroBogypolimnion_26_FD_153057 | JGI IMG/M metagenome (GOLD analysis project Ga0214219, IMG submission 153057) | Freshwater microbial communities from Trout Bog Lake, WI - 25JUL2007 hypolimnion | ecosystem: Environmental > Aquatic > Freshwater > Lake > Hypolimnion/Profundal zone | place: Trout... | reverse complement strand
TCGATAATGCGATTCTTGAAATTACAGGTGAGAATAAACCCACAGTTCCTTGAGAACTCTTCCATAAAATTGCGGAGTGCAGGTTGAGTAGAGTTGGCATTGAGGTAGTCGGCTTCATCCAAGATAACGTATTTTCGTCCACCTGAGAGTGAAACAGTTGAGGCAAAGTTGAGGATTTCGTTTCTAAGTGTGTCGATGTTGCCATTCATAGATCCATTAATTACAATGTAGTCACATTCAAGCTGTTCAAGCATAGCTTTAGCAATAGTTGTTTTACCAACACCTGCAGAGCCAGATAGGATTAGATTAGGAATATTGCCTTGATCGACAAACTGTTGAAACACTGCCTTCAAATCAACAGGTAAAATAGTTTCATCGACAGTTTTAGGGCGATACTTTTCGACCCAGAGAAATTCTTCAAGCATCACATTACCTCATAATAAAAAGTGAGAGGAACTATAATAGCCCCTCCCGAGTAAAAAGTCAACTATTAATTATAAGTTGAATTTGCCTCAACTACAATCCAATATTCAATCGTTTCCCCCTTAAAATGAGAGATACCCTTTGAACAAATTGATACTTCATAATCGCCTGGAATTACCTTGATATTTTCAGCCTTAAACAAAGCACGAAAATTCTTATCAGTTGTACCAATTACAATAGAAAAAGTATCGCTAGTTACATTCTTAGAATCGACCGCCTGGAGATAAATGTTAACACCATCTCCGGTAACAGCAATTTCAGGAGTGTCAAGAATGCCAAGCTGCTTCTGAACAGAGCGAAGAGCTGTCATGGTAATCTTACATGTTGCATCAATTGTAGGAAGAACGATAGGCTTTTCCGGAGGAACCTTAATGCCAGACTCATCTGCGTAAGCCAAACGAGTGCTTTCGTCCTTATCAGTTTCCTTGATGACAACATTACTATCATTAAAGGTAAGCTCTGCCTTCTCATAAGAGGCAACAGAATTAATGAAGCGACCAAGGTTATACATAGCGAAACGCTTTGTAAACGTGTCAGGCACAGTAGCCTTAGCAACAATCGTCTTACCAGTTGAGATAGTGGTAAGAACATTTCCCTCCTTGACTACAAGAGAGGGATTGATAGAATAAAAATTCTTGAGGATTTCAAGAGTTTTAGCGTTCAAATTCATTACGACATATCCTTCACAATTTGCATAATTTGACCAGGTGTTTCCTTGCAAGACATAATCTTGCCATTCTTAAGAACTAGAGCCGTTACATTAGGACGATCATCGTTCATTTGAATCAACATAGAAACTGGCTTAGTATAACGTTCCATAACAACAATTTCAGAAGGATCGATCCAAAATTCATAGTTAGGTTCTGGGTGTGTCAAAGAAATCAACATATTATAATTATCCTTATAAATTATCAGTTGTAGTAGCAAGTGCAGTGATATGAGTTTCTAGACTAGTTTTAAGATAAACTATCTTATCACCATCTTCAAGAAAATCTTTCATCTGTTTCTTAATTTCTTCAATTTCGGTTTCATAATTTTGATCGTTTACATAAACAACATACTTCATCACAACCTCACTTCTTCTTTTTTCCACCAAGGGCGCCAGGATCAGCGGTAGCTGCTGCACCAATAGATGCAAGATCAGCAAGAGAACCACCGAAAATATAAGAACCAACGTGCTGCATCTTCATCCAAGGACAAAACCAAGTTTTAAGACCAATCGCCTGAACCTTCTGACAGAACCAATAATCTTCTGAAAGATAACGCTTAGAAATAGGATCAATTTCTGCCTGGAAATATTGAAGAATTTCTCGCGAACCATCAAATGCTTCTGTACGAACATGATCAGGTTTATAGCTAAACTGAGGATAACTTTCAGCAAACTTCTTAAGAGCATTTTTACTGATCATCATAAAACCAGTGCCAATTTCAAGAACTTCTACTGGCTCACCAAGAGGAATAGATCCAGTACCGTTCTTGGGATTAAAAACGTAATCACCAACAAACTTCTCAAGAACATTAGGATCTTCGTCTGCCATTCCCTTATCAACTGCAAGCTTAATCTTTTCCCAGCTGATACACTTCTTAGGATAAGGTCCACCAATAATATCATACTTCTCTGGTTCCTGAGCTTGAAGCGCCATCAAAGCAATAACATCCTGAGGATTGAATCCGATGTCAGAGTCAATAAACATAAGATGTTCAGCATCAGAACGCATGAACTCGTCTACGCAATAGTTACGTGCTCGAGTGATCAAAGATTCGTTGAACAGGTAGTAGTACTGGAGCGGAATACCATACTGCGTACAAATAGCAGACAAATCAGCTGTCGACTTAGCAAACATACCAGCGCACATACCGCCGTACATAGGAGTTGCAACAAACAGCTTACGCTCACGAAGCATTTCAATAGGTACATTAATTTCCATACTTTATTCACCTTTCTTATAAAAAAACAATTGTATAAATAGTATTGCTAAGAGAGCGGCACTACTTACCACGATAATGATCATTATACAAACACAATAGCGTGTAATGTAAAGTCTTCATCAAATCATCTTTATTATTGCCGTTCTTCTTACCATAACGCCAAAGATACTTTAGAGCTGTGTTGCGAAAAGTTGGAGTGGCATCATCTAGAGCAATCCACGCATCGAAACACTGAACATTATTTTCAGTTTGATAGTGTTCGTCATACGTCTTATCTATATATTCAACAAAATCAGCAATAATCTTATTTTCAGCATATTTGTATGAATTTTTTACTGGCGGGATCAAATTTGTTTCTCCATAAGAAGCAGTTACGTTAGTTGGCTCAAGTTTATCGTCCATACCATATACAACCTTAACATTATCCATTATAAACCTCAATATTCAATAGGATCTTGCATCCCTTTCTTCCAAAAATAATACTGAACATTGGGAGCGAGTTGCTTCATAATTTTCAGTACGGGTTTGTTATCTTCATAGTGAATTTTTACATTTTCTTTGATCATGATATTAGCTTTAAACGTAGCAGCATTTAAAACTGATCTAGAACTTTCAAGAAGATAAAGATCGATCACACGTTCAGGATAATATTGATCAAGCCACATTTTAGTTGCTGCGTACACTTCTCCTTCATTTTTACGTGCGGATACTGCAATGAAACGAGAATCTTTGGGAACTAAAAGAGGAGTAGCATTACGGTACCACTCAACCAAAAACCTCTTTCTATCAGAACGTTCAAACTTATTCATACGTCCCCACTTCTTTTCTGAGAGTGGTGGACCTTCGGCCAGAACGCCATCAATATCATATGATACTATCATTCTCTCACTTTGTCAAGTTGATTTTTCCAAATAGCTTGCCTTTCTTCAACAGAAAGCTGAATAAACTTTTCTATGTCGGCAGTATCATTAATAGCGTAGCACCAATCAAGACCAGCGTTGTTAGGAGGAGCCAATACAGGAATTCCAGCATATAGCGCATGATATGCACGACCCGTGTGCCATCCAGTTTCTTTATGTTTTTTATCATAGATAGCCAAACATCCATAGTAGTCGCGATAAAACTTACGTCGATCTTTTTGTTGAGGAACATCAACAAGAGTCAAATTAGGATAATCTTCCCACTCTTTTGTTTTACCAGCAATTTGGAGATATGAAGATTTTCCGAAATTTTTGAAATAAGCAGCTCGTCCACTGTTACGCCCGATGTAAACAACCTTGGGAATAATACCTGAAGAAAACGAATCAGCTTCCATATATTTATCCATGGCGACATGCATAAAACCAACACCTTTGGGAGCTTTCAGTGCTTGAAGTGTAGCATCAGCGTTTACTGCATTCGCAAGGATAGTCCAGCGTTCCCAGTCTTCATTTTCAACCATATTCCAAAGGAACGAAAGATCCGGATCATCACAAACAAACCAAACAAATTTTGAATGATTCTTAAGATAATTAAGAGTTACTTCCCAATCCTTACCATAGAACTGAAGATTAGTACCACCAAATTCATAACAGAGAATATCAAAATATTCGTCTTGCTTATCAAGTCCTTCGTCTTTAGTTGCAGTAGTAGTATTTGAAAGAAGAACAATTCGATGACCATCTGCGAAGAACTTCTTAAATAAAGCAATACGCTTATCTACCCAGGCTCCACGAATACCATCTTCATTGTTAGTAAGACCGATCTTACCAGCTACCCTTCGGTAGCCGATAATTGATCCAGTATTACGCTTGTTGGATTCATTAAACCAATCAAGATCAGATGGTTCGTCAAAGAATGAATGTAAACTCAAAAGAAATCCTCCAATGAAGAAGCTACTTCCTTACTATAAGGATCAGCGATATTATGCTTCTTCATATAATCATACCACTCTTGCTCTTCCCACATACCTGCTGATACACCGTTCCAAAGAGTACGCTGGAGCGGATGATCCTTATTAAGACGACGGTTATCAATATACTGCTTGCGAAGATTTTCATAGTCCCATGATTTCAAATCAACCATCTTTTCGCGGAAGTAAGCAACAATAGTCATACGGTCATTGTCGTCGCCGATCAGTGCGTCATTGCCGTGAATACCCTCATGGTTATTAACAAGTAACATATCACCTGGCTGAAGATTAATAGCAATCCTGAACTCAGGAAGAATGAATTGACCGCCACGCCAACCCTTTCCATCAGGACCAGTGACACCACAAATATTGCTGAAACCAGTAGTGAGATCGCCAGCGTCACGGTGACAGGCAGTGCGCCAGTTATGGTTAACAGTAAGAGTAGTAAAGACAGTACCGTCGATACGGAACCTGTTATCAAGTTTATTCGCTTGTTCATTTTGAGCATTCCATCTACCAGGAATTAGTTCGCGGAACTGATCATTTAGTTTGTGAAGATAAGGATAACAAAGAGCAAACTTCTCACGGTTCTTTTCAGTATAAGAAGTTTCACGACCATATGGAATGCGAGGATAACGGTCAAAATATCCAGCGATGCCAGACATAACAGACTGTGCATAGTTAGTATCTGAAATATAATTATCAATCATATACTTCGCTTCTTTCTGTTGTTCTTCACGAGAAAGAAGTACCATATCTCCAAGCCACTTATTAAACCACCCATGATACTCAGGATAGACCTTAGTTACTTCTGAACGAAGCCAAACCTGTCCACGTGTTTCTTCTTTGTTATTACGCTTATAAAATTCTTTAATAGATTCAATTGTAGTTCCATCATCAATTGAATTAAGTGGTCTAGAAAGAAATTCGAGAATAGCAATTTGATCGCCAGTAACCCAATCACGATTACCACGATTTTCTTGACCTAGCTGTTCGCCACGAGGTCCAGCAGCCATACCACGATTTTGACTTTCCGTTGCAGCTTCTCTCAATCCAGCATATGCTGCATCCTGTTCTTCTTTAGTAAAGATATTTTTACGATATTTAAAAATGATGTTACTTTCATCATTTATTCCTGTTTGATTCCAAGCATAAAGATCACAATCAGAATCAATTACACGATCGTAATATTCATTTCTGACAAATGTGCCCATAACTTCTTCTGAATCAATTTTAGGACGTACCAGAACTTCTACCATAATCTTTCTCCTCAAAAACATTATAACGTATATATGCAAATACTATAGCGTGATTGAAGCAATTTTACAAATATATTTTGTGTGTGCCTTATCTAACACACTCCTAATATCAGGCGGTGTCCAACCTTCTGGCTTCTGAATTTTACCATCTTCACGACGTAGCGCTTTGCCGTCTACAAGCTTTGCCATATTACTTCTATGAACTTCAGCAAAAATATCGTCGAGAGGAATGCCATAAGAAACGGCAGTGCCACAAGCAATGTAAATAATATCAGCAATTGCATCAGCAACTTCGACAAGATCATTGAAAGACTCACCATCCATATATTCTCGAACTTCTTCTCTAAGAAGTTTGACTCTAAGCTTCCGTTCATCCTCAGAAGGAAAATCTGGCTTCTCGCCGATACGCTGACCAAACGCCTGATGAAATTCTTTAACGTCTGTAAAATAACTCATTTTGGCCTCTTTAATTTTCTATTTGTAGGGGGTACTTTATTAATTTCTTTACCTAGTTTTAAATAATCTTCAATCAAATTGTCTATCGGTCCAATATCAGTTTCTACAAAATCTTCCCAAATTGGGTGATCCTTCTTACTGAAGAGATACATATGAGCTTCGTATGTATCTTTATCATTAGGATAAAGTGGGTCGAAAGTTATTTTGATTTCATTTTCTTTTAAGCGATCAATTATATATTTTTTTGATCTTTTACTTACAAGAAGAAACGAATAAAAATCAGTAAATTTATCTAGACTAAGATCTTTTTGTATAAGCCAATTTCTAGCGCCTATGGTATTTAAATCGGAAACTTTATAATTCGTGGCAATATTTTGCCTTATAGAAACAGAAACAGTGTTAGAAACAGTTTTTCTATTAGACCACTTTCCCATCACTTATTTCCCATCATACAAATTGCATCACCACGAGCCATAGGAATAAATGTCCCACCAGCAGTTGTACATTTATCCATAGAAGCATAATACTTTTGATTAGAGTCAAGCACACCATTATAAATTGTAAACGCAAGACCTAAAATAATAACTGCAGATGCAGTCCATCCAATAAACCAGTCCCATTCCCAACTACGCATTGATCCACTCCGGAGGTTGTCTGTTAGTCCATTTGTGTAAATTTTTCTTACCTTCGCGATAATAATTACGATAATTGATTATCGGGTCTTTAGAAATAATATACTCTTCTGCCATACAAGATGGCATCTCAGTCCACTCCCAAGCTTTCAAGTTATGCGGCGGAGATTGAAGCATATATGAGAGTTCACCGTAGCATTTGTGCGTTTTGTTATAACGATGATTATACTCTCGCATCAAAGCGTAAAAGTGATCTACGAGCCAATCGTAGTTACGTACAGAAGTGCGGCACCAAACGGCTGACGGATGATTGATATGCGTAGCAGCATACATAACATCGTCACGAGCGTCTGGAAGAATCCAACGACGAGCTTTACGACCAGTTGCTGATTTACCTTCGATTTCTTGACCATCAAGTACTCGATGTGCTGTCGAAAGCAGCTGTGCGCTCTCGAGAATCATTTTAACAACGTGTTTATCTACGAGCGCCTGAGCAGCGTCCATAGGATCTTCGTCAACGTAGAAGATATTAATAAGAACCTCCAAGGGGATTCACTTTAATTGTAGAAACGTCTCCACGTTTCCACTTCTTCATTGCTATTTCTCTATGATACCTCGAAGCACGAGAAAAGTAAAGCTTTCCTTCAAGATGATCAAGCTCATGTTGAAAAATTCTTGCCGTCATACCAATAAATGTTTCAGTTCGAGTTTCACCATTGGGTGTTTGAAAACGAACACGAATATGCCTAGCCCTCTTTACCTTCACAATCAATCCAGGAAACGAAAGACAACCTTCTTCAAGGCTAATTTGTTCAGCTGATGGTTGAACAATTCTTGGATTAAAACAAACAAAATTTTGAGGTGAACCACGCATGGCGAATACCCGATATGGAATGCCTACTTGATTTGCAGCTAAACCAATACCGTTGTTATCATACATAAATTTAACAAGTTCATGCGAAAACTCGATTGGGTCAAATGGAGGGTTTTGAAAGTCGAATGGTAGACACTGGGTGATCAGGATCGGGTCGTTGCTCTTCACTAGATTCATTTTTCTTTTCCTTTAGGCTATATGAACCATCTTCATTATCAATCCAAAATAATTCTGTACCTTCTATCCATCCCATTTGGGAAAGAAGATCTGGCGGGATAATAAGCATTAGCTCGCCAGTTTCAGGATCAGTTTCTAGTTGTGTAATCATTTTTTTATATAAGTTCTATTCAACATAGTATGATTTTCATCTGTTGGACCCCAATCGCCATCTGGATGATATGCAATAACTTTCATGTTATTATTTTCTGTTCTAAAACGATGCATTTCATGTTCTTCAAGACAAAAAAAAGTTCCTGCTGTCAGTGGAATTGATATATCTGTATCAGAAACGCCTTCACCGCTAATAACACAACCAATACGAATACTAGGATGAGTGTGAAATGATTGATTGATATTCTGAGGGAAGTGAAGATAATTTAATGTTGGGTCTCCAAGACGTGGAGGGTAAACCATCAATGAATCTGAACAACCATCGATATAAGAAAGTTTACCTGGATTTTCAATATCTTGTGTTCCGACCAAATTATGACCAATAAACCCTAAACGAAATACTGCGAACAAATTATCAGTAGTATCGATTGTTACATCTTCGTTTTTAACTGGAATAGAAAAATATTGGTTACTTTTTATATTATACTCTTTTTTACCAATATGTAAAGAACTATTTCCGAAGGAAAAACCAAAAATAGTTGACCAACCAATTTCTTTTGATTCAATTACTTTCCAAGTATTTGTCATAACAGCATACGAAGGATACATAGTATCTCTCATATCGATAATGTCAGTACTTCTGTTAATTCCATTAAATACAATCATAATAAATTCCTATAAGTTAAGTTTTTTGAAAATATCTTCTACGATTTCATTTGCTTCTGTGAAATTCTTTTTATTAAGTGCATTTTGTATTTCGAAATTTTTATGACAAACATATGCAAATAATTCAGATGCATCAGAATATTTAAGTTTAAAATATTCAATTAAAGATTCATAAGAATCAAATTTCGAACATTGCAATTCAGCTTCTAAAAGAGATCCAACAGTTTTATTATTTTCATATTCGCCAACTTGGCGCATCAATATACCATTGTATATATCTCCAGCAGCAGTTCTTTCTATAATTGTTGATTTTAAAATATCAACAGCATTTTCAAATTTTTCTAAAATTGAAATTTTTAAAGCAGCAGTTTTTAAATTATTGATAGAATTATCACTAAGTTCTGATTCTTCAATTAAATAAAACCTATCAGGATTCATAATAGAATAGCCATACTTATACAAAATATCTTCAATTTTCATTCCTGTAGGAAAGTAATTTGTATAATAACTTCTCAAATCAGGAAATTCAACTAACTTATAAGGTCTAATAGTTTTTACAATTTTAATAATTCTTTCCATATAAACATAGATATAAAAAGTTTCTTCGTGAAGTGTTTTATCCATTTAAGTACTCCATAGCAGCAGCGCTGTCAATATAATTTAAATTTGTATCAATGGCATCATAAAACCCTTTATTAGCCGAAAGAGCTTTTAAACTTCCTATTTTTTTCTTACTAAGATAATCGTAAAATTTAGTTTCGTTGACAATGAATTTTTTTGCTGCTACTTTATAAGAATCTAAAGTATTTTCTATTTTCTTATCATGATTATCGATACTCCAACGTTGCCATTCAGGTGTATCAAAAAAATGATGGATTTTTTTAAAATTGGTTCTTGGGTCTTCCCATTCTTTAAGAGCTAGCATTCTATATTTGACGTGTTGCCACTTATTGGTAAAATTAAACCACCAAACCCAATCAAAACATGTTCTAATAGGAAATGGACAAGCGATAATAGTTTTACTATAGACTTCAATAAATTTTTCAGCAACAGGTTTACCGAATAATGATTCGTAAACAGAAGGCATTTTATCTTCCCATCTTTGATGGATACCTTCATCTCCATGATATTTAACTACTTTTTTAATAACATCGCTTCCAAAAACTTGGTCGCCAAGCTCGCCAGTAATTACATGTCCTTTTTTACAAGCTTGTTCTACATGAGTATAAGAAGTACTTATTCTTCCCTTAAATTTTTTAACTATCAAATTCCACATTTCAGGAAATTCCCAAACGCTTTGAACTGAAGCTAAAATATGTACACGTTGTAATTCTTCTTTTGACCATGAAGCTATAAATGCTGTAACTGCAGTAGTGCTATCAACACCACCGCTATACATTATGTAAATATCACCTTCTAATTTTTTTAATTCTTCTGCTGTATCAATTGCCATTTCATCATATGTTTTATTATTAGTAGGCATTTGATAAATTTGATAAAATGTTTCACAACCTAATGTGTAATTGAAAGGATCCATTCCTTGCATTACTCTGTTTACAGATTGTGTATATGGGCTTTCCCTTGGAACCCATGGTGGTAAATTTACTTTTTCATTATTGAATCTTTTTGTATATAGAAGTAATCCCATTATGCAACCTTACTGAAATTTTTATGCTTCTCAAACTTGATTACGTTAGCAAATTTATCATATAGTTGATCTGTTTTATGACTAATGATAAAAGTATTGGTATCAGCCGTTAGGTTATTTAGTATCTTAATAAATTCTTCTGTTCCGTTAGAATCTAGAGAGCTATCGAATACTTCATCCATAATGAGAAGATTAGTGCTGACAGAGTTACGCAACTTAGCCACAGCACGCCAAGTAAACAAGATAGCAAGATTAATGCGCATTTTCTCGCCTTCTGAGAACGAAGCGTAAGAAAATTCGTCTCTAAATCTAGATTTGATTGTTTCATTGAACTCCTCATCGAGCTCAAACTGAACAAAGAAATCCATAGCAGACAAGTACTTATTGATAAGCTTATTAATGACTGGGACATATTGCTTGATAATCCTTGATTTGATACCACCGTCTTTCAGTAGCATAGTAGCTGCTGTATAAATTTGCTTTTGATCCATCGCATCATTATATCGAACAGCAACATTATTTAATTCTTGCTCAAGAGCTTCCATCTTATCGTCTTCATGCGCTTCGTAAGAAGCATTGATCTGGTTAATTTCTTTCTCGAGTTGATCGCGATATTTAATTAGCGAATCAATTTTAGAATTTGTTTTAATTTGCTGAAGCTGTAACGAATTAATATTAGAATGTACAGTTATAATATCATTCAATCGTTCATTTGATTCTTCATATTGTTGAAGTAACTGATTAAGAGCTTCACCAATTTCTGTAAGTTCAGATTGTTTTTCGTTGACTGTTTTTTCTTTGAAAGAAGTATCGATCACCTGTTTACAGGTTGGACATCCATCATGATTAGAAAAGAAATTAAGATCTTTGTTAATAAGAGCTTGCTTCGCTTCTATTTTATGGCGTAATTGTGATAATTGATTTACACGCTTGCTAATTTTCATCTCATCTTCGATTTGAGTTTTAAGAAGAACAATTTCTTTTTCCACACCCCAATACGTAGCATTTAAAATTTCAATATTAGCATTTGTTGATTCAATAAACTGAATTTTCTCAGCAACAACTAACTCATTAAGATTTTGTTTTTCGAGCAGATGTTCTTTAATAATCTTGATCTTTTCATTAACAACTTTCTGATCTGATGAAATATCAGAAAGATCGCTATTATTATCTTGGATCTTATCTTTCAACAAACTATTCATAGTAGTGAAGATTTGAAGATCTAGAAGATCCTCGATAATTTCTCTACGCTGACCGCCAGGAAGCTGCATAAATGGCTGGAATGTTGCAGAGCCAAGAACAACAACCTGCCCAAAAGATTTAAAGTTCAACTTAAGAATTTGCTTCTCAAGAATTTCTTGATAATCTTTCATCTCAGCTGATTGATTTAATAGAATACCGTTCTGATAAACTTCAAATACTGTTGGTTTAATACCACGAATAATTTTATATTCGTTACTAGAAATATTAAATTCAATCTCAACAACAAGATCTTTCTTAGTAATTGTGTTGAGTAGCTGTGGCTTGTTGATCTTACGAAAAGGTTTCCCAAAAAGTGCAAACGACAAAGCATCGAGAATGGTAGACTTCCCAGCCCCATTCTCACCAACAATCAATGTGTTGTTAGCTGTTGATAAATTTATCTCAGTAAAAATATTACCTGTTGATAATAGGTTTTTCCAGCGTAATGTTTTGAAAAAAATCATTCTATAGCTATAGCCTCATTATAAAGTTCAACAATAGTTTGTTCTAACTTATTTTTATTCAAATTCGGCGAGTTTACTTGATCAATATACTTCTTGAAAATATTGATAGTTGATTCAGCTTCGTCAACAATTTCTTCATCTGTTTCAACAGCGAGATTTAGGTGATCTTCAACGATTTGCATTTCAAGAACGCCAACCTTTTCTATCTGATCAATAAACATATCAAATTTGTAAGGATCAGTTTTTTGCTTAACGATGACTTTAATGATTTTGCCCTTCAATGATTCAATATCAACGCCAGAATTTTTTGTACCAGCTTCTGTATCATCATACCAAACCTTCTCAAACATTATATAAGGATTTGGAACAAAAGTCAACTCCCTTGTTTCTGTATCCAGGATGTGAAAACCTTTTGGATCGTTGTAATCCGACCATGTAAATTCACCATGACTTCCCAGATAATAGATAGTACCATCGCTGGAACGATGGTGATAATGACCAGAAAGAACCATATCAAAACGAGAGAATAGATTACGGTCGTCGCCATGAGACACCATAGATCCCTTGTACATTTCGAACCCAGCAAGTTCAAGATGACCAAACACAATTTGAGCAGGAGTACTTTTAATTTTATCCAAAGTAATTTGTCTATTTTCATCACATATCCATGGCATCATGAGTACAGTTAGATTATCAAATTCTACCTCGCGTGGAAATCTATCATAAATTGTAAACTTATCAGAATATCTCTGATCAACTAATTCGCTAAGTGCATTAACTCGGTTAGTATTTTTAAAGTAGGTATCATGATTACCAGCAATGATATGTAATACAATATTCCGCTCAAAGAGCGGGTGTAGAAAATCTTCTCGCAAGCGAAGAGCAGTATTGAAGTTGATATACTTACGACGGTCTACAAGATCACCGAGATGAACAACAGTACGAACATTATTAGTATCCAGATATGGAAAAAATATTTCATCAAGAAACTTCTTACTGTTGTCCATAAAGGCAATATTATCATTACGAACACCCCAATGAGTATCTGTGATCAGTGCAATTTTCATACGTTGTTTCTACCAACCTTTGAATAGTTTGTTTTCGAACGGTCTGACTTATTAATAAAGGATTGTTTATCTCTATAATGCGTATTCAAGCAAGTAGTTGTATACTCGCGAATAGCTTCGAGACGAAGAACGTAGTTATTACGTTCATTTTCTCTAATATTATTATCGTTGATTTTGTCAAATAAGTCAATTACAATCGCTGGTACTAGGTGTAAATTCTTCATGTTTTTCATCCTCTACAAATTTTTCTAATCCAATTTTAGTTTTCTTAATATTTTTAACCAGCTTACTTTCAAAATTTCGTATAATATCATCAGAATATTCGTTATGTTTTACTTGAATTGAATGACTACCTTCTTGTTGATCGTACAATTCATCCATAATACCAGAGTTTTCAAAATTCTTATGTTTGATATAAGCTTGCTTCTTCTCTTTATGAATTCTTCTAATAAAAGCATTCCAAGCAATCTGTGTGAAATATGCAAAAGGATTAGCTGATTTATCCGGATCAAAACTATGAGCAGCAGATACACAGTTTTCGATAGCATCAGCAATCATTTCATCTCTATATGAATAATTCATAAAGTTAGGTTTAGTAGAAAGCCTGTTACAAATTTGAAGAAAACACTGTCCAACATAATTTGGTACTGATGGTACTGGTTTGCCCATTTCTTCTGCAAATTTAAGTTTATCTTTGTACTTAATCATTTCTTCATACAAAGTTTTATTATTTACATAATTACGTTTTGCTCTTGGCGCTTTTACCATTTTATGCCTTTATGTTCACAGGATAAATTTTATATTCAAATTTCTCTTCATTATAAATTTTCATACGTTCAACGAAATGCATCAGAGTAAAATTTTTCTTTGTTTTCCAAGTTAAATCGTCAGCGATGTCATAAAGAGTTGCGCCGTCTTTACCAATTGATTGGCGTAATACACGACCAATTGATTGTAGAACTCGAACCTGGGATTTTGAAGGACTAGCAGATATAAGGTGACGCAAACTAGGAATGTTGACACCTGTGGAAAAAGTTCCAGCAGAAGCAACAATAATAGCTTCCTTTTCTGTTTCAAGAAGCTTACGAATTTGTTCACGCTCTTCTCCATCAACACCACCATGAACGTAAAAAACTGGTCGACCACAATCTTTTAACATTTCATATAATACTTTACCATGTTTTTCAACAAACTGAAACATTAGCAATATATTGCCCTTTAATGATAGGGTAAGGTTCATAATAAATTTATTTCTAGCATCATTACGTACAAGAAAATCTAATTCTGTTTGATAATCTGACTTGCTTAATTGTTTACATATTTCATCGGGATACTTTAATATTATAGCTTTAATTTCGAATTTTGTCAAGTGTTTTTGATAAATTAATTCAGCAGTAGTAATAACTCGTCGAACAGGGCCAAATAAACCTTCGAGAACCATTTGATTAGTTTGAGCGCCATCAAGAGTGCCGGTGAATCCAAAGCGATATCTACAGCTACTAAGCTTAGACATAATGCTAGTAAGACTCTTAGCTTTAAATAAGTGAGCTTCATCACCTATGGCCACATCAAATTGTTGGAAATACTCTTTAGGCATTTTGTATATTGATTGCCAAGTGGAGATTGTGATTGGTTTATCCGTGTGTTTATCTTGCCCCGAGTATATTCTATGAACGAACCGATCGGATACAAAACCATAATCGGCAAAGTCACTAGCCAATTGAGAAACCAAAGAAGTGCTTGGCACAATAATAAGAGTTCTAGCATGATAATACCTTAATATTAAGTAGATGATAAATGATTTGCCGCTGGCAGTTGGTGAAAGCATTAATGCTCTACGATTACGTACAGCATATGTGAAAGCATCGACCTGATAATCTCTTCTTTCATATTTTGTTGGAATGTTTAGTTTGTCAATAAACTCATTAGCTTCCTTGAGAGAAAACTCATCAGCTGAAAAATCAGATTTGTATATTACTGTATAATTACGTTTATCAGCAAACTCTTGTACATATTTATTAAGACCGGCATAAAGAAGACAAGACATAACGTTATACAAACGAATTTTACCGTCCCAAACTTTGTTTCGGACGGCTGGCATAAATTTAGCACCTGGAACTTCGAATGTAAAATGTTCGTTTAATTCAAACCCAATACCAGGATCACAAATTATTTTGTTATACGTTTCGTCAAAACGCTCGATCTCAATTATATCCGCCATTACAAATTATTAACCCTCAATTTATTATGTTTGTCTAAAATAAAATTATTTGTTTTATATTTGTTAACCAATTGAGTAAATGAAGATGGAAGTTTATTTAATGCAATGCCAGCTTCTGTATATGAAGAATAGTATACACCATTTACAATAACATCTTTTTTATTAACTACTTTTTGAACATTATGTAATCCGTAATTCCAAGGTTTTTTACCTTTCATTTTTTCAGAATGTTTTGTCGCAGCTTGTTTTTGCTTCTCTGTTCTATTATTGCCAGTCAATTTATTAGTGGGTGAAACAATCCCACTTCTATTGGGAGGAGAACCACCTCCCTCACACATATTATAACAGTTATTGTCTTCTAATATTTCTGGCGTTACTAATTTTTTTTCATAAAATAAAGCGGAATCTCTATCAGAAAATAAAGCTATTATTTCACGTTTAAATGATTCCTTTCCATATTTGTTAAGAGCTCTTTTTAAAATTTTACCGGAACCATAATAACCATCATTTATATCATCGGTTGAATGAACGCCGTAATAATAACACCCATCAATTAAATTTGTAGTTTTATATATAAAATGAAACATAAGAATTCCTCCTATGTTTATTTATATAAACTCTGCTATTGACCATTAGTGAATTTGATAAAATCAATAGCCGATTTGATTTGAAAACCTCTGTTGACCAAGCTTTTGATAATAGATTCAAGTAAATCAATTTTTTCTTGCTGATAACCAATTTTTAACGATAAAGCAATAAGATCTTTATCAGCTTCCATATACATAGGCATTTCTTGCTTAAGAATCATACCACGGGAAGGTAATATCCATCCTTTGGCTTGCGATTCTTGAGATGGACCTTGAGTATAAAATTCATATTTGTCTAGCTTCAACTCTTTCATTTCTGCTTCAAATTTACGAAGTAGTAGCTTTTCAGTAGTATATATTCTATAATATTTGTTATGGAGTTTAGGTATCTTGATACTTTCATTGCCGAGATCAGTAGTATCGATTTCGCTATCAGTATCCCACTCTGTGTAAATTTCTTCTAACTTCATATTCCCCTCACTTTAGATATATTATAGTGTATTAAGGAATAAAAGTATACTACAATTTTACAACATCATAAAGTATATATTTAAATTCAGCAGAAGCTGTAATATAATTGACATCTGTATCTGTCGATTTAAAATTAAGATCTGATAATGATACTGGAAATGCATTACGAAAAGTTACTTCGAATGTAGGATTTTTAATTTGGTTCAAAATAACCAATGAAATATCTGATGTGATGCCAGCGCCAGATGTTGGTGTTGCAGTTGATAAATTGGAGTATTCAGAAAAATTATCAGGGAAACCTAATTCTCTAATCCAGTTATGAACTTCGAACCAATTTTGTAGATCTTCATCAACTTTAAATGATACTTTCAAGCTACCGAAATCAATATGTTCGCCTGACAATGGAATGTTAACGAATGGGTTTTGTTGAATTGGAAATTGAATTGACAATGATGGAAGATTAACTTCTTGAATAAAGAAATTTACATGTGGTGCTCGCTTAATTTGAAATACAAAATTAAGAGGACTAAGGAAATTCTTGTTATATGGTGTATTATCTATTGCTGTCATAGCATTCTCCTAATAGCTAATTACTATTTATTATCATCCTCTCATATATGATTATACTGGTTGACTGAAAAAAAGTCAAGAAAAAAGAGGGAACCGAAGTCCCCTCTTGAAGTTTGCGGCTTGAAACCGTCTTATGTTCTTTGCCTTCATTGAGCAAGTTCATTGTTATTTATCTTTTGTCGTCTTTTAATCCAAGCAGCTTTTCTAGCTTCTGACTGTTTGGCTTTAAACTCTGGGTCTAACCAGAGCTGCTTGAATTTTTCTGAGTTCTGTTGCTTCCACTCTTCTGTGTGAGGCTTTTTCTTTATTTTACGAAGGGCTGCTTTATGTTCTTCAGTTAATGGTTTACCTTTCTTAGCAGCAGAAATCGCTGGTCCTCGGCTTGGTGGTGCTGGAACACTTTTACCTGTTTTAGAAAATGATATTTTTTGTCCAATAGTTTTTACGGATTCTGGGTATTGGTGCCAAAGGTTACCATTTTTTGTTTGTATATTATAATAACGTAATTTTTTTTCTTCGGGTTTTTGCATATCAAGATAACGTTGCTCTTCAGTATACATTTCTTCTCTATCTAAATTTGTTTTTATAATACGTCTTTTAAAGTCTTCTTTTCTACGATTATATGAATTTCGCATCCATCTAGATGAACAAATATACCCATCATCAATAGTTCCCCAGTGACATCCAACATAATATCTTTTATGTTTACGATCGAACCAAATATAAACAAACCCATATTTTTCCATATTTACCTCCAAAAGAAAAAGTCAGGAGTTTCCCCCTGACTTTATTTAGTTTATAAATATGAGAAAACGAGTCCTCACATCAAATTATTTACAATGATACGACGATAGTAAACGTTCTTGCTGAGAGCAAGTTCGCCATCACCCTTAACTGGCTGATAAGAAGAATTCATTTCAGCGAATGGGTTGGCTACCATGCCGTAACGAGTCTTAAAGCCGATCTTTGGCTGGAAGCTTGACTGATCAACTGCACGTACCATCTGTAGAGGAACGTATGGGCAATAGAATAGACCAGCGTCGAATGCTGATGAACCCTTATAACCAACAGTTAGATAGTTGCCACCGATTGCGTATGGATCGATATAAACACGCATGCGACCGTTAAGAACACCAGCGAAAGTATTGCCAGTATCATCAACCTGAAGGTTGTTGCTGTTAAGAGCTGGAGTGTAATCAAGAACACCAGCCATCTGAAGAGCAGAAGCTACGTCAGAAGAACAGATTAGAAGGTTACCCTTGCCACGACGAGTCTGACGAGCAATGGCATTAGCTTCGCGCTCAAGCTGGAACATAAGACCCTTGAACTTTTCAACTGACCAACGACCGTTTGAGTCGGTATCAAGATCGAATACACCAGCAGTAGTTGTATTGTCCTGAGCACCAGCAACAGCAGTGATGTTGATAGTACGAACAACTTCACGGTTGATTTCAGAAAGAATTTCAGCCGAAAGAATGTTAGCAAGTTCTGTTTCAGCATCAAGACCGTGAATTGCCTTTAGATCCTGAGCAAGTTCCATAGTGTACTCTGCCTTTAGAGCACGGGACTTAGCAGTTACAGTTACCTTTTCAATTGTGAATGCCATCTGAGCAAAGTCAGAAGCACTAGAATTGTTTGATCCAAGAGCTTCAGCCTGTGCAGTAGTCATACCAGTACCAGTATTATATGTATTGGTAGCAGTAAGAGCTGAAGTGTTAGAATTACCTGGGAATGTACCCTTATTACCAGCGAATGCAACGTTAGCATCTGCACCAGGAATGGTTGAGAATGCAGTGTTAACTTCCTGATAGAAAGTTTCCTGGGTTACAGCAGCGCCCTGAGCAAGAGCGAAACCAGTTGAGTTAGTCTGCTGGTTAGAATACATTGAACGCATTGCGAAGATAAGTCCAGTTGGACCAGTCATTGGCTGAACGCCGCAGATATCATAAGCAATAAGGTTAGGCATTGCACGACGTACAAGGCTGATCAATACTGGATCGAAAGTATCAATACCACCAGTACCAGCAGTTGACGAAGAACCACCCATGGCGTTAACTGCTGATGGAGCAATACCAGTTTCAGTAAGAGTCTGGTATGAACCATGAGCAGAAGCTTCGCGAAGAGCCTTCTCTGTGTTTTCGAGCATTACTGCAGTTACGGAACGACGGTGCTGATCCTTGATGGCGCCTAGAGCGTCATGGTCAAGGACAGGCGACCACTTGTTTTGAATTTCCTCAGCTAGATACATTTTTGTCTCCCTTTCTTAAGGTGTTGGTTTAATATTTATAAAACTTATTTCTTTACGTTTTTGTTAATAGCTTGTACGTAACGATTGACGACTGGATCGATAAAACTTACGTTAGATGAAGTATCACCTTCGAAAGTTTCTTCTTCAATGTTAGTAGATGCATAAGACTTTTTGGCAGTAAAATAACTTTCTTTAACGAAAGCTAATTTCTTACCATAAGTTTCCAAATCGCCGTCAAAGTCAATGCCTTCTGCAAGAGCCTTGAACTTTTCTACTTGTGAAAGAGCAAGACCATCGCATAGGCTTTCAAGAATATCATCCTTTACAACATCCGCCACAGTTCTCTTGAGCTCTACGTTTTCATTAATGGCTTCATCAAGAACTGCTTCAAGTGTTTCTACCTTTTCAGCAAGAGCTTCGATTACGCTGATCTTTTCCTGTGGAACGTCAATGTAATGTTCAGCAAATAGTCCCTTTAGACCACCAATAAATTCTTCCATTAATTCGTTACGAAGTGTTGATTCAATAGCAACTTCGTTAGCTTCCATCCACTGCTCAGTTACATATTCAAGATATGAATCAAGCTTAGATGTAAGTTCTTCTGTAATTTCAGTTACAGATTCTACGAAAGCAGCTTCGTATTCTTCTTCTAGACGAGCAATTTCAAGCATTGAACGTGCATTAACAGCTGCTTCGAATAGAGTTGAGGCATTATCTTTAAATTCTTCTGAAAGATCTGTGCCAGCGAACATTTCTTCAACATCTTCCTTAACCGAAAGCTTCTTAAGCTTTGGCATTGGATCGTTTACAGAAGCGCCACCCTTACCTACAGCATGAGAACCCTTCATGCGAATAGAAGCTTCGTTGCTCTTTTCATTAGCAGAACCTGGAAGCTTGTCTGCTTCGTGACCAATTTGTGCATGGGTCATATCGAACCACTTTACAAGATCTTCTTTTTTCATTGCATGCATAGCACCAATCATATGAGCAATCATGCCAATTTTTGACTTAGGATCGTCAACAGCACGAGAAGCTGGCTTCAATGAAAGCATAGCAGTAGTATCTTCTTTCATATGAGCGTTCTTCTTCATCTTCTTAACTTTGCCTGATTCGTCTTCTTCTTCTTCTTCGCCGTCTTCTTCGCCATCGATAGATTTGTTCTTAGAGCCTTTTTTCTTGCTCTTACCATCTTCTTCTTCATCGTCTTCTTCATCATCTTCCTCAGAAGACTTCTTTTCGACTACGAATTCTTCGTCCATTTCGTCTTCTTCATCATCTTCTTCTTCTTTTTTCTTTTTCTTAGCTTCTTGAATAGCAACCTGTTCAAGAAGGTCTTTCATTTGAAAACTTTTAATTGACATCGTGAGGTCTCCCTGTGGAATTTAGAATTATTTATTATTTATTAAATTTAAAAGCTAAAGAGCTGATGTAGTTTTCGAAAATGGAAAGCTTACGCTCTTCAATTTCTTGTAGTGACATATTATGAATTTGCTTTTTCATATTGTCAAGTTTTTCTTCATGCCAAGTTCCATTAACTGGATTATAAATCCAATCAACGTTTTCCATAATACCTTTAACAAAAGCATCGGGAGCAGATGGATCAGCAACAATATCAGCTGCTGTAGCAAGACGAAGATCGGGTTGTACCATCATAGCACCAGTTTTATGGTCTGGTTGTAATGATCCTAAAGCACGAGAAGAAACACCAAGGTTAGCTCCGGAACCCAAAAGACCCTTTGCAATATTTCCCATTGGTGTATTAGTAAGTTTTGCTTTACCAATAAAATTACTACCATCACGTTTTAGTTCTGTAATCAAATGAGAAACTCTATCAAGATTAATTGATGGACCTTCGGGATGACCAAGTTCACCGTAAGCTCTATTGTTTCTAACAATTTCAGTTACGTAACGATTAACTTCAGGTTCCAAAACAGTCATTTCATAAATGCGACCGTTACGGTTTTTTTTGTTAGCCTGGAGAAAAATACCATGGATATAATGTTCCTTTTCGCCATTTTCTCTGGCTTCGGTAATGTATTCCATATCTTCGAAAAGTTCGGTGATAAGTTTCATTTTATTACCTTAATTTTTATAAGCAACAGCTACAGCAGATACAGAAGTATCTGCACTATTACAAGTCAAAATATCTGTAGCGCCTTTTTGAACAACAACGCTATCACCACCAACAACAGTCAAAGTCCAATTAGTGTTTGTGTTAGATGAATCTTTACACGTAATTAAAGCCGATGTTGTAACTGCGGAACTATGCGAAATTCTTACAAGTGTATTGTTTCCATAAGCACTGTAGTTTACAGTGTTCATTACAGCTTCTATACCAAGAGGTTTTACTATTGCGCTCATACGTTTCTTCCTGTATCTACATCAGCTGCAAAATCTGGCAGCGAATTGGTTGGGTTAGATGCTCTGGAACCAGCGGTAGTAAGATCCATTGGAGTATCAGTTTGTTCATTTTCATGATTACCATAAATCATGTAATCATGAACTGCACTAACACCAGCTTTTGCCATAGCAATTTTAGCCTGTACCCAAGGCTCAATATGCATTGATTCTGGCATATGCATAACAAGATTCAAAGCTTTATTAGCAAGAGCTTTTAATTCTGTCTTTACCATTTCAGCGCTGCCGTCGCCTTTGCCAGCATTTCCAGCATCGCCCTGGAGTAGAGGTTCTGCAAGATCTTCATTACGCTGTTTTGCATAATAAGCAGCGAGTGCCATTTGCTTACGCTTTGCTGCAGATTTACCAGCAAACTTAGGATTTTTTGAATGGACAAAATCCTTAATAGTTTCGCCAGCAGTTGTTGACTTAGTTAGAACTTCGTCAAGAGCTTCTTCTTTAACGATACCCTTATATTTTGTATCATGAACTCTGTTACCAGCTTTATGATGTAACATTTGAATGTCAAACATAGCATCATGTTTGTCTTTAGCTTGAATTTCGTGCTTTACTGTTTCTTTTTTGCCATCGCCCTTAGAAATTACAGCATGAACATTATGAAAAGGAGCTTCGAAATTTGACTTCGCCATAACATTGCCCTTTTTACCAGGCATTGTTTTTACTCTATTTGCTTGCTGCTTTTGCTTAGGTGTCATTGCTTCTTTAATATTTTTTACAGACGAACAATCAGTCATTTTATGCATTGGGCACCAAGTTTGACCTGGAGTGTGATTGCACTTTACATCTTCAGCTTCTTTTGCTTCATAAACACCATCTTTTTGTTTAGGAAACTTAGCTTCTTTTGTACCACCTTTAAACTGATGTTCAGGAGCTTCTGTTTTATCATGAACATCAATTTCGTGCTTTTTGGCAAACTTCTCTTCGTCACCAGCCTTGGGCTCGTAACCACCAAGATCGTTTGTCTTTTTGGTAGTGGTGTTTTTACCTTTTAAAACGTCTTTGAGAAACTTTGCCATCTAATTACCCTTATTCTTCTTCTGGAGCATTAAACATGCTCTGTGCAATTTCTAATTTCTTGTTGTCCACAGCAGCTTGAAGTTTATCGCTAATCAAATCATCAAATGCTTGACGAAAATCAACTGGTTTTTGTTCAATGCTGAACTTAACTAAATCATTCATATTGTATTTATTATCTTCTGTCATTGATCATCTCCTTATTTATTTTTAGCTAAAATTAAAGCAGCAGATTTAAACTTAGCTTCATCACTTAGCGTTCTATTTTTCTTTTGTGAAAGCAAATCATATGTAGCTTTCGCTGTTTGCATTTTTCTAGTTTGTTCGTCATGTTTAGGATCAACAGCTACGTCATCATCGCCAGCAGCTGGATTCTGATCTGTACTGCCTTGTTGCTGTTGTTGTTCCATTTGCTGTTCACCCATTTCATTCTGTTGAATTTGTGGGTTAATCCAGCGTGGGTCTTGTGAATTATTTTCTTCTTCAATCTGTTTATCCATTTCTTCAATATCATCTTCTGACATTTGAAGAACATTTTTACGTAGCCATTCGTGGGAATAATACTTACCGATCATATCCTGGAAATTACGTGCAAGGTTAATACGATTGTCAAGAATTTCACCATCTTTAAGTTCAGTAAAATAATTATCCTTGGCAAAATCAAATATAATTTCACCAGCAATATTTTCCCAGTCTTCAATTGACATAATTTGTTTAAGAACTAATTGTTTGCCAAGAAGATTTAAAAATAGCTGAGAAAAACGACCACGTAGTCTTCCAATAAAACGACTAAATTTTAATTCGTCGCGACTAACTTCAGTAGCACGTCCAAGAGAAAACAATGCATCAGAGTTAAGACGATTTACTGGTACGTTAAGAGTTTGTAGCAATTTCTTTTGGAAATATAATACATCGTCCATTTGACCGAGTGTTTGACCACCAGGAAGTGTAGTTACTTCTGTACCCTTACCGCCTTCACGACGAGGTAGCCAATAATCTTCTAGCATTGTCATAAACTTACGGTCATCACGAATAGCGCCAGAATCAGCATCATATATTAGACGGTTCTTATGTTTAACCATGATATCACGAACATACTGTTCTGCCTTCATCTTAGGAAGGTTACCAACGTCAATATACCAGATACGGCGCTCGGGTGCACGTGCGAGGCGATAGATAACAAGCGCATCTTCAAGAGTACGTAGCTGATTAAGAGCCTTGATACCTTTGTGTAGATAAGAGAGAACCATGGTTCCCTGAGTATCAGTTAATCCTGATGTAACATGAAGGATAGAGTCTTTAGCAATACGTAATCCTGTAGTTGTTGGACCAGTAACTTTATTGCCGTAGTTAAATCCTTTATCATTAAAAATATAATATTCATTTTGTGTTTTTGGAATGATTGATTCGCCATGATCCATACCACCTTTAGCTCTACGCTTGGCAATTTCGCGAATTTTACGAATTTTACGAGGATCTACGTAACGAAGTTCTTTAATACCTGATTGTGGATCTTTGTCATCAATAATAACATGATAATACAAACGGCCATCAATGTACCAACGACGCATAATTTCATAAGCATGTTTACGGAAATCAATTAGATTCAAACAACTTTCGAACTCTTCACGAATTTTTTTCTTAATAGTCTCTGGTAGAGCTGGCAAATTATCTAATTGAATTTCAACTAAATCTTTTTCATCAAGGCTTACCATTTCATTAACGATTTCGTCGGCAGCTGCATCAATTTCTGGTTGCAATGCCATTTCACGATATTTAGTAACTAATTCAGCTTCTGTTCTTACTGTACCATCAAGATCAACATATGTACCGAAACTACCACCTGCAGCAATAACTACTGCACCATCTTCTTGCTCTTTTGGAGCGAACGACGGTGCAACATCTAAATCAACTTTACGTTTAAATTCGAAACCGAATAATTGCATTTCTTTTCCTTCAAATAAGAGAGGGGCTAGGTACCCCTCTCTAATAACAAACTAATTCAATATGTTACTATTATATAGTTTACGTAGAAGATGGGCTTGTAGCATCATCATTATAAGCATTAACATCTTCAACTGTTGGGAGCCAATAGTCATAAGCAAATCTAACAGTAAATGTTTCAATTTGGTTAGTTGTATCCCAATCAAGAGCGATTTCAGAAATATCTGTTGGGAAACCACCGATAATAGTATACTGTCGAATTAAAGAACCATCTTTACCATACTGAAGAACATCCATATCAACTTTATATGAATTTTCATCAGTTGAGAAGTTAGGATCACGAACGTTTGATTCCATTCTATTGAGAGCGTTTGACCACTTTTCAAACATAGAACGAACGAGGAAATCCTCGTCGTTCATTACTGTTACCTGCCAGTCAGCAAATGTTCTATCGCCCTGAACTTTAATCTTACGACCAAAGTAGCCAACGTCAATAGACTGAATTGTTGCAGCTGGAAGAGAAGCTGCACGACAAGTAAAACGAAACTTATCCTGCGAATTCTGATCAGCTCCAATTCCTGTTGGTGGTGTTAAATACACTTCGAAAAGTGTAGGACGAGTGCCACCTAATGTAAGACCTCTTGTCTTAAAGGTACTAATATTAAATCCTGATGCCATCTTTTTTCTCCTTAATGGATTTTAATTATTTATTAAAACTTGCCGACAATTTCGGAGAATTGAACACCAGTAGATACAGCAACGAAATTCAACTGAATGAAATTGATAGAACGAGCTGGCTTAATATAGATATCTCCCCAGAATTCATTCGCATCAATTCTCTGTCCAGTGTTATTAGTGCTATCACAAACAACAAGGAAGTCAGTAATACCACGACGACCCTGAATGTCACGAAGATAAGGTGTTACAAGGCTCTTAAACTGTGCACGAGTAAATTCATCATTGAACTCGAACAAGAAGAATTTAGAAGCAGTAGCAATTGCTTTTTCAAGAACAATAAACAAACGACGGACATTGATTCTATCGAAAGCTGATGGTTTAGACTGAAGAGTTTTATCACCATAAAGAATAGTACCCTGACCTTGGAATGATACTACTGGGTTTATACCATTCTTGTAAAGGATATCTCTATCACCCTGTTTTGGATTCCAACGAAGTCTTACAAGGTTCTTAATTTGTCCACGATTAAAACCAGCTGGCGACCACCAAGGATCGCGAGTTGAATCAGTACGAGCACAAAGACCGGCTACGTCACCATTAGTTGGCACATAACGATATACGTCATTATAACGATCGTACTGATACTTATAACCAGAATCCATAACAGCATAAGAACTGTCATGAACTAAATTTCTCCAGTTAACAAGAGATAATGCTTCAAGACCTGGATTAGTTGTTACAACAGAATCATCTGGTGAAATAAGAACAATACAATCCTTACGAGTTTCGCAGATATTGTCAATAATGTAATTAGCTAACTGGTAAGAACCACCAGTTCCAATTGGCTTACCCTGAAGGATGAGAGAAACATCAACGTCTTCTGCTGACTTATAATAATCATAACCAGCAGTTACAACTGAAAGAGCGATTGCTGCTTCTGAAGCACCATCTTGACCAGCCTGGAATTGAAGAGTAAATGGTGTTTTGTTAGTTGAAGTAGCAATGTTTGCAACAGTATTTGAAACAGCGCCAGCACGATCCTGCTGATACCATACATAAGCTGATGAAGTATTGATTACTGTCTTGTAATAGTTTGATTGACCAGCAACAGTTTTAGCATCTGTACCACGTGAAAGGTTCTGATATGTTTCTAGAACTGTTCCAGGAATACCACTGAACGTACCGTTTTTATCGGCAACTACAACGTGAATACCGTCAACGGCTGATGTATTACCAAACTGAGCATTATATGCAGTTTGAACAGGAGCACCATTAACAACAGTATAATATTCCCAGTAACGTGTTACTGTAGAATTAACTGAAGTGTTTGTTGCGAATGCAGTAGCAAGTCTATATGTGCTATCAAAAGTGATAGTAGCAAAACCACCAGTTGAGTTAGCAATAATGCTACTTACGTTAGTGATGCGAAGTTGCTGAGTTCCAATAGTAACGTTACCAACGGAAAGATAATCGCCGATAGTAAGGTTAGCAACAAGGTTATTAATATAAGTGTTACAGTTTAGAGCAGTACCACCAGCACCTGGAGTAACTACAAGATTTGCATAGTTTTGACCAATGCCAACAGAAAGATTGGCTGAAACGTCAATAGTTTCTGTTGCAGTTAAACCGCCCATCTTAAGAGATGAAGAATAAGCATTAACGCTATCGCAGATAGAAATTTTAAGAGAATTACCAGCAGCGCCAGCGTAACGAGCTGTCCAAAATACGTTAGCATCGTATGTCTGACTGCCATAATTGTTTCCATTAAGAACAACCTGAGAAACAAGATTTCCTACAGCGCCCGTATTTGCAACAGCTGAAAGAGTACCAGCGACAGCGTCAGTAGTATTAGCAACACGTGTTACATACAAACGATTGCCATAAGAAAGGAAATTTGAAGCAGTAAAAAACGTTTCTGCATTGTTTGAATTAGGCTTACCGAACTTAGATACTAAAGTTGTTTCATCATTAACTAGATATCTAACATTTATTGGACCCCAGTTAAAAACACCAGCAATTGCACCATCTGTTGTGGCGACTGCTGGCACAATACCTGTTAGGTCAATTTCGGTAACATTTACACCTGGACTTAGTTGAAATGGCATTTTATTTCTCCTTCCATGGAAAAAAGATAAGGTAATTTGTCTAAATTATTTATAAATATTCTTCTTTTAAATCTGACAACCAATTTCCACGAGGAGTCATATCTATAACTTCTTGTATATCATCGCCTCTACCATCATCTACAAAACCAAAAGGAGACAAATCTTGCATAATCTGTTCGTCAGTTTTATCTCGTAATCTCATAAGCGTATTTATATCAGTGAAATCTTTGAAGTATTGTTGTTCTGAAAGCCATCCAAATAGAACGATTCCCATAACTAAATCGTCATGCGCTCCTTCTTCAGCTTCATAACTTTTACCTTTACGAGAAAATCTAGATAGTTCTTCAATAGTATGAAAATCATTAATAATAAGTTGATTTTGTTCTATCAATAATTTTAACAAAGAACAACCATTTGCTTTTACTGGAGTAGTAGTTCTTACACCCATATCAACTGCAGCGCCGAAACCAGAACTAATTTTTTTACCGTTTCTACCATTATTTTCAGTAAACAGAATATTATCATATTCAAAATCATAATGAAGTGAATGACTAACCTGAGCGCCCATATTATTTACTTCAACTAATACTGGTGCTTTGTTATAATGCACAGCTACTTGATGAACAATTTCAGCATAATCAAGAGGTGTAATTAAATTATTTCTGTATACACATACCTGTTGATATGGCATTTGGGTAACGTCGATAACATGGAACGCAGAATAATCTAAACCTCTACCTTCAGATACGTCAACTACAACACTATATCTATTTCCTTTTATTGGATTATAATAAACTGATAATCCATCTCTAGTATGCAATGGATTTTGATGAATTAATTGTTTAAGTTTCCAACCAGCAATAAGAGTACCAGAGCTACCCATAAACTCAACACAGTATTCCTGTTGAAATTTTTCTGTATCAAAGTTCATAGATGCAAGAGTATCGGTTTTCCATTTTTCATCGCGACCGGGAACAGATTCCCACATAACTTTAATTGGTTTGTAATTATTTCTACCTTCATTAGCATTTTGCCAAATAGAATAAAAGTGATTTAAACCATTTGGAGTTGATACGAGAATAATTTTTGATTCATCGCCCGATGAAATAGTAGGATAAACTGACGTAAAGAAAGTATCCCAGTTTTCAATAAATGCTGCTTCGTCAATGAATAGTAAATTAATTGAGTAACCACGAATAGCAGAGGCAGAAGTTGCTGTTGCAATAACACGGCTATTGTTTTCAAGTTCGAATGAACCTTTATTCCATTCTTTGACGCCATGTTGTAACCAACGAGGTAAATGCTCGTATGCGAGCTGAACACGACTGAGAATTTCACGAGCCGTTTCGCCTTTGTTAGCTAATAGAGCAACAGTTTTATCGGCGTGGAAAATAATATACCAAAGGATAAATCCACAGGTAACTGTTGATTTGCCTGCCTGACGAGCAGTAGCAATAACATTAAAACGGTTTTCTTTCATAGCTGTGATCATCTCTTTTTGATAATCGTACAGTTTAAAACTAACCAAACCTTTATTAATGTTAATAATTTTCATATGAGATTCGATAAAATATATCGGATCTTCTGAACATTTTACATATTCACCAACTAATTCAGGCGTCCATTCAATTGATTGGTTTGATCGTTTAAGATTTTGGTTGCCGTTATATCCACGAAGCTTACTTAGATCCACCATTTTTCATTTCCTCAATAGCTTTCTGAAGGTCAGCCGTGGAACCAACAAAAAGATTATTTGTTACTTGTTGAGCCTGTTCGTTAGTTGGTGAATCAACTGCACTGATTACTCTAATTTGTTTTTGAAGTTCCATAAGATCTTTGTTAGCCTGGAGCATCGTATCCATTAATTTAGCCAAAACTTCGAATGCTCTTGGATGTTGAGAAGAGTCTGCTATCTGTGCTAACTTTTCCATAGCATATGTGCCATTTTGAATAACTTCATGGATATTCCCACGTGCCATTTCAAAATCAGTTTTAGCTGAATCATCATGAGCCTTAGCAACTATTGCTTTCACAGGATCATTAATTGGAGCTAAATTTAATGCATTAAATATTGGGTTGTTGTTTCCAGTTGTCATGTGCTCACATCAGTTGTATTTAAAACATATCCAAAATCAGAAGTAGCAGTAATTAAATTAGGATCAATTGATAATGCTGCATTAGACGTTGGTTGGCCGCTCGGTGTTAGACCAGGTTGTGTTTGTAAAAATGCAGAAGGATCTGTGTTGCCAACATAATTAGCTAATTGACCATCAGATACGCCTTCTGGTGTATAAAATACACTATTGGCAAATTTAATAATTTTGCCTGATTTTACTGGTCCAAAAATATAACCTTTAAGAGTAAAATCTAAAGTCCATGTTAAAGATCTACGGTCTTTAAAATCACCATCATAAACATCATCCTGTGAAATGTCATTTAATATTACAGGAATTTCCATAGTAACATTCATTTCAGGTATAAGTTTGACTGTTGTTGTCCAATCTGGTGTAAAATATGGAAGAATCTGTTCTACGATTTTAGTACCATCTTCTGCATTTTTAACCATAATGTGGAGCCTAAATCCAAAATTATATGGCACAGGAACAAATTGATAATTTAAAATTTCAGAATTTGTATCATTGACAACTGAATATTTTCTTACAGTATTTAATTTTCTGTCAGCATCATATGCAATATCAGTCATTTCAAATGCCATAAGTGGCATTGTTGGTGTGGCTGTTTGACGATCTAAATTAGGATCAGCGCCAACACGTGCTAACATTTTTTCTTTTGGACTGTATGTAATTGGCACTTTGATAAATTCTGTAGTTTTACCAGCGCTATTAGTTCTGGTAATACTAATACTATCAAATAAAGTACCAAAAAGTGTAACATATTTTCTCATAGTAGAAAAATAATATACTTGATTGAACATTATACAACACCTTCACTAAATGGATCTACTGCACTAAAATCAATAAAACTACTCGAGCCTGATGCAAAATTATTAGATCCAGCAATCAATGTATTATTTTCTGCTCCAGGAACAATAGCCTCAAGATTATATTTTTCAACAACAAGATAATTATCATCTTCATCGGTTAATGGTGTATCATCTTCATCTCTAATAGCATAATCAAGAATATTAGTTGAAAATTTAGTTTGAAGAATATCAATTTCAGGTATACCGGTATCAAATACTTCATCAGAATATTCGAATAATTCGCAGGTCATTTCCCAAGTTTGTAATCCACCTAACTGATAAAACATTTCGAGTTTGTTTACAGATTTAATCTGAAATATTTTTTTATTTAATGGAAAATAAATTACGTCGCCTTCATTAGGTCTTACTTGATTTATATTTGTTCCAATTTCTTGTAGCCAAACTCTTTGGGAAACTGAAAATGTTACTTGATCTCTTATTTCAAGACCAAACTTAGACATGAAATTACCATCACCAGTAAACCCATCAACGGATTTAATATACATTTCAACTTCATATGCTTTATCATAAACAGATTGATCGTCAGCTGTATACAACTGATCAAAATTTCCAATTTTACGTGGAACATAAAATATATCTTCACCATAAATTTGAATTGCTTCAATAATTAAATTCTCAAGAAGATATTGCTCCTGAGATGATTGGAAATTATTGAAGAAAAAATTGGTTGCCATACAATTAGCCGATCATATCTGTAATTGGCAATGAATAGCTAGTAATCATTTCAGCTTCAAGTTCTTTACGTTCTTCTGTGGCTTCATCATAAATCGCTTGACCATTAAAAGTTAAACCGCCAGGAAGTTGCATACCCTGATATTTTTTAATGTTAGAACCCCACTGCTGTTTAATAAGAGCAGTAGCATAACGAGCTAACCAACGATCACCCCATGTTCTTGTATATGTATCAGGATCAACAACGCTATAAGCTTCTACAATAATATAATCACCAACATTCATAATACTCCAATCAGTATCAATCCAAAATTTATTTACGTGACGATTATAACGAATAGGCTGTTGACCAACAAGCATTTGTTCTAAGAACTGAACATGCGATAGAGCCATATAATATGGTACCATCGAAACAGAGGTAAGCGTATAAAGATCGTTCAATGCGATCTGATAACGGATATTGAATAGATTATTAGTATTAAGACCTTGACCGATTGGGAAAATATTAATAGCACCAATAATATTTTCTGGCAAAGTAATGTATGTATTTGTTATATCAGTTTGTGTTACGGCATATTTGTAATAAGTTTTTTCAGTACCATCAAAATGATAATCAGCGAAATAAAGCAATGCTTCGTCAACACGATCATCAACCTGATCATCGTCTACGTTAATTTCAATAACTGGCTTACCTAATTTGCGTAGGCAGTATTCCTTGAAATCTGCTCTTGATGCTGGAATTGCCATTTTTAATCCTATGTGTTACTTGGCCAACCTGTTTCGAAATTTGTATTTGCTATCAATTCTAAATCGTCAGTATCAATTATTTCAAAAAATTTACGTTCTGTTTCAAAACAGGCTTGTACAAAATTTCTTATTTTTTTATCAATTACTTTCATGTCAGCATAAACAAAATTAAACTCATCAATTTTCCAATATGTTTTTATTTTATTTAATGCCATTATAGAATATTTAGTTTGCGAATCTCTGTCAGTTTTATAGTAATTACCATCAATCATTAAACCATTTGTTTCAATTTCATATCGTTTTTTGGCTATTAACATTTTAATTTTTATTGGACCGATATATTGTATTTTCCAATTTTGAATTAATGTATTATTAGCATATGTTGGTTCAGTTTCAATAACTTCCCAACCAAAATTACAAATAGGTCTATCATTTTCTACAAGTTTAACATATTTAATGCCTTCAATTAATCCACCTTGCCAATTTAAAGGAAACGAAACATGTGTTAAATCATAACGAGGATCAGAAGGATATTTAACTACTTTATTATTTTCTACAATACCGAAAATATTATCAAGGGGTGTAGACATTTTTTACTGTACTTCCATTATTAACCATAGTCCAGCTACCTAAACCGGAAGCATTGATAATTGTTCCTGATACACCTATTGCTACTAATAAATTAGAACCATTATAAGCAACATCATAAAGGTTGCTTGTAGTAACACCTGAAGGTGAATAATTGGTTAGAGTAACTTCTCCTGGAGTGTCCATTGTTACGGTAGAATTTAATGCTAGTATAGTTCCATTATCTCCTACTACAACAAAAAAAGGAGTAGGAGACAATGCAATTAATTCTACGCTACGTAAAGTAGTTCCTGGTGATGCTGGTAATGTAGAATATTGGTAATCCCATTGAAACCCACCTGTTGTAGTTTTGCTAGTAGTTTTTACATAAGAATTTGTGCCTACTACCATAGCATTCAAATTAGAAGGATGCGCTGCTACACCATAAAAACTACTAACAGGAGTTCCAGCTGTTTGAGTTTCTACTACCCATGCTGCTGGATAATTTGGTGCTGTAGTACCATAAATTACTCCTGTAGATAAAACAGCGTAATGTCTAAAATATGCATAATAAACAGCAGTTACTGTGCCAGAAGAAAGAGCGCCGAGTGTAGTACCACCCATATTTGAAAAAGTTGATGATATACTAGTACTAGTAGTAGCATAAACTATAGGAGCAGTTCCATTATTACCTGCAATAAGATAATATGTACCATTCCATGATAAACTGTATAAATTGAAACTACTACTTACGTTGGTATTTGCAGTCCAGGTAATACCATCGGTAGAATATAAAAAAGTACCAGAATCACCAACAGCGATAAAATAACTATTTAAATATGCTACTTTTCTTAAAAAAGTAGTAACTCCAGAAGAAACTACATGCCATTTCGTGCCATCAGTAGAACGTAATATAGATCCTGAAGCGCCAACAGCAACAAATGCACCAGCACCATAAGTAACAGAATTTAAATTAGTGGTATATGTGATAGGAACCTGAGCAACTGTAATTGATTTATTGACTACTGTACCATATTGAAAATGAATGGTAACAGTATATGTGCCATTATTAGGGCTAAAATCCCAACCAGTAATAGTTGCATTTCCATTGCTATCTAAAGTTCCATAATATGAACTGGAAGAACCGTATGTTGGATAACCAGGAGCTGTTGTAGTTGCCCAAAACCCTTCGCCTGGTTGTCCACCAACTATACTCCAGTTAAATGGTGTGCCATCAGAAGCTGTTGTTGGGAAATTTACAGTATACGTGTAACTACCTGCTAATAATAAATTAAATAATAACATTATCTACTATCTTTCATTGCTAAAGAACCACGCCAGTTTGTACCACCATCATCAGTAAGGAATACCCAAACGTCAGTATTTGATGATGGAGTAGGTGCAGATGCATTTGGCCATCTTACAGTTGTTGGCCAAGTTATTGTTGGAGCAGTACCACCACTAGAAACTTTAATAGCCATAGTATATAAATTGCCGGAAGCAGGAGGATTGTTGAATGTAAATGTACCAGATGTAGCAACCGTAACAATAAAATAATTAGATAAACTACAATTAATTGTAGTATTTGATGAGTATGCATTAGCGTAATAATTACCATTATTTTTTATTGAACCCGTAAATATTGGCGAAGCTAATGTAGCATAACCTGGTACTGTTGGCGATCCAGTAAATGTTGGAGATGCAAGCGGCGCATAACCGGAAATACTAGCACCTGATGGAATAGTAACTGTACCAGTAAATGTTGGTGAGGCTATGGGAGCGGGAGTAAATCCTAATGCTGCCTGTTTATTATTAAATGTTGACCAATCTGTTGAAGTTAAATAACCAGATACTGTGCTTGTAGCAGCTGGTAATGCTGCCTGTTTATTATT
>Ga0214219_1000150_pt1 | contig 35669 bp, 39 predicted proteins | sample TroBogypolimnion_26_FD_153057 | JGI IMG/M metagenome (GOLD analysis project Ga0214219, IMG submission 153057) | Freshwater microbial communities from Trout Bog Lake, WI - 25JUL2007 hypolimnion | ecosystem: Environmental > Aquatic > Freshwater > Lake > Hypolimnion/Profundal zone | place: Trout... | reverse complement strand
GACTATTGCGCCAGCAATATATAATGCAGATGCTTCTGTGTAAGTGATGCCAGTATTGATAGCATCGAGTGTCATAATACCGTGGTTAGTAATAGTTCCTAAAGCAACAGTCGAACTTGCTGCGGTTGTATCATCATAGATTGTGTTTGGTGGGATTCTGATATGTGATCCAAGTCCAATATCAACTGCATTTACTCCTGCTGATTGACTTGCATAAAATGCTCCTGCCTTAATAGTTCCGTAAATGCCACCAAATACATTACCTGTAAGAGCACCTACTTTATAGTATTCAAGATCGCCAGTATCATCGGCTCTACCAAAGAATGAATGACGATTACTAACAATAATCGTTCCCTGAACTGTGATAGGTCCTAAGTTTGTGCCAGATGTTGATACTTGGAATGTGCCAGCAGTTGCGCCACTTACTGCATATGATCCGTTATATCCGGTAGGAGTAACACCTATAATAGTAACTGTTGAGCCATTTGCGACCGCTACACCACTACTAAAGTTGTAGGAAATCGTTGCTGTATGTGCAGCACTTGTGCCGGCTGTTGTAACGAATGCTGTTTGACGAATAACTGTGCCAAGGGAACCACTTGTTGTGACTGCGCCACTTGTTGTATTTGCATAACTTACGCTTGTCGAAGTTGATGCTGTTACAATATACGAGCCATTGAATCCACTTGGGATAACACCTGCAACAATAATAACTGCGCCTACCGGATATGGCCCACCTACGAAGTTTAAAGTAGCAACACTTCCAGTTCCATTGCCGCTTGTAACAATAAGTGGATTGCCAGTTGGGTCATAATAATCTTCGATTAAGCCAATATCAGCGCCACTATCAGAAGTAATCCAACCTGTTGTAGGTGTGTTAAGTGAAATAGTAGAGTTTGTATAACTTGTATTAGTTGAACTATGTGTGGTTGTAGTTCCATAAACATTTAAGTTACCTGAAATAATCGTATTGCCAGTAACAGATAGATCACCACCAACTGTGACACCATCTGTGGTTGAAATACTATATGGAGTAATAGCATTCAATCCGAATGTTAAAACGCCCGAAGTTGTGATTGGATTACCACTAATAGTAATACCATTGTTTACTGCAACATCAACTGATGTCACAGTTCCTGTTCTTGGAGTAAATCCCAGTGCTGTTGTCACATCAGCCGATGTTAAAGTTACAGCACCAGTGCGTGAATTGAATGTTGTGACACCACCAGCTGAACCACTTGCTGCGCTTGTTAAACGCCCATAGGCATCTACAGTGATATTGGCATTTGTATAACTACCTGCTGTGACCGCTGTTGTAGCTAAATCGACTGTTATTGTGCCAGTTGATGTGACTGGACTGCCAACCGAAGTAATGCGACCAGCAGTTCCATTGACTCCGACCGAAGTTACTGTGCCAGTTGTTGGCATTGCCCAAACAGGTGGCGCACCTGATCCACCTGATGTAAGGACTGATCCAGATAAACCAGTATCGACGTTAATAGATAATGGCCCACCAAGTGCTAAATCAATAGAACTTGATGATTGAATAGCTATAGTGCCGGGTGTTGACCCAGGTCCACCAGTCACTGTTCTAATATTAATCGAACCATCACTTCCGGTTCCACGTCCACCAGCTGCTTCAATACTAAGATTTCCACCACTACTATTGGCATCAGTTCCGGCGCCAGTCAACAAAGATATGGAGCCACCACCCGAAGTCCCTGCTGCCCCATATAGTTGTAAACCAGGTCCACCAGTATTGTTATTTGGAACAATAATAATATCATTACTTGCATCATTTGATGTGATAAGTGGCCCACCAAGTCCTACTGCTAACTGAATAGTCCCTGCTGTTAAAGTATTGGTTCCACTATCATAGGTAAACTGACTTGATGCACCAAACACACCACTATTATTATATTGAACTTGTTTATTGATGCCTGCTACCGCATTGCCGCCACCGATTAGGTGTCCACCTGCCGTTACTCCATCTTGTAAGTGAAGTGTCCAGTTAGTTGTATCAACAAGTAGTTCGCCTACTGCGCCTACTGCGGTTGTTACTGCGGTTGCATTGCCGCGACGAAGTTGCAAACTGGTGCTCATTAAACTACTCCTTGATTGATTGTATTACTTGGGATATCACCCACGTTTGTAAAGTCTACCCTTGCGCAAATAATATCACTTATGAGACCACAATCAGTATCGCCTATAATAAGACCAGAAACTGTTGCACTGCCAGCCGATGTCCAACTAAGTGTGCCAAACCCATCCGTAGTTAATACATCACCTAAAGAACCATTGCTGTTTGGAATAACCCAAGTTCGTGATGAACTTAGTCCACTTGCATCGAGTGTAAATGGCGATTTGCTGTTACCAGCACCTATTTGGAACGATGTTTGTGTCGTTCCTTTGATATTCATAAAGTTAGCCATTTACAGTCCTTAAATAAGGTCACTGTTTGCACAGTGTCAGTGGGGCGCTATTGTCCCCACTGTGTATTTAGCCGATTAAACTGGCACGCTATAGTTGATGAGCAATCTTGCTGCACCAACCGAACTGCCACCTGCTGTGTAATAAATAAGAACTGGTTCTGCTGAACCTGCTGGGGCAACATTTGGTTCTGTGTTCCAACCTGCAGAGATATTCAAGTTCATATCGCCAGTGCCCATAAACAAACTTTGACTACCAGCAATACCAACCGAAGCTGTCGGGGAACCATCAAAAGCAGTATCTACAATCATTTCGACTGACATAATAACACCACCGATTGGAAGTGTAAAACAAGCTACAGTAGCACCAGATCCAAAAGCAAGTGCTGTGGAGATTGTTGTATCAGTGGCACCAGAAGCAGTGTTAATCCAAGTAGTATTGCCAGCACCGTCTGTGCTAAGAACTTGATTTGCAGAACCTGCACTAACCGGTAAAGTAAGTGTCCAGGCACTTGACATTCCAGTTGATGGACGTGCAATACTGATTTTCCAATCAGAGCCTGTGCTGGTAGCATCGCTATTGATTACAAGACCGGTATCACCAGATGCTAAGAATTCAGCACCAGTTATGGTAGCGTCTGCATTATCGGCAGAATTACGAACTGCTAAAGCACCCGCAATATTTTTAAGAACTGTGCCGCCTGCGGCTGCATTAAGTTGAAGTTTCGATGCTGTTGTGCCATCTAACTTAAGAAAGTTTAGAGTTGCTGTCATTTGAATTGTCCTTTAATATTGAATATTTATTACAAGCAAACCACGACCTGTCGTAGCGCCCGCACCTTGATTTATTGTCAGATATATCGCTGTGTCTGCCCCGTATCTGACATTCGGGTTTACTGCCCACGTAGATAAAACTGCTGGAGCATTATCCGTTGTGGCCATAATATCGTCTGGTGTTGCTGCACTTCCAAGTTTCAATGAAGCACCAACTCCATTAAATGATTCAGTAATCAACATACTGCAACTAATCACATATTTATTTGCTGGAACTGTAGTTACAACATAAGGAGTGGCGTCTCCAAATGCAAATGTAACTTCTATAAATGTCGGTGTGCTTCCTGGTGGATAAGCCCATTCTAATCCTGAAGATGTTGCGGAATTCGCAGTTAAAACAAGGCCATCACTGCCGACTGGTAATACTAAAGCAGTGGTTCCACTGCTACTTACTATATCACCTTTATTTGTTGCTGGAGATAGATTATTATAGGTAGGTATTGGATCAAGGAATGTTATTTGCTGTGCAATATTCAAATAACCAGTAGTTGGATCATAATGTAACTGTGCATTAGCCATTGGTTGACCAACAGCATTTACCCAAACTATATCGCCTTCATCGCCACTGATATTTGGACCAGTAGCCGGAGCAAGACCTACATTTGTTACTCTACCTTTTGCATCTACACTAATAATAGGAACCATACCGCCATTACCATATGTGCCTGGTGCGGTATTGACAGTTGCTAATGTGGTTGTGGTGCTATATGCAGATTTCGTTATATCACCCGTATATGCAGGTGTTTGCATCTGCCACGCACCACCACTTACTGTATAGATAGCGCCATTATCATCTGCTATATAGATTTCATTTACAGTTGGTGTTCCACCTCTATTACTTGCTACTCCCTGTGATATACTTGTTGGCCCAGTAATAGCCGCAGTATTATCAGTTACATAACCAGTGCCAACAGGAGTTAATCCACTCTGAAGCTCGCTTAAATAGAAAGCCCAAGGCTGAGTTATTTTCTTGTCTTGTCCAAGAAACTCAAATCTACTTGGCATTTGTGAGCGATTATTTGTTGCCATATTATGCTGTTATTGCTAACCAAGTTGCTGGATAATCATTTGCTGAACCAGATCCTACATATATCACAGTAAATGTGGCTGTCACTCCTGGCCCTGGTGTAATCGAACCTACTAATGTGGCGCCACAACCAGATGTTCTGCTATCCCATTCTATGAAGCGAACATAACCATTACTTATTACCGCACCATTTACATACAAACTAAATGTTCCATTGCCGAAGTTTCCATAGTTTGCGTGTGCAAAACAGTTGATTGACACTGCTATATTTCCTGTGCTTCCCGCAGTTACTGTAAATGTATTGCTTGATGGAAGAGTAATAGTTCCCATTGTGGATATAAATGTCACTGCAGGTGGAGGAACAATCGGCACTGGTGTATATGGCAGTTGATCTATTAAAATCATAACTGTTCCATTATACATTAATCGCGAACATAATCCAGCAGTGATTACTGGATCAATCAATGCGCCAGTATAACTAAACTGTTTTAAACTAATAGACGCAATATTATTCACATTGATTGTAGTTGCACCACTATGTGCTAAATCAAATATCACATCTAAGGTCATACCTACATAACTTGTTGGATTAAAACTTGCAGTAACTGAATATGTTGTTCCACTTAAAGTGGCTGGATATGATTTTTGATATTGAGTAATCAATGTCTTATTTGCTTGTAGTTGTGTTCCTACATTCGCACCGCTATATACAAAACTTGGTGTATATCCAATAGCGCCAGCATCGGCAGCATAGTTTATTACAACCATTGCACTCCAAGAAATATTAGTAACTAAACTACTGAATATTATCGAATCTGGTGCAAAAGTCACATAAGTGTATGGATCAGTGAAAACTACATTAGTTACTACGCCATATCCATAACTATTATCAGGAAACTGATAACGAATACGATTACCTACTGCAAACTCTACTATAAAAAATCCATTTAGTCTAAACTGGATACTACTTACATATTCGGGTATAGCAGTTGGCACATTCCATAGAACAGTGCCAACTCCACCACCTGCTGGAACTGCTGCAACTCCATTAATATTTTCGTAACTTGCCAATATCGTGCCATCTGGCTGCGCTATTGTCATATTATATGTGTATCCATCTGCAAGCCAAATAGGCCCTGGTGTTCTACCTGCTGAATCTAATGTAATAGGATTTGAATTCGGAGTAGTGCCAGCACTACTATTAAAAGTAGTTTGGGGTGTAATATATCCACCCGCTTCATAGGTGCTAATCAATCCACCCGCAAGTAGATATCCACCATTATCAAAGAACTGTGCATCATTAAATACTGGCGAGTTACTTACTTTACTTGGGATTGGGACAGTCATATTATTCCTTATTTGTATATTTAGCTGATTTTCTATTGGTCTATTTTAACCAATGCGGGTTATTGTTATCATCATATCATTACTAAACTCTTGGAAAAACATATTTGTATTGGCCGCATAGGTTGCAAATGGCATTGATTGACCAGCAGTCGCAACCACCTGAACCACATCTGTGAAAGATGCTTGTTGATATTTAATATCTAATCCATCACCTGCAACTGCCGAGTATCGAGTATGAAAACTTTGGTGGCCATTAAACATCGTACCAAAACTTGTCTGGTCTAACGGCCATTCAGTTGGGGAAGTTCCATTAGTTGGTGTAAAGTTTATAGTCATTGATACAGTATAAATGCCAGCAGTATTAAATATGAATAGGCCACCAGCACAAGTAACATCCGCAGGTCCTATAGGAGTAGTTTGGTCTGTAATATTAAATGCATAGAAAAAACCACCATTTGTTGTTACAAACAATCCATCAACATTATTGCCAATGAATATATTTGATTGGCCACGTCCTTTTGGATTACCTGTGCTGCCAACTGCATTGATTACTGTCATTGGGCCAACACCCGATGGTGGATCCAAAGTAATATTGGTGCCAGCAACAAGACGTTGAACACTTACATCTCTTACTCGTGAAAACTCGTAATCATCCCATTGTAATAATGCAAATTCATAGAATTGACCAGCTATTAGCCACATCTCTTCTTGTAGTCTTCCTGCTGCATCCAAAACGATTGGATTGTTATTTTGTATTGTGCCTGTGCTATCTGTAAATGTTGGATATGAGGAGTTTGTTCCATTTGCATATGTCCATATTTTTCCATAACTCAATGGTCCGCCTGCTTGATCGAAAAACTGACTTTGCTGCCATATCGGGCTTAATCCTACTATTTCTGCCATAATGTTTCCTTAAAATACTTGAACGCCTGCAATACCATAAGCTCTTGTCATTGCGAATGCACCAACTTTCAACACATAGTTGCCACTTGTTAAAGCAACTGTTGTCAACCACGATGCATATTCGTTTGGATAGTTGTATGGAGCCGGAGCATCATCATTTGATATGATATTATTGCCAGCCGGATCAAATAATCGAATAAATGTATTACCTGTTGCTTTTACACCCATTAGTCCTTGTGTGCCACATACAATAGTTTGGCCTTCATCTACATAAAATTCTATATTCTCTGTTTGTTGATCTGCATTGTTTGTATATGCAACATCATACGCAAAAGACCATACTGGTGGATTATATGCCGGAGCAAGTTGCAAATATAAAGTTCGACCATAAACATATTGATTATCTTGATAGAATAAGTTGTGACCAGTATTCATTAGTGTCGTTGCTGATTCTGGCTCTGGCGGATTATTAAAGAATGCCATTGGAGAACCACCTTCTTGTGGCCACGGATAACCATTTAATAAGGAGCATAGTGCTTCTACATATGGTTCTGTTATTTCATATGTTGGTGTAAAATATACAATACCAATATTAGTGCCAGTATCATCTATTAGCCATAAGTTATAACTATTATTAGATGGATATGCAGTTGCATTTACAGGCAATATATAAGGAGTTCCTGATCCATATCTATTACTTGCAATAAGTGTTACATTGTAACTACCAATATTATAATATGTGTAAGTCGGATTTTGATCGGTAGAAGTGCCACCATCGCCAAAGTCCCATAACCAACTTGTTGGATTATTTGTAGAAGTATCAGTGAATGTAACAACAAGTGGCACTCTACCACTTGTTGGCATTTCTGTAAACATACTCACTGGTGGTTCAACAATCTGCGAAAACCAATCGCCTATTCGCGTTATAGTTATAGATCCGGCCATTGAATATACATCTGAACTATCTGTGCCAATAGCATAATATTTCATTGCCATATGTTGATCTTTAAGAGCACTTACGCAAAAAGTATCAGTAAGAGATTTACTAAGACTGTCTGTGTTATAACTGCTATCATAACTGATATTAACTGGTTCAGTATCTATTGTTCGCTGCAATATACTTCCATAGACTACTACAGTTGACACTGGCCAAGTATTTGCAGTAAAAGTTAGATTTGTTGTAACTTCGTATGCGCCATCATATAGAAACTTAAAAGCATTCGCAGTATTATCCCACGCAATAACAGGATTGTTATTAGTCTTCTGTGTATTCAACTGTATATTATAGGTATCACCAGGTGCACCATCAAATACCGAGTTATTAACTGAAGTTATTGTATAGTTATATGAATCGCCTTGACCAAAGAGTGGATCGGTGGTTGTCGAGTTTATTTGCAGTTGATTTACCGAAGTATCGCGAGTAGAAAAACTAATATTTGTGCCTTCCATATATAATGGAACATAAACATTACTAAGTTCTTGTGTGACAGTTCCATTACTTGTTTTCGCAACAAAGTGATATGGCCAACTAATAGTCATATCTGCTGTTGAATGTAAATCATCAAGTATCATTCTACCACCCACATCTAATGGATATGGATTTGGCAGTATATGGCCATCATCCGAATATGTAGGACGTAATACCTGTGGTTGATATCCATTTGCGCCATACGAATATACCCATCCATTGCTAAGAGGAACGCCATCATTATCTTTGAATTGCATTCCAGCCCACGGCATAGGTTGATTATATGGTAATATTCTTATTATATTAAGAAACTCAGGGCCTGCTGTAAGGTCGCCAAATATCTCACCTGACGCGGATAATGTTATCTGCATTGATCCGCTTGATAGATATTTGTGTTTTGGATTTTGTAATGTCGATGTGCTGCCATCTCCAAAATCCCAGAGCCAACTTGTTGGTGCTGCATTGCCTGTCCACAATCCAGTAAACTGCACTGCTTCTTGTGCAAGTGGAGCACTTGGTGTAAAACTAATGCCTAAAGTTGATATTGTCATCTGTTATCCTTAATGTCGATTATCCACGTATACCGCCACCAACTGTTGTAGACGGTGGTGTAGATAGTAAGTCATCTAATGGATTTACATCAGGAACTTGAGGTGCTATTGTAGGTGCTGTATTTAATAAAAGATTAGGTGCACCAGATTTCCTTAACTGTTCGTCTGCAACATCTTGATCTATTGTCTGTCCAAGTAAGGATTTTACTGGTGGGGCACTTGTGTCTATAGAAGATGGAGTTGCATAGTTTGCTCCTTCTAATCCTAAACCGCCAACAACGCCTTGTGCTGTATTTTCTACTAACTTTGGATTCATAAGATTTGTTCTTATCAATGCCCCACCAGCTACTTTTACCAATGCCGGAGCCTTAAGGCCTGTTAATACACCTGCGCCTGTTAATAATGTGCGAGACCAAGGGAGAATATCATTTGGATTATCTTCTCCACTAAGTTCGTAGGCTCCCGTGCCTAATGCGCCTGCGCCTGCTAAAGGCAAAAGTCCACCATAAGTGGTTGGAAGTTTAGTATTTAATAATCCTTTAGTATCAGTTACCACACCACCTGCTAATGTTTCTAACTGAGATGGAGAAGAAAAAGGCTGCTTTGACCATCCGGAAGCTGGTTCTACATTAGCAAGTTGCATAGATGTTCGATACGATTCAGGTGTGACATAGTTTATTTCACTTGCAGGCACATTTTCGAGCATATCACGTTTAATCGGTTGGGCCCAGTTAGTTGGTTGTGGAGGCATTGGGCCACTTTCGGGCGCAGTTGCATAATATTGTTTTACTATATTTGCATTTGTTTCATTTGCTTTTGCCACGTCTGCTGCATTTGCTGCAACTCTTTCTTTATTCATTCGTGGAATATCAGCATTAAACTGTGCCACTTTTTCTTCAATAGGTGCATTGATAGCCGCTACTCTATTATTTACAAAACGTCTTGTTGCTTCAGAAATGCCTTCGCTTAATACACCACCTGCTGCTCCACCAACTCCGCCAACTCCGGCTGCTTGCAAAATAGTTGCTGCTGTCGATCCCGGTGTAGTTGCGCCAGTTACTGCTCCAGTTGCTGCCCCAGTTGCTGCTTGACCACCGATATTAAGAGCTACTTTGCCTACTGTTCCGAGCCCTTGTGATACACCAAGTGCCGCTGTTGCTTCTGCTGTTGTTCCACCAGTAAAAGTAGATGCGATAATATCGCCAGTTACAGAACCAGCTAATGCTGCTGCTGGATGTGCGGCATCACTTGCTTTATTGATATCACGGATTGTTTGCAGAGCTTCTGAATAACTTCCGCCATTTATTATCGCATTGACACCTGCTGCTACATAATCAGATGTTCCTAAAGTAACTGCTTTACCTATATTCTTTAAAAATGTCCCAGCCATACCGGTATAATCAGTAGGTGCTGTGGTTGATTGTGACTTGATAAGTGACGCCGGTGTCGCCACTGGTTCTGTTTTAGGCGATGCCGGTAGCATAGTATCTAATGGATTTGGTGCTGCTGGCAAACTAACACCATTTAAGACTTTCTTTTGATATGCAATAGGATCTTGTTTAATAAATCCGCCATAAGCAGCCATTGCTTTTGGATAACTGCCGCCATTGCTACTAACCAAACTCTGAATATATTGATCAGCAGCATCTCGAGATTGCGATGGATCAGTTGGATCAAACTGAATGCCTTTTGCTTGTAGCATTTTAACAGTGCTTGGAAGAAACTGATATGAACCAGTTGCACCGCTTTGTGAGTTTATAGCCTTTGGATTGTTTCCACCACTCTCGGTCATCTCAAGATTATCTAATAATCTTGTAGGTGTTCCATAACGCCCGGTTGTTGGACGTTGAGCCGTAGGTAATAGCAAATCTAAAGGATTAGTCATTATGGCGTTACCTGAATATGTTTATCAGACATCATTTTCAATACCTGAGTTATTGGAATATTATTTCGTTTAGCATAATCAGCCACGTGTGCCTGTGTTACAGTATTATTGCCAGTTGGTTGATTAGGCTGCATTCTGCTTGGACTTGGCACATTGCCTCCAGTTCCGCCACCAGCGCCTGGTAATGTTTGTTGACCAGAAGCATTATAGTTGATGGTAGAATCATTAGTTCTATTTGTCTTATCAACCTGCAGTTTTGCTTGTATTTGTTGAATATTTAATACACCTGGATCTATTTGATCATTTGGATATGAATTATTATGTGCCTGAACTGCTGTTCCCAATGCTGCATATTGTGGATTAGCACTCAACCATTTGTTAAATGCACCGCCTACAATAGCACCAGGACGTGTTCCGAGCATAGTTTCGGGCATACTTTGCACTTGATTAAGAGCGGTATTTATTGTTGCAACATCTTTTTGTGCAGCCACATATTGACTATAATATGCTTCACGAGTCTGTGGAGTAACTTGGTTGTTTACAACAGCCTTACCAATAATATCGCCATATACAGGCCCATATGCTTGTTTCATATCAAACAATGACATTCCATTTGGCACTTTATCAGGCCCAATACCAGCAGCACGCAATGCCGAATATGCTGCATTGACTTGTGGGCCTGTAGTTGAATGACCTTCTGGCGATTGGCTTGTAAGTTCCAAAGCAGCATCTTGTCGTTGTTTTGCTTGAGCATTTTGAAACTGTGTGCTCATATCTTGTGTTGCTCTTGCAACTTCGGTGGCTGCAGTTCTATCAACAGTTTGTGTAGTAAGTGGTATTGGCTTGTTATTATCATCCAGCACTTGACTACCAGTCGAATCTGTTTGATAAACTGGATTTCCTTTACTGTCTTTTACAGGAACAGTTTTAGTAAGCAACTGCGAAAGTTGGGAACCACTACCTGGAACTTGACTATTTGCATATGTAATGCCCTTATTAAGCATCGTCGTTGCATCACTATCGCTTAATGCAGGATCACTTACCAGATTTGCAAGATGTCCTGCTGCTGTATTCATAAAAGTTGCTTTAGCAATATTTTGTTCTTGTTGACTTGTGACATTCTTAATGGCTGCACCAGCCATTTCGATATCTCTTGCTGCAATAGGTTGTGCCGCATCGCCATATCCTGCTGCTGTCGCTGCTGCTGTCAATCCAAGCGAATCTACACTACCATCTGGATTAGTAAATCTTCCCTGATTTATTGGCAACCACTTTGTTACAAAATCATTAGTTCGTTGATTTGCTGCACTTGTTGCCTGAATACCAGGTAGTGCTGCTTCGGTGTTTGCTTGTGATGCTTGACTTGCCGAAATCTGTTGCTGTGTTGCTTGCATTCCTTGTGCCATCTGGCCAAGTTTCATATTATTCATAGCATAGTTATTCAACATATTTGGATCAATATTGTTGTTATTTAAGCCAAGGCTTATTGAAGGATCGATTGCCATATTATTTCCTTATTCGAATGTCATTGGTGCTGAAGTAGGCGTGCCGACCCAAGGAGTAGCTGTTGTTGGTGTTCCTAAGCCGCCTCCCATAATACTTGCACCACCTGGAGAAGCAGTGCTCATATTATTTAGGTATTGCTGGGTATTATTCATATTCTGCATTCCCATATAGTTGCCAATACCACTACTGATTGCACCACCTACTGCATTTGCACTTCCGATTGTGCCTGCGGCGCCTGCTGCTGCTGCTTGTGTTGAATAGTTGCTTGCGGCATTTGTTGCAGCGGTATTAGAACTTGCCATTGTGCCAGCAGTTGCAAGACCTTGATTAGCCATACCAACTGCTGTGCTTTGACCCATACTTGCTAAGTTTGATGTTCTATTATATAGATTAGTTTGTTGAGTATTATAGTTATTAAAAGCATTTTGATATGCTGTGCTTGCTGCGTTTTGACTATAGTTTGTGATGTCTTTTAAGTTCTGACCACTACCTAATGTTCCATTTGCTGCTGCACTTGCATTTAAGTTCTGTGTGCCTTGCTGTAACTGGAACTGATATGCCGGCGACATATTAGTCATACTTGGCGTAAAGTTCTGAGTAAATGCTCCACCAGGTTGCATACCTGCTTGTAGGCTTGCTACACCTTGATTGCCTGCTTGCAAATATGGTTGTTCATTTGCTTGTGTCGTGTTGAACATCGACATTGTAGTTGCGTTATTTGCTTGTGCTGTAGCAAGTTGTGCCTGTGCGGCTGTATTTGCTGCTGCTTGCTGACCGGCTGCTGAAGAGCTTGCAGCACTTTGATTCATCATTCCACTTACTACGGCTCCACCTACGATCGCGGTTGCTACTGCTGACATATTATGCTCCTATTGACAGCGTTCTTGCTGCGCGGTAATCTATAACTATTTCTTGGCCTGGTTGTCCACCCAAAGCACCTACTATATCTTGTGTTGCTACAAGAAAGATGTTATCACCTTTCTTGATCATTTCAGCATTAGGATTCTTAGAATGATTTACATATCTACCAAGTGGTGTTCTAAAATGTCCAACCTTACTTGGCCCAATCTCTTCACCTGCTAAAATATAACTGGTTGCGAATACTCCTGTGCCATCGATTGGACTAATCGCTAACATACATTTATAATCACCTATAGGCATTCCTATTTGGTCTGCTTCATTATTTACTTCTATATCTACTTGATCTTGAGTATAGCCTAACTCAGATATAGTTGATACATAATCATCTCTATCTTCATTGTGTGTTATATAAGCCGCTGCATACTTATGCGCTGAAAACTCACGCGAGTAATCACTCTTTGTAAGATAAAATGCTTCTAATAACTCTACTTCTGTCTGCTCAGTCGGATAAATGTTTTGCCAAACCATTTCTTCTAATACATAACCAATCTTTCGTCCTGGTTGCCCAACGAAAGTCATTGGTGCTTCTATTACATTCTGTGTGCCATCATCATTGAGCATCAATACTTTGCCTTTCACAAATATATTAAGATGTGGAAAGTTTTGGTGATGCCCAATAGCAAGAGTGCCAGTGGGTATAGTAACTTCGCGGATATAATACCCTGGTTGAAACTTATGAATCACACCACAGTTTGCTTGAGGGAGTGATAACATCTTTGCTTCTATGTTATCGATATCTATTTTACTTGTTAATGAATTCATTACTTGTATTTAGCGGTTAAGATTGGCCTACTTCTACATCTAAATAAGCACTTAAGATTGTGCAACGAACTGGTTCGGAAATAGTAACTCTAAATACTCTATCACGTGAACTACCCAATCTTTGCCATCTTGCTCGCTGTGTATAGCTACCCATTTTACCCATTTGAGCATATATAGGATTACCCCAAGTTTGACCACCATCATTGCTCATTTGCATTACGATTTGTGGATCACTACCTGGCGTCGCATTAAGACCGGTTGTATCTGTGTTGTTAAGACCAACACCAAACTGCATATCAACTTCTAATAGATTATAAAACATTCTATTAAGTGATTGACTAACGTGCGGTGTTTGACGAATACGATTTATAATCTCGCCATTATCTGTATAGGTAGACAAATCATATTCATATATATTGCCATTGCGATAATCGCCAATAAGATGCAGACCATTAAGCAAACAGTGAGTATTTCCATAATGTCTATTTGTGCTACCATTAGTTGTGCTTTGACGTTCGTGCCATTGTTCTAAAGTAGTATCATAGACCCAAGTAGTATTACTACCAGGGATGTTTAAACAATAGAAATAATGGCCTTCTTGTTGATAACTATATGCTGTTGCGGAACTCAAATCGCCAAGACTTTGAATTGCATATTCGACTGCGTGATTACTAATGCGGGTTGGCATAGCATTTACCAATGAATAAACCATACCACCACCTTGAGACGTGCTTCCCAACCAAGTAATAGTTTCTTCAATAATAACAATACTATTTGGTGCAGCACATCCAATCTGGCTAAATCGACCATCTTGTCTTGCAAATGGTGTGCTACCACTTGAACCTTGATCATACCAAATCTCTAAACTTTTTGCACCAAGCAAATAAAGCAATCTATTGCAACTAATAGCACCAACAAGAATATCACTTGCACCACTTGCATTTGCTTCGTTTAGTGGTAGAAATGATATAGAATATAAATCACTAATAAAGAAGTTGCCAGTACCTAATCCATCTACACCTTTGTCAACACCAATAAAATATCCATCTTGAAATGTAATAGTATCGGTTGGGTGAAAATGCACATCTGTCAATAATGTTATTGTAGGTATTTCGACACTTGTATCGATATAATATCCAAACTGGCCATCTACAAATATTATTTGTGTGCCATTATCAGATGCTTGCACAAAACCGGTAGAAGTATTTAATGTGCCAGGAATCAATGTCGGAATAGCATTTACGCCGGTTAAGGAATATATTTGATTACCGCTTACAATCCAAGAAGTTGCTGTATTACTTTGTGTGTATGTGCAACGAATAGGACCAATACCGATAGTCTGTTGAAACTTTAATCCTGGTGTGGATAATAGAACTGCTGGTTCTTCGCCCTTGCCAACACCTAAGTTATCCATTTCAATATACATATTTACAAGCCGTTGGCAGTCAAATCGTTCACTACGGGCTATATATGATGGGCCAACGAAGCCCTTAAATCTTTGCTTACTTTCGGCCATAATATACCTTTAAGAGGTGATACCCATATTCTGCAATGCAACAATAATCGCATTTACCGCAGTTGCTATTTGTGTTCCTGTTGCAGAATTCGTTATCTGTGTGATAGCCGCTGCCTTAACAACCGGATTAACTCCATAGAAACCTAATCTGCTGCCGGTTGCTCCTACTGTAAGATATCCATTTGTATCAAATCCAATAATCTGTGTGGCATTTTGATCGATTTGGAATGCAGTTGATGCTCCTACTCGAACGATTGGAGTTGTAACACTTGTGCCAGCAGTTACTGTTCCGCTTGCTGATAAGTTGCCACTTGAAGCAACAATGTTTCCGGTGGTTGCTGTGATACCTGTGCCAGCCGTTACAGAAGTGCCAGCAGTTATTGCGGAACTTGCGCTTACATTTCCACTTGAAGCAGCAATGTTGCCAGTAGTTGCTGTGATGCCAGTGCCAGCAGTTACTGTTGTTCCTGCACTAATAGAAGTGCCAGCAGTTACTGTTGTTCCTGCTCCTACTGAAGTATTAGCACTTACATTTCCAGCACTTGCAACAATGTTGCCGGTAGTTGCTGTGATGCCAACACCGGCAGTCATTGAACTACCACTTGTTACTGTTCCATTAGCACTTACATTTCCAGTAGTTGCTGTGATGTTGCCAGTTGTAGCAATAAAACCACTTTGAGCTGTGATTGTGCTGCCACTTGTTACTGTTCCACTCGCACTTACATTTCCACTTGAAGCAACAATGTTGCCAGTAGTTGCTGTGATGCCACTTTGGGCTGTCATAGTCGTTCCTGCTGTGACTGCTGAACTTGCAGTGACATTTCCACTTAATGCAGCAATGTTTCCAGTAGTTGCTGTGATACCTGTTCCTGCTGTAACAGTCGTGCCAGCAGCAAGTGAAGTATAGGCGTTGATGCTACCTGCAGTCGTGCTAATATTACCTGCTGTAACAGTAAGATTGCCAGCAGTCACAGTTAAAGTATTTCCTACAGTAGTGCTTGTTACAGAATAAACTGTATTGCCACTTGTGGAACCACTTGCGCTTACATTTCCACTTGAAGCAGCAATGTTGCCAGTAGTTGAAGTAATATCAGTTCCTGCAGTAATAGAAGTTCCTGCACTAATAGAAGTGCCAGCAGTTACTGTTCCACTCGCACTTACATTTCCACTTGAAGCAGCAATGTTGCCAGTAGTTGAAGTAATATCAGTTCCTGCGGTGATATAGTTGCCTGCGGTGATATAGTTGCCTGCTACCACATTACCTACAGTTGATGTAATATTCCCTTCTGTTACAACAATATTGGAAGTATCTAATACTAAATCCCCTGCTGTGATTTCCACGCCAGCATTGGCCGTTACTTTGCCGATTAGATGCGATGTGGTATCAACTTCTAATGTGCCTTGAATAAGCATATTTTGTTGTTCGGTTGTTAAATCAGTAACAGTCAATGTTCCTAAAATAAACACATCAGTATTGAATGTTGTATCACCATCAACTTCTAATGTTCCTAAGATGATGTTACCTGTCTGATTACCTGCCAATATCTTTAATGTATCGCTTGATTGAATATTTGGGCCTGCCATATTATTTGCTCCTGTTTTGTGCCAAGATTGACACCTTTAGTTTTGATTCTTCCATTTAGCATCCTTGTAAGTTATGCTGTATTTAATATTACTGGGCTTTTAGTTATTTCCAAACGACCAAAAGTTACCGGTGATCCAGTTGAAATATCTATTTCTACCACTACGACTCATACCGCCATCACCACGTAAAAACATAGGATTGCTATTGAGTCTTTCTAACTGTAATATCGATGCTTCTGCTTTGGCTATTACTTCTGGAGAACAGATTTTACCAAATTCAGCAGCAAGTTCTAATGCTAAGTTGAATCTAAATGCACGTTCATAACCTGGTGGATATGTAACTTCTTGATCTAAGTTTGCTAAATCTAATAGTGGCTCCCTTAACCAAAGAACAATATCGGCAGGGCCTGTTGGAATAGGAAATAAAGTAATAGTTCTTTGTGGATAGTTATTATCATCATAGAATGCAAACGGAAATGTGCTTGGGGTATTCTTAACAGCAATACCTGCATATTGTTCCACTGTGAGTGATTGCATAGCAATATCTAACTGTTGGGGTGCGCTGGGCTGTAAACGTGCATACGCATTTTGCACTTTCATTGGACGTTCAATATTCCAATCACCACCAGGACCTAATGTATAACTTGCTGCACCGGTTAGTGGAAATACATATTCTTGGATAGAATAGACTAATAATCTATTGTTACTCCAAGAATCTATCATATGGGTTAATGCATACAATGCTACTTGTAGATTATCACCCGTCATTGCTTCATTTTGTTGGATTATGGAGATTAAGCGACCTGCTCCATTGATAAGTTCTCGAACTGTGCTCATACTTGTCTCCTAATATGTTATTTAGCATCGTAGAAAAGCCCCGAGCATTGCTACTACGGGGCCCATCGTCCCTACTAAGTTACGATATCTATTAAGCTGTGATCAAACCTAATGCAACCAATGCTGCAAAAATACCAGCAGCAGATACTGCCACGCCGGTTTGTAATGCCACGCCGGTTGAACCATAGAATCCTACAGTTTCGGATGATTTAGAACCAACCACTACACCTGATGTGTTTCCGCCAGTTGCTGTTGGGTTGCTTGTGCCTTCAATATTTGGTGATGCCATAATAATATTTCCTTTAATTAAAGTTTGTTGTATGATGCTTAGTTAGTACAGATGCGCACGCCCAACTGGTCGTAAAGCGGTGCCCAAGCAACCATTACGTCAAAACGTAGGATTTCTTGGTTGGTACGAATGTCAGGCATTTGTTGAACGCGAACTGGGATCTTTGTTTGATCATCGGTTGTAGTCTTACCTAAACCAACACTGTAAGGCATTAGTTCTTTAGCAGCAAGCATAATAGCATCACGGTCGAAAGCCAATGCGTTTTGTGTGACTGCACCAGAAGCACCAAGAACAGTAATAACATCATTGACAGTAGGAGCACGGGAAACGTTTTGGAATCCGCCTGCTGTAACTACTGCTGGGCTAATAGAAGCAACAATAGCGCCGGAAGTATCCGAAACGGTTGTTGTAACTACGAACTGTTGTAGTGTTGCAATAGTTTGTTTTGTCTGAGCATTTACCATATAAACACCAGCAATAGTGAAAATATCACCAGCATTAAGTGTAGTAGCGCCGGAAGTCCAACCACTTGTGCTTAATGTAGATGAAGTGCCCCAAGTAGAGTTTCCACCAACTGTTGCAGCAACAATAGGAGAACCACCATAAACACCGTTTGTGTGAGACTGAACAAGTTGGTTCATAAACACACGGAAAGAACTGAAATCACCTTGGTAACCGCTGGTATACATCTTGGAAACTTCAGCGCCTGGGTGGAAGTATGTCAAGTTGGATGTAGCAAGAACACCATTGAAGTCAGGATCATTAAGTAATGTCTTACGACCACCTTCATTTGGAGCCAAGTTCTTATTAAGCAAAGCAAGTGCTTTTGTGATTGCTGGAAGTGCAGTTCCAGATGCGCCACCTGTTAAAGCAGTGCCTGGTGTTCCTACAGCGCCATAGAACTTAGTGATAAGTGCTTGACCTTGTGATTCGATTTCAGATGCAATGCGAGTCACGGATGGCTCAACAACCTTATCAAAATAATCTTCCACGGAGAAAGTCAATTCTTGGCTTGTTAATGCATAGTCAGTTCCAACTGGGTTGGTAAAGCTAAGTGGGCTATATGTTTCTGTGATTGATTGGATATCAACTACAGAACCGGTACGCACTGTTGGGCGGATCGGACGGCGAACATTGATTGTTTGGCCGATTTGAGCGGATTTAACACCAAAATCAGAATCAAAGTCACGATTAACGCGCTTTGCAAGATCCAAAGTGTTGCCTAAAACCATAGCAGCATCGCGAGATATCATAGAAATAGTTAGTAAAGTATTTGCTGTCAAAATATATTCCCCTTTAAGGATATGTTAAATAATAAAAATCAATTTTGTTTTTCGTCACTTAACCGGGGACTATCTGCCGTTCAATCTTATGGTCGATCAACCCGCGTTAGTTCACCAGTTACGCTCACTGTATCCTTATTTAGCATTTGACTTCTATGATGGATTATTTTATAATGTTATTATGAACGATAAAGAATCAAAACGCATTTATGATGCAAATCTAACGCCCGAAATGCATCACACAAAGTGAAAATGCATCAGAATATTTTGATAAGGATTAAAATCTTCTTTTAGTTTGCATTCGAAGTTCGCGCCATTCGCTTTGGGATAGATTTGGATCATCTAAACGTTTCTGACGCGGGGCAACTCCAGTTTCTTTTGTTACTGGTTTGGGTGCCTTGCTAACTTTGTTTACAACTTTAGTATCCACTGAACCTACAGTAGATAACTTTGCTTCCAACTTGCCAAGTTCTGCAACTCTGCGTATTGGACTTAATGCAAGAATACGATCAACTTCGGTAGTGTTATTAGCAAGATGATACCACATTTCAGGGCCTAAGTCGCTATCATTTATGAATGCGTTAAACTCTGGAGCACTAACGTGCTTGTATCTATCTCTAAAGTCTGCAGATACTTCGTCATAATCGGCGTGAGCCTTTCTAACTACATCTTCTCTCTGTTTGTAAGTTTGTTGAGCGTTTGTCAGCCTTTGTGCTGCCTCGCGTTGTTCTAACTTCCAATCAGTTACTGCATCAGTATATGCATCGATATCATTAAAGTCGCTAAACTTTGGTTTTTCAGTTTGCATAACTGGGGCAACTTGTGATTGCGGTGTGGATTGATTACCACTTTGTAATGCTGCTTTACGCCAATGTTCAATCTCTGCTTCCTTTTCAGCAAGCCTACGATTAAAGCGCTCAATACGTTTTTCGAAACCTTTTCCTGACTTCTTACTTTCGCTATCTTCACTATCTTCGTCATTCGTATCACTATTATCTTCACCAGCAATGTCCTTTGCGGTTGATGTAGATTCAGTGCCTTCTACATCATTTTCTACAGCTTCTGATTCTGTAATAGAACTATTGTCCTTCTCACCTAAAGTCAAGTTTTCTTGTTCAGGCGCAGTATTTGTCTCCATTACGGAGGAACTATTTTGGTTTTCTACCATTGTTGCCAATCCTTTGATTGTATGTTTACCTAATGATAAGGCATTAGTAACCTATTCTACAAATGCTATTTAGCCTTTAGATTAAAGTGTGGAACCACTAAATCCACTTGCATTATCATCTGTTTCATTCTTTAACTCAAGTGGATTGATTCTCGCAATATGATCCACGTGTCTGTCGTGAATATTATCATTGATATTTGCCATTACTTGAACACCCTTAATACCAAGTTGGGCTTTTTCTAACTCTAACTGGGCTTCGGCAATCTCGAGTTCGCGTTTCTTAATACGATATTCTAAAACAGCTTTCTCTTCATCCATCTTAAGTTCACGCATCTTAATAAGATTTTCTTGATCAATCTTATGCATATCAACATCGGCCTTCATATGTTCAATCTTAATCTTATCGGCGCCTTCTTGAAGCTTTTGTGTTGCTTGTTGAACGTGTTGGGTAAGAACTTGATTTTGCTGTGTAAGGGCTGCAACTTGTGATTGAAGTTGAGGAACCATTGCTGCTGCATCTTTTGGATTTGTCTTGCGAGCCTGTAATACTTCTGGAGGAACCATTGCTTCTAAACTATCAGCAATCTTATCAGCGCCTGGCCAATCCATATTACGAACAGCAATATCGGATATTGCTATAGCAGATTGTGGATAAACGGCTATCAATGACATAATAGCATCAGTGGATTCTTGTCTTTTAGTTCCAAAACTTGGTCCAGTTTGAATGCATACACTATAATCGCCAGCAGTTAAATCAAACTCAATAACTCCGCTTTCATCAGGTTGATTGATACTTACTGAGCGTTTCTTACCATCTTGGGATTTGATTTGCACATCGCGAGCGCTATCATAGATAACTGGGACAGCATCTACAATAATACAGCCAACTTGTTGAATACTTCTTGCAAGATTATTATAGAAATGATAGTTACTATTATAGGATTGGTCTTGACGTGCCAATAATGCCTTGCCACTTTCTGGGGCGGCTTGTGATTGGCTTGGATCAAATGTTCCAAAGATACTCTTTAGATTATCTTCTGCTTCCCTAACTAATGTGCTGGCTCCTTGAATAGGCACTTCACCTAAATCTCTACTTGGAGGTGGTGCACCTTGATCACTATTATAAACCATAAATGCTTGGTTGCTTACATTGATATTTGCCCATTGCTGTTCATAAGTTTTGAACTGTGCTGCTGTTCCAATATAAGGAGCCTTAGGAGCCATTTGTAGCAACTGTGCTCTCCAACTCATTGCATAGTTCAACTGGACTTGGGCATCAATCGCAGGTTCAACTGCGCCAACCAACTTGCGCTTGCCTTCGATCCAATATTCGTCGCCTTTGACTGCAATAACTGGAATGTGTTCGCCTGGCCATTCGCTCTCTTCTAATACTTCAATATCATTTAGTTTGCACCATCTAACAACTGGTTGCATAATCTCGCGTTCTTGTATTAGTTCTACCGATTTTGATGATGCAAGACCTTTGTCACGAGTAATAGAAACTTGGCCAGTTACAATATCTTGTATTTGATAAATCGTTGTTGGTTTATAATCCTTAAAGTAATATTCATTAATAAGGACTTGATCCTCGGTTGTCCACTTAGTTCCGGCAGCAGTCCAACCGATTTCCTTCATCTCTTTTTCGTCCATTGAACCGTCAATCAATCTACCCAATGCGCTATCACCATACCGCTGATAGTATTCATCTTTAGATATTGTAGTAGTAATAAACACATATTCGGAATCGCTGCCATCTAATGATTTGTGATTAGGATCCATCATCACTGTGTTTACATCTTGAATAGGTTCGATAGTTATTTCTTGATCAAAACTCTTTTCGTCTTTGTATTGACTCATTACGCGAATATAACCAATACCTACACTTGCTGCACTTTCAGCAGCAGTGCAATATGCAATCTCGGCTTGGGATTCTTCTTGAATATTTCTAAGCAGATCATTAAGCATTTCAGCTTTTTGTTGCTCATCATCACTGCGAGGATCGATCTTAATCTCAGGAGGATTTTTACGAATCTCGTTTGTAATCTGGCGTAAGAAAGTAGGAATACGATTGGATGTTAAAGCAGCAAAGCCTGCGTTTTCGAAGTTTTGGCGTGCAGTATATGTCCATTGTCCGCTGCCTTCAATAAACTGTAGGAGTTCTGTGCTTCTTTGTTTCATTTCGGACCACTGCGTTTCGCAATATTGGTATCGCTTTTTGGCAAGCTTCATTATGTCTTTACTGTTTATCATCGTGGGTTTCTCCGTAATACGCTATTTAGCAAGTTTTTGTAGGAGTTCTATAGCAGATTATTTCTTCTTTACCTGCATTGTGAAGTTCTTTGCCATCAAAATAAGGTATTGAATAACAATCCGATTTGTATGCTATAAGTATTTCATCTCCTGGTTGAACACCACTTGTTGGTCCACAAGCCACAACTTTTACCCAAATAGGTTCGAATTCCTTAGTGGAAGTTTTCTTAATAACAATGATGCCGCTTTCGGTTACAGTTTCACCAGGGTTTGTAATGTATTCATATAAAAAAGTGCCACCAGTGCAACTTAGAACATCTTTACGCTTGTATCCTATTACGCTTAAATCACTTGTATTATTATATGTCACATTATCAATCATTAGATCCATTGTTGTTATCCTTTTGCTTATTAAGAGTTTATCACCGGGTTTTAAAATGCTTTCTGGACCTGTTTCAATACAATCAGCCCAACCTACTTCTTTACTTAAATCATTTAGTAAATGTATTATACCCACTTTTCGTTCTTTGGCTTCGGGCCACTTGAATATCACATTGGTTGTTGTGCATTTAAAATCGTGTTTCATATTGTATCCTTTTATATTGTAGAACTTGCTCTATGCTCAAACCATAGTTATTGCATAATGTTTTGTATTGGTGGTGACCATTGTAAATGCGTGCTTTTGTATACAAGTTAGCAACAAATGCTGCATCTTTCCAATGTGGGTCAACTAATGCCCTAAATGTGTCATATTCAGTAGTCATATTAGTATCTTGATGCTCTATAGTTTTGGCTGACTACACCATATTCGTAGTTTGTAGGCTTGGCACCCATTTCGGTATCTGCAATGTCACGTGTCATATAAGCATATCTAAAAGCATCCATAACGTGGTCATTCTTCTTTACCACGTTGCCTTTTTCATCACGCATATATGTTTGTATCTCGCGTAGGAGTTGCAAACAGGAGTTGAATACTTTTAACTTGCCTGTGCTCAATGCTTCCCACACTTCATATAAGCCTGTTTCTACTGCATTGATAGCAGGAACTACTTTTAATCCATTGTCCTTATACATATCCATAAGGGCTTTACCATCTATTTGGCTGCGCCCACGCGAGGCTGGATCAATCGCACCAGGAATCCATTCGCCTCGGGCTTTAATACCTGCTGCGTGTATCACTGGCTCGGCTCGTTCTTTATAGTAATCTGCATACACATAGGTGATTTTAGCGTCAGGATCAGTCGCGATCCATACAGCGGCGGTTTTATTACCCACATCCATACCAAAACAGCGTTTCCAATGTTTAGGAATGTCTATAGGAACAACCACATAATCACTTAATGGAACAGGATAGATAACACCGGAGCCTAATGCTGGAATACCTTTGGATCGTGCATCACGTTGATGCGGAGCATAGGATGCAATAGCTGCTGCTTTATCATCTTCGCTCATATGCGGAATATCATCCCAGGTGCAAGTTGTCACGTGTCTATGCACATCAATAGGGCCATCAACAATATCGGCTACACTTGTATCACCTAAGAAGTTTGTAATAAGTGGTGTAGGGCCTTTGAGTGGTGTGAAAGTCATTACAAGTATATTGCCACCAGTGAGTGTTCGTGTAAAGCACTCCGCATAGATATCCTCGGGACATTCTTCATCCAACCAGATTGAACGTGCAGTTCCTTGAAAGGATGCTCTGCCTTGTTCATACGTTTTGAATTCCACAGTAGACCAAGCACCACTAACGTGCTTAACACGAAAGGAGTTGATTGGGGTCTCCATTCGTTGGGCTTCTTTCATTGTCTCGCGATCTAAACAAGCATATGGAATAAGACCTTCACCGAACTCGCCTACCCTTCCAAGTAATAAATCTTGTAAAACTACTTTGACGTCTCGTGCATTGACACCACAGCACCACCACTCTGATGCATCTTTGAAACGTTTGCCTATCCACCACTTTGGATACAATCCTGTTAAGTGATAGGTAAGTTCGCATCCAAAACCGAAACTTTTACCAACGCGATTAGCAGCCATAAACAGTCTTTGCTTATGTGTTGCACCAGCCTTAAAGAAGTTCATCTGCTTTTGATACTTGTCGCGGCTACGAGGTCCTTTATCCGGAAAGCAATAATCAATCTTGGTCTTTGCAACTCTTCCTGCTTGCACTTGTTTTAGCATAAGAAGTTCTATTTGTTCATCCCGCGATAACTTAACGATACTCATTTATTTTCGCCTATTTTGTATGGTTTTTGCTCTATGACAGGCGTAGTGGCTACTTGCGGTAGTCTTTGTGTTTTATTACCAAATATCATATCATAGTTTTCACTATATTTCTTATTATCTGTGGGACGTTGTTTATCTCCCTTACCTGCATTATTCATATTTGCCTCGCACGCTATCTATAATAGATTGTTTGTGATTTAGTTGCATATAGGTAAACCACTGTTCTGTGACTTCGAACTTATCAAATAAAGTATTCATAAGAAAATCATAACGAACAGTGGGATGTTGTCCCATTAGTTCCGATAACTGTGCCACAATAAGATGATATGTTATTACATTAGCTTTCGCTGATGCGTGCATATCTTCAATATCGATTAGTTTTTGTTTACGTGGCTTTGTTGGCTTACGTGGAAGAGTTTTCTTCGTTGCCATCTTGAGCATCAGTTTCTATTGCCGATAAAGCAGAACGTGTCAACAAGTTATCAATGCGACCTTGTAAATCACTGTCAGATAATTCTTCAAGTGGATTTTGTGTTACTTGAACTTCTTGAGCTGGTTGTTCTAAAATACGCTTGTTCATGTTTTCAGTGAACATAATGTATTCTTTCACATTAGTATCATTTCTGAAATCATTGAAAAGCTTTTGTTGGGTTTCTGCAAGCATTTCTTCATACTTGATACCAATTTTCGCTTCAATTGCTGCACGAAGTGCTTGAACTGTAATTCGATGTTGCCCTTTTTTAGCACCTGATCCTGGGCGTGCTCCACCTGGTCCTGCCATATTATACCTCCACCTGTTTCCAGTGATTAAACCTATGTTGTAATATTGCATTACTTCATAGTCACTTATTTATGATCGTAAAAATACCCACAGTGTATTTGGCACGTGGGTATTAAGTTTGAGTGAACAAGAAACAAACAAGGAATAGAAGTTCAAATGGACTAAGTTCTTCTATATCTATTTAGCAAGTTGTAAGCGATACAAAATACATATTGGTGGAACATTGGTCTTACCTTTTGCGACATTAAGAAAATCATCTACAGTCCATATTTCTTCCTTATTATGCGTTTTGTTACTGATTCGTCACGAATTTATTTGTGCTACACTTGCCGCTCTTTATTTGTGTAATACACTAAAATCTAGCAACTTGCAAAAACCGTGCTTACTGTGCTTACTGTGCTTACGCACTTTTTACTTTGTGGATAACTTGTGTATAACTACATCTTTTTTCCAAATTCTGCCGTTATCTCTTATATACCACTTTTTAAGTCTTTCGTCACAAAACCAATACTTTATGCGGAATTCTTGGTTAGATCTTAGCAAATGATACAGTTCTCCGTTACTTAAACCCGAATATGTTAACTTAAATATAATTCTTAATTCTTCAATGTTATCCATAAAATACCTCTTTTGTGCCTGCTTATTTTTTAAGCATTATTTAAGCACGGTTCAAAAACAACCGTGCTTAAACCGTGCTTAAATATCCTCAAAAACTAATAAATCAAGTGTTTCCATACTTTCTTTAGCCAGTTTCATATTTGTAGGTGCTCGCTTCAGTATTGTTGATAGATCAAAGATATTCTTAGTTGTGTGCTTAATAGTGTATACAACTTTTTGCACGCGCAAGCTATTCTTGCCAGCAAACTCGTAATCAAAATAAGGTCTATTGTCACCATCTAGACATTCAAATGCAATCTTATTCTTTTCCAAATATCGTTTCCAGTCCTGTTTAAGAGTCTTATCACCTAGGTGCTCTTGTCTGCTCAATGTAATCACACAGGCTTTAAGAACTTCATAGGGGAGTATTTCATTCTTTAAAAATACAGGTAACATCTTATCGAATGCAACATCGCGTGTGCTTTTCTGATCATTAAATCTTGCTTTGTAATCCTGTCCGTGTAATGGATGTAATACTTGGATATTAAAAATATTATGTTTAGTGATAATATGTGCAAGCCATTTTGCTACTTCTGCTCTATTCTTTATTAGATCATTTATGCTATTAACAAATACTTTTGCTTCTTCTAAATCCTTAGCAAAGCCCAATCTAATAGACTCGTCAACCATAACTAGATTTGTAGTCATAACTGAATATCTACGATCTTCACCTGCACTGCCTGTTCCTGCAAGTTTAACAACACCATTCGGGTTATTACTAAGAAACAAGAAACTATAGTTTCTATCGACCATAGTAGCATCTATACCCTTCTTTTCTATTCGCATATCTTCACTGCCTGTTGCTGATTTCAACTTTCCTTCTGGTAGCTCATTATGCTCGGGTTCATCATAGCAAAGTAAGACACTCATTTCCCAGTTGGCGTTAAACTTCGTTAGTTCATCCAAAGTAGCAGCACTCACACATTTGTTTGTAAAAATAGTTTTACCGAGTTCTTCATATCGTCCCTTACCATTACCACCTGGATAACCACCGATATCCAAACTAGGTGTATTTGATACTCGCTCTGGATAAACATATTTAAATCCCATCCATTGTTCTAAGTGATTGATATTCTCCTGTTTACCTCCACCTATACAGTTCATTAAAAAATCAAATCGTTTATCATAGTTTTTAGCTTCATCCCAGTTGGGCTGCACCCAAAACTTCATTATGATGCTCGCTTTATTGTAGACTTCTTTTGAACACCACTTAGCATCATTAAATGAACAGGTAGTCATCGAATAATCTTTTCTAACATCCTGAAAATAATCTGTTAGTTCTTCATTTAAAACTCTTGTTCCAAGTTTTAGTCTGTTGCCAGCCATTTTGTTTAACATACGTCCAAACTTGTGTGCTTCGATCATATTAAAAATAGGGTTAACGATATTGTTTCCTTGTTCGCTAACATCCCTGCAATAGATGTAACGATTTTCGCAAATCAAATAACCGATGTTGTAATCGTTTATTAGTTTTTGTATGATTAGTTTTTCTTCTGCTAGTGTGCTTGCTTGCTTCTCATTTGTTTCTGCTGTTGTTATTTCAGAACGGGCTTTATTAAGTTCTGTGATAGCATCCAATGCCCGCTGCATATTAACCTTTGCTTCGGCCGCAGCTCCTTTATCATTCTTATCAGGTTTACCTAAAGCTTTTCTAGTTTCGATATCATCTAAAACTTTCTGCCATTTTCTTTTTTCTTCTATCTGACCTACGATTAAAGTATCGAAGTTGATATTTGTATCTTCATTCATTTATTTTCCCGTTCCCCATTTTCTTATTACTTCTTGTTTTAATTCTGTTGCTGTTGCTGTTACTATTTTCTTTTTAAAACTAATAGGTGTGCCTCCAAAGTTCGCAATAAACTTATCACGTTTTGCTTTAGTGATTAATGCCGAATCGCTAATCGCAGTCCAAGATTCAGTTTGACTTTTAATAGTTTGTATGCAAGAATCTGGTGCTCCCGCAACTTTTGCTATTTGTTGAAAATCTGAAAATGTAGCATCACAGCTTTTAAGCATAATGACTACTGTCAGAGAGTTTAAGTGTCTAATACCCTTACAAGACATTAGAGATTTAATGATTGCTGTTTTATATGCCTGTTTAAATTCAGAATCTATTTCTGTATTTTGTATTCGTTCCTTATAGACAACTGGTTCTACTATTTCGTCTATGAAAATATCCGGATCTAAAAAGATGCCATCCATCTTACAAGCAAATGATTTTGTCTCGTCTGGTCCACTATGTAAGAAAATCGCTTGTGATCTACTGAAACTTGCTCTATCCGCACCAGGAAAAGCATCAATCATTGCTTGACGTTTTAATACAAACTGGTCCATAGTCATTGGTCTATTAAAGGGTAATACAATACGAAACTTATCTTTAATAGAACTATGATTGAATGTAGTATAAATCACACATTCAAATCCATTAAACTGTATAAGTGCATCATTCAATAATAGATTATTATCATAATCCAAAACCAATCCGTGTAAAGCAATACAATCATCTTTGCAACGATGTATTTGATCATTTTCGATCTTGAACTCCCATAGATTAAACATTTGAGTTTGTTCTTTAGATGAAACTTTTGTAAAAGTAGTCAATATACTTGCAAGTTCTTTCCAAGAAATATCTATCATCATATCAGCAGGCGAATAAGTTGTCCATTCGTCTTTAAAAAATGATGCTTTCATTTTAATCCATCCATTTCTGAACCATTCTTCATAATCTTCTCTTGAAAGATTTTTTGGATTATCTGGAGCATTTTCCCATCTGCACCAGAATTCTGCTTCTGCTTCTTCATCTGTCCATCCTTGTCCCAATAGATTGCCACGTTGTAAATCCTTGTACGGAACTTGTTTTAACTTTCTAAAACATCGATCTACATCTTCATTATTCATTTCTGTTCCTTTAATAACTCTTCTACTCTTGTTAATAGCTCATAAATGTCTTTCTTACTTGGTGTAAGTTTCTTGATACCATACTTTCTCCTTTGTTCGTCTTTATAAATCTTTTCAGATACTTGCTCTTTAAGTGATTTTTGTGACATTTTTTCCTCTCGATGTTGTAACTTATACCAAAACTTTGGCATATGCTTTGCCAGATATCCACCTTTTAATATTGCTACTTCTCTATCCATTTCATTTAACTCATCCATTTGTAAAAACTCCATAAAAAAGCCCCGTTACAGCGAATCCGACCAAGGACTGTAACAGGGCTTTAGTGTTTAGTAGAAATTCTACCTAACAAAAATATTTAGTGATTTATCTGGTCGGATTCATCTACTCAAATGTATTTAGCAGTTATTAAAGTTATTATACTATTTTCGTGATCTTTTTGCAAGTGCTTCAAAGCCGGGTGATACAAATCGCTCATTTGGCTTTTCAAAACTGAATAAAGTTTTAGTAACATCTGATTCTTTCTTTACTTTTGGTTGTTTGAATCTAAGTCGATCTAAGTATCGTTTCTTTGATGCAAGCATAGCACCAACATCTTTATAATCAGTTCCAAACCAAGGTTCTTGATTACCTGCACGCATATTTTGCAATGGCTCGCGTCTATACAAGTTCACGTAATAATCCTCGACATCGTCGTGCGAATAAGCGTCTTTTTCCGCCTCTATTTCGGCCAATATGATCATTTCCCACTCAATACATAGAGCGTCAAGCTGTGACGCGTATAGATACTTATTTTCATCGCCATCTTTATATGTGCGTGTGTGATATCGATGTTCTGCAAGTCTCACAGTTGGATCACGTTGTGTTTGTCCCACATAGAACATTGTGCGAGATATTGATTCCACTAAGGCGTATATTGTATTCATACACATATTTAGTGGTCATAAGAAAGCCCCTTTCGGGGCCTTTGATTATGCCAACAAATATCTTATGAAAAGTATTGCGCTAACAACAATAGGTATGCCAATCACAACTATAAGTGCTGCCCATTTAATAACAGGATTTATAGGTTTTTTCACATATACATAATGTTCTTTGTATGATGGGTCATTAGAACATATTCCTATAATAACAGAATATATCATCTCACCTATCGAATACCAAAACATAATAGTTAGGAACAATCCTAATAGTTGTAACATTTTTAACTCCTATTTGCTGTATATGTGTTTATTATAGCAGGGTTCTTAGGCCCTGCCTATTGATTATTGAAAATCGTATTCGTAACACATTTTAAGAAACTTATCGCTTTTAGCAACCATTGCGGATGGCAGCGCATTGATTTCTTCCTGTGTGCATTTACGGATAGGTCCAAAATGCTTTGGCTGCATAAACCCTGCTTCTGCACAAGCTTCGCCATACGTAGGGCTGTAATACCAAACAGTAAGTCCATCGCGTGCCACCTGCTTATCGCATACGCGAGTAAAAACTGGTTGATGAATAGTAGGGCACAAGTGTGTAACCCAATCGCCAGTGCTTACAGTAGCACCATTCAGATTAAAATTCTTTGCAGTTCCGAACATATGGATATGTGACATAGTTTACTTTCTTTGTAGAGTTTGCTATTTGCTGCTCTATGTATGTATTGTAACAGATCTAAAAAGCAAGTCTACCGATTTTAATATTATTTTACTTTTAATACCATAAATATGTAAGTCAACCAACAAGGAGTCCAAATGACACAAAAAACATTGAAAGAACAAGTAGCCGAAATGCAAAACAACCTAACTGCGCTTGATAAGTTGCTATCTGCGCCTATCGTGCAAGCACCTATAACTGAAAAAAGAGTAAGAAGTTTCTTACTCTCGTATGATGATGGAGAAGAAGTATTATTTGAACCAAAGATTGGTAAATCAGCAAGTGAAATCTTAGCGATTATTCGCGAACGAAACGAACTATTAAATCAAACACGCGAAATCGAATATGATCCTATTGTGCGCAAAGCCACACCCAAACTTGGGTTCGAATGCGTTATTCACGGAAAGAACTACAACTCAATCAATCACGCTGGACGAGTATTAAATATGTGCCGTCATACAGTAAAATCGAATATTGATAGAGGACTAAAAGGATGGGATTATAAATGAGCAGAACAAAAGGAAGTAAAAACAGCAAACCATTTACCGATATTGCACGCCAAAATATGGCCGCTGCGAAAATCGGTAAACCGGGTGCAGCTTCACGTCCCGTTGTAATATTAAGCATCGAATACCCATCGACTGTTGTAGCAAGTAGAATACTCAATCTAACTACCGCTTGTATCTTTGGTCGATTAAATAGTAAACAATCAAAATGGATTGATTGGACTTACAAATGAAAGATTTTATCGATATGGAAAAAGCAGAGTTCGAAGCAGCAATAAATGCATACACAGACAAGATTATTGATGAAGATAATGATCTTGTGAAATATGTGATGCGAAAAAGTATCAGAACCGATATACTAAATCGTAGTGGCGATGTAATAGCACACGAAATCTATCGTGTTCCTAAGCAAAAACAACCAGTTAAAACACCTATTATGGGTAGACCGAGCCAGGCTGTTACAACACCCCAAGGGACCTACTTAAATATCCATCGCGCTGCTGAAGCACATCAGATTACTATGCAAGCTATGCGAGCAAGGATTGGATATGCAAGAAAACAAGGTAAAGAAACTTATTATTATGTGGAAGAAAAATGATTGAAGAATTAAAAAAGAAAGCACCAACTACGATGCCCAAAGGGGCACGGGCGAACTATGAATTTCTATCTAATCCCGATGCGTATGAGGGCGAAGCAGATGATGATTTTACAAGTCGTAAAAATCTATTTGAAGCATACAACTTAGAACTTGCACGCCAAGGTATCACTGTTGATGATCTTGTTATGGCTGAACTTGGGCTTACCAAACCAAGTGCAGGCAGCACTTTATTACACGGATTGATAGGCAGATTATGAAATATAAACGCATTATGGATATTAAAGAACCAACATTTGATTCGTTGGAAATGCTTTGCAATGTGGAAGCACAAGATGGATGGGAGATTGTGACTATTAGTGATGGTAGTTTACATAGATATGCAACACTAAAACGCAAAACGGAGATATTAAATGACACCACTACAACCAGCGAAGATAGTAAACGAAGTAGACTACCGATTGAAAGTCCTCCGGCTCGAACAGGAAATGCAGTTGTTAAAACAAGAACATCTAATAATCCGAAAAGCACTTAAAGATTCAGGTATCCAATGTGCACCAGCCAATGTGCTTGGAACAAATACCGGCACAGCAAGTGCATAAAAGAAGCCCCACAAGATTGCAAGTTGTGGGGCTTCCTATTGACGCCTGCTTTACAGCCGACACAATAACTTCCTAAGGTAGAAGTTTCTTAACGGCGCTTCCCCGTTGGTTTTTCTTTCTTTGCTTCGCCTTTCTCTGCGTAAGCAATAGCCACAGCTTGTTTAACTGGTTTGCCGGCTTTGATTTCTGCTTTGATATTATGTTCAAAAGCTTTTTTCGATTTGCCTTTATCTAATGGCATATTATTCCTTTGTTATGGACGTGAAGTCCTTTATTTTACTTACCCCACCTGCGCCACCTATAAGCACCATTATAGAACTACTCCATTCCATAGGTGACCAATCGTGTCTATATAAACCATAATACCAACAACTAATCATTAAAAATGCTACAAAAGCAATACCACCTAATACTTTCGTATAGTCGTAGTTCTTATTTGTAGCATCAGTGAATAGATGTTTGAAGAATATCATTTTGATAGTTCAGTTATTTGTTTTTGTTCATATTGATAAATGGTAAATGCTCCACCAAGCAAAGTGCAAGAAATAGAAATAATAATCACTATTGTTCTCCAAATCGTATGAACTTGATCCATATGTTTTGTAGTTAAGGCTGATTGATCACGAATTTCAACAAGAGTATTATTAGTTGATTCAAGTCCATCGGCAACGTGAGTTAATGCGACGTGAATACGAATATCGGCTTCAGATTCGTTTTGAATGTGGCTATCAAATCTATCAAAGAACTTAAATAAAAGTTCCTGATTCTTATCAAACTTCTTATCGACTGTATCCATTCGATTTTCAAGAATACCGACCCTCTCATCAAGACGACGTTCATATGACACTGATTTTGTTTCTAATCGTCTGTCCATTGATGTTTCTTGTGACATAGTATATTTATATTGATACTAACAGTCAATAGCGTTGATAAAGTTGCCATCAAGTTTCAATGCATCATACATTTGGGCCATTGTGGCGCCATCTGGAAGTGCAAGACTGATACTTATTGAGCCAATAGGTGCATCATTGACTTTAGTAAAATCATACCAAATATCAATATTACATTGAATAGATGATTTATTACCACTGTATGAAGTGATATGTGCATATGCAGTTGGTGCAGTAAAGCCCATTACTGATTGATATTGTATTTGTAAAGCCATTTTATTTTTCCTTTTATCCACTTACCTTAGTCATTCTTATATCACAAACCCAACGAATAGTTGTTGCTGCTACACCAGTTACTGAAATATTTGGACGACCGTTTGTTGTATCCGCTGTAACACCTACTGTCCACGTTGCTGCACCGGCCGTAGCCCCGATTAATGTAAGCACAGGTGTTCCTACTAATGCTGTATTCACTGCGGCAGCTTCTCGTGTAATACCAAACCTTAAATTCCACATCGCATAATCGGTGCCTGCTGGAGATTTTCTTGCAACAATATTACAATCGAAGATATAGGTGCTTAAATTTGTTAATACAATTCTACTTGTATTTGTAGTCGAACCCGAAAATGCAATATTAGTGCCTATTTCTGTCACTGTAGCATCGGTTGTTAATGCTCTCATATTTAAGATACTAATTTTACTATCGCCTCTGGTGGCAAAATATGAAGTACCAAATACAGTTTCGCCAGTCATTTCAACAAATGAACCATTGCCAATACCTACAGAATTCGCAATAACATTAGTTGAACTTGCACCATTCACATTAACATTATTACCAATTAAAATAATAGATCTTCCTTGACCTGTAGTAGTATCGACAAAACCTGCTCCTGCGGAAGTACCTATTATGACAGCATTGCCGGCCTCGGGACCATTAATGCCGGCTGTTGCACCGATTACAATCATATTTGCCGGATTAGTAGTAGATCCTGCAATAGCACTAGACCCGATTGCGATACTTGTAGATGCATTTGTTTTTGCGCCGGCCCCGATTGCGATACTTGTAGTAGTTGAAAAGGTCGAACTAGTGGTGCCGATTGCAATACTGCCGGCCCCGGTTGCAACTGGCAATGTTGTAGGTTCAGTTCCATATGTAATATATCCAGCAACACCTTCACGAACGAATGTTATTGAAGTTGTGCCGATTGTGATTGCAGCAGTATTCGAACATCTCCACGAAGTGGATCCATTTAATGTTCCACTAATAACTGCAACAATAGCACCACCAGTTAAAGTAGTTGCACCTGTTGTAAAGTCAGTAACTCTTATCCAAGCACCAGAACCTGTTGTATAGATACCATTCTGTGTTGCAGTAGTTTGATTCTTAAGTAATATTCTACTTGCACTTGTAAGAACACCATCAATGGTTTGTTCACCACTTAGTGTTGTAATATTAGCAGTAGAAGCAATAAGCACTGGTTGAAGTGCATAACTAACTCCGCCGCCACCACCACTTGCTGCCCAAGTTGGAGTAGCACCTGGTCCTGCACTGGTTAAAACTTGCCCAGCAGTGCCTGCACTACTATTCAACTGAATAGGACTTGTTGTTCCACTTTGATTGATTGCACCTGTTACTGTAAGTCCTGATGCAATAGAGACTGCACCACTTGATGCAATGGTCATTGCGTCAGTTGAGCTATTATTTGTAATAAAGTGGATTGCATTATTGCTGTATGTCGCTAAGACCAAATCGGTTGAGCCAGCACCTAAATATACATTGCCTGGTGCATTAAGTGCTCCACTGCCAGTAAATGTGCTTGAGTTAATACCAAGTTCACCGAAGTTGGTTGTTGCTGTTCCAAGATTATTACTTACATTAAAGTTAGTAGATGCATTTGTTGCATTACTCTTATTTTGCATAATCACTTGATTATAACCAGCAGTTGTTGATGCTATAGAAGTAAGAATACCTGTGTCGCTATAATTCAAAACATCATTAACTGTCAATCCAGTCAAAGTGCCTACACTTGTTAAACTTGAGTTGACTACTGTGCTATTAAGTGTCAATCCAGTTAATGTGCCTGCTGCCGCAGCTACAGTAATATCACTGGTTCCATTAAAAGAAACACCATTAATATTTCGTGCTGTTTGTAAAGCAGTTGCTGTGCCCGCATTGCCAGTAATAGTTGTTTGGTCACCAGTATTTGTGCCGCTACTTGAGCCAGTAAAGTTGCTACCAGTTAAAGTTCCGGTTGCAACAATATTTCCACCAAACTTACTATTACCTGTGTTTACGTGAAGTGCATATGGATTAGTGAT
>Ga0214219_1000148_pt1 | contig 36376 bp, 32 predicted proteins | sample TroBogypolimnion_26_FD_153057 | JGI IMG/M metagenome (GOLD analysis project Ga0214219, IMG submission 153057) | Freshwater microbial communities from Trout Bog Lake, WI - 25JUL2007 hypolimnion | ecosystem: Environmental > Aquatic > Freshwater > Lake > Hypolimnion/Profundal zone | place: Trout... | reverse complement strand
TGTGAACCAAACATGTTCATATTATTGCAAAGGGAGATTGCATCTCCCCTTAAACCCCTACACAAACACAGTTTTGACTGCCACTAATAATGTGAACCATCACCCATCCAATTATCAATCAATATGACTTTACGATCTAATGACATTGCACCAATATTATCAGCACCCAACAATTTCATATCTCTCTTTTTGATTGCATCTACACAAAAAAGTGACAATCCACCGAAAAATTGTTGTTCTGATGAAAAATGTCCATTTTCATAAATTCGTCGGATTGTTCAATTAATTGTTATTTAATATAAAGATTTATTCAACCATAATATGAACCTGTCACGAATTCGGCAAAAATTATATTGTCACCGCACTAAGCGCGGCTATACTACATCAATATAGTATGTAGAATTGATATAATATTATCTATTTTGTTCATACCAATTGTCAATTCGTTCATCTATATGATGCAATATGTATTGTTTTATCATTGGCATCACATTTTCAATGATTTGACGTTTTTTTTCTGAGTTTATATTTTCATCACCATCATCATCCAAAAATTTATATATTTGTTCTTTTAGATTATCTAACTGTATATTTTTCAACTCTAGTTTTTTTGTTTCATTTTCCTCTTGTAATTGTTTATTGAAATTTCTATCTTTTCTTTCAATTTCATCATAAAAATTGTCAATTTCCTTGCATATATCTCCGAATGCTTTAGTTTTATCAAAAAATGGTCTTTTTTCATCTGCCCATTCAATTTTGAATTTTGATGATGGATAACTATGGGTTCGTCTCTCTTCCTTATAATTCAATATATCTCTAACAAATTCGGCATCCTCCTCATTCTCATAAGTTGATATAATTTTGTACTCAAAATTTTCATATTCTCCGGTTTCTTCAATAAGAACAAACGGCATCAATAGTTTGTAATATAGCATCATCTTTATGTTAAATACCAAAAAAATGATTTGATTTTTGAAAACATATCAATCACTTCACAAATCAATCATCCAATATGATGCATAATTTCAGGCCAGTTTCTGATATTGAATACAATGTAGTTTTGGATACCGGAAAAAAAATAATTATAACATTCACATTAGATAACGATGTCTATCCTGAAGAAGAATTTTATTTTTTGTATAAGGTAAATAATTCCCGCAGGAAAAATTAAGAACATTTGGTGCATATAATCAATATACTACAAACAAAATAATGGAACTCAATAATGAAACACATCAATTAAGCTATAAAACATTTGTAACAAAAATTGAAACTCAACATAATACCCAAATTTCCGATTTACGTAAACGAATTGAAAATATTGAATATGTTCAATCAAAGAATAATCATAACAACAGTAATTGGTCGTGGCGATAAAATCCGTATTTTTATTGACTTATTCCCGTCTGCAAGATTGTTAGAAAAGTTTTTATAAAATGTTCAATATTGAATTTTGTCTTATCCATATTTTTAAGAAATAAATGAGTATCTACAATAATTTGCGGATTTTTCAACAATGCTTCAATTTCTTTATTCATTGCAAAATAATTATTGACATCATTATTTTGCAGCGGTTGATGATTATAGTATAATGGATAATCTGCACCTAATAATTCTACTATTGCGGGATGTTTGTTTATAATCAATGGAGTATTTCGTACAATACATTCTAATACAGTATTAACAGCTGATGCATCTACTAGATTTAAAAAAACAATATTTTGTGATAATAATTCATCATAATGTTCATCATCTAAATTTAATTGTACCTCAACGGATGAAATCTGATTTTTGAGATGTTCCAAAAAATTGGCATGCCAATTATTCACAATATCACCATGACTAACTAATAATGTACATGAATCGGGATTAGGCAATTCTTGTAATCCACATAAACTCTCATGAATATTTTCAACTAATTTTTCATCAGGATAATAACTATTCATTGCAGTTCCCTGTAAACTCAATTTTTTAATTACATCGGAATGAATGACTTCAGATTCATCAAAAAAGATAATTTTGGATGGAAATATGAAATTATAAAATGAATAAATATTACGTAACCATCCACCAATATGAACAATACTTTTATTTTGGTTGGCAATAAATCTATCCATTGAGAATCCGAGTAATGGTGTTTCAGTTGGATGAGTCAAAACATGAATAGGAATGTTTATATCCAATAACAATGGTAATTCTTTCAACCACAATTCACGTAGATAATTAGACAATACGATTAAACCACGACACATTTGTAAACTTTGTAAAAATTCTGGTGTTTGTAATAAAACATGATTATTATAATTACTAAACGATTTATCAAATGTATGATGTACAAAACCTATCCATGGATTTTTATATGGAACAATACCCAATTTTGACAATCTATTTCGTTTCCAATGAAATGTGCGGTCTACATACATGTCCAATAAAACTGGACATTTTTCTGAATGCCACGGTAAAAGATGGTTGTATACATATTGCCAACCGGAACGATGAACTCCAATATTATCGCGTTGTTCAATAAAATGCATATTAAAACATGGCGCGCGGGCGCGGTCGTCTTTTATATCCATTGTTGTCATTGTCACTTCGGTCGCGGGTGATACGGGTGCTTTATAATCGTTTAATATCCATGACCATTCACTTTTCCAATTATAATTTGGACAAAACATTTTTGTTTCTAGACCATGACGATATGGTCCATCAATATCTTTAGTTAGGGTGTATAATACAATATCTAATAATTCAGGGACAATATCAGGGTCCGCGTTTGTAGCGTTGTTCCATTCACCATTCCTTTTACAAACCAAATCATATGCCAATTCTACTGGATCATCAGATAATGGACGTTTGCTAGCATTTGAACTCATTGCGAAAATGAAATTTGGAATGGCTTGTTGTACTTTTTTATCCAATTCAATATTAATTTGAACAAGTTTAGATTGAAGGGTGGGGGTATTATCCAACATGAGTGAAATTGCAGCTAATGATTCTTCAATATCAAAATTAATTGGTAAATCAGTTTTGTAATCAACATTCATTTCAATACCATATTCCCAATTAATATCTTCTAAAAAATTACGTATTTTTCGGGTTGTATAAATGGCTAAAAACGGCACCTTTTTATATAAACTAAATAAACAACTATGAAATCGCATACATATGGAAGCTTTACAGAAATCATAAATACCAAGTGTCTCGTATACCGACAATGTATATTCAATATTCGTAAAACCTGTTTTTGATTGCATATTCTTGACAACATCACGATGAATTAATATATCATTTTCCGCATTTTCACACTCATCTTCAATAATCGCACTAGTATTGTATGGTAAAAATACAATATAATATCCTTGATTGATTAATGTATCAAATAACCATGCAAATGTCCATATCAAAATACCATATTTTGTACCTCCATAGATGTGACGATTTAGTGAAACACAAATAATTTTATCGCCGATTGTTTTTTTTATTCGTTTCAAATCTCGGCAAATATTTTGGGCTGGCATTGGAGATGGAACAATATCACGTTTGAATTGCGACGATAATAAGCATGAAATATCTGGACAATAAAATAATCGGTCTTTTGATATTTTAGTGGATAATAATTCCAAGTCATATGGTGTTCTTACAAATATGTAATCTAGAAAACTCAATTTATTGATATAATTCGTAATAATACTAGTATATGGTACCCCCACTGAAAATGCAATTATTTTGTTTTTCTTGCCACGAAACTTTTGACTTAGTGTATCTAAAAAATAATCATTGAGAACATCACCACCACCAAGAATGATGGTTGAATTTTCTTCTATATCTGTTGAAAGTAATCTATCACAATCGGTGAATTTTAGAGATATATTGGGTAGATACTGAGAAAACAATAGAAGAAGAGTAGTCTTGTATTGTTCATCTCCGATATTAGAATGACCAAAATATCCAATAACATGGACAATTTGTGATGATGATGAGGTTGGCGACGATGAAATGATGTCTATTTGCAATGTCTGTGACAAGGTTTGGTGTTGATTTAAACATGGATTTAGACATGAAGAAGATAAACATGAACATGAACATGATTGTTTAAACAAAGACATGATTGATGATAGCCAGTTAGAAATAAATATGTAGATAACAAGCGAATATGATTTATATAATATTATTAAAAATGACAACAACAACAACAACGACATTATTTTCACCACCACCATCACTTCCTATTGCCCTCTCTGCCTCGCCACCATCATCCCTTGCCCTACAAAAACACAAAACAGGTAAAAATGACAAAACAATCATATCTATGGATGAAAAACATGCTCTAATGATGAATGATTTTGACAAGATTGAAAATAAACTACTCCCTAAATTACGCGCAGAGCGACAAGTATTACATGATAATAAAAAGTTAATCGGTGATCACCGAATAGATGATTATATGGATTTGCGGGACAAGATTCGTGATATTGATGAATTAATTAAAATACAGAAACGCAAACGAAAACAGTATTTACTTGATAACTCTATTTACATTTTTAATTATTTTGAAGAAAAAAAGAATATTTCAGAATCTGTTGGGAAAGATATTATAGCACCTCAAAAACGGCATAAAAATTCCTTAAACGCGTTTTTTAAAGTAGAAACACAAATCATACCAACATCATTAACATCTACTACTACTACTACTGCGATAACAGATGCAAATACAAATTCAAATACAACCCATCATTCTACTGAAATTCATGATAAATTTAAAAACTCGCGTGAATATTGGGCCAATGTTAATAATGAAATTGTCAATATGAGCGAATTCATTGTTTCTTCCGATGTTTGTGACAAATGTAGAAAAGGTGAATTGATTTCACAAGAAGATGAAGGTTCATTTATATGTAACCATTGTGGTATTACATTGCAATATATTGTAGATTCTGATAAACCTTCATATAAAGAACCACCAAGTGAAGTTTCTTATACTGCATATTTGAGATTAAATCATTTCAAAGAAATTTTGTCACAATTTCAAGCAAAAGAAACAACTCAAATTCCTGATGAAGTCATAGAAGCTATTCGTAGCCGTATAAAGAAAGAAAGAATCCATGATTTGAGTGAAATGACTTATATGAAAACGCGTGATATATTGAGGAAATTAGGCTTTAATAAATATTTTGAACATATTCAGTATATTAATTGTAAATTTGGAATTAATCCACCAATAATGTGTGAAGAACTTGTAGAAACATTATGTGTTCTCTTTATTGAAATACAAGCACCATGGGCTTTACATTGTCCTAGTACTCGTACGAATTTCTTTAATTATGCGTACACCTTGTATCAATTATGCAAATTATTGGGTCAAATACAATTTTTACCATTTATACCATTATTAAAAGATCCTATGAAAACAATAGAACAAGATGATATATGGAAAAAGGTTTGTGGTGAATTAGGTTGGCAATTCTATCCTACACCCAGAAATTAACCGAAATGGCCGATTGATTGATTACATGGATTAATTAATTAATTATGTATACATGGTTTTAGACGATGTGTGCGTTTGAAAAAAAAAACGACAATAATTATATAATACGAATTAAATTTATAAAATTATTATGATTAAGAATATCAACGCTTTGAAAAAGAATCTGCGTTCAAAACTAAGAATCATCACTCCAAATCAAACATATGCAACTAAATTATCAAATATCTTGTGCGATGAACTTGAATCGCTACAATCAACAAAACCTGCATTACAACAATTATATTTGTATTGTGAACATGAAGCTCCATTAATTAGTATTCATGAAAATACACCTGAATCAAGAGAATTATTAGCTCAGTATTATTATTTAATTGGACAAATCAAAACCATGGCATTAACAGAACTCGTTTATATTTCATCTTATCAACAATTTTTGAACAATGTAGGAGATTTATTAGACGACGATGATACAAGTGGCGGCTCTAGGGGCGGTGGCGGCGGTGGAAATGCAAGTATGGATGGGAAACTCAAACATTTAATCATGTTTATGATTCTACTGTTATTCCGATATTCTTGTTGTAATGGAGAACTCGCTGAAATCAAAAACAAAATAGATCTTGTTTCAGGTACGGTAGGTGCGGTTGAAAAAAACTGGATTGTCATCCAACCGCAGATAAAACCGATAAACCCATCAAATAATAATAATAATAATAATAATAATTTGCTAGAAAAAACCAAGGTGCCGAAAAATTCATTCGTGATACATATTGGGCAACGAAATGGCGCAGATGGTGCCAATGGAATAGATGGCATTCATATGAGTAATGCAGTCGCATTAAACCATCAACCAAATGCAAACACAAATACAAATATAAATATAAATGCAAATTCACCTTTATCAAAAATTGATGTTACATCTCTTCTTGAAAATGTCCAGAGAATGCAAAACTTTAATATTCAAACAATGACATCGTATCTATTTTCATTTGCATTTGGACCAGCATTGACGGGGTATAATAAACCAATACAACAATTGAAAGATATACTTTCATCCTTTAATATTTACATGTCTGAAATGGAATTGGCTACAATTAGTGAATGTCATCAAGTTGCATCTGATATTGTAGATGGAAATTTTAATAGAGGTCATCCCGAATCAGTTGAACTTGGTTATCAACTAAATATTGCAACAGCTGATAGGTTTTGTAGGGCGCTTGTACCTCATATCGCTCTTGTTATGAGTCCTGATGGCAACAGTTATTATCTTGAAAATACGGCTCTTTATTCATCCGGGGGTATATTGCATGTACTGGAATTACTTCGTAATAATGTAGCAAAGATACGTTCAGAAAGTACCAGTTACCTTTCTGTTATTTGGCGAGGAGGACCTGCTGATCAAATGGATTTCAAACTCTTGAACTTAAGAAATTTGGTTTTGAAATCAACACAATTTTCACCAACTACAGTTAGTGGTATAGATGATTTGTCGGCATTGACAAAACGATTATATTCTCATGTACAATCTCATTCTAATCAATTGAAAGTTTTAATGGGAACTGAATCTTTACAGAATAGTATGATGGCAATTGCCAAAATAGAAGAAAATACCAAAGTTCAGAAAATGTTTAATACCGCCACAGCCAATTCAAATGAAGCTCAACAAATTGGTTGGCTACTTTCAAATAATAATATGCAAATACAAACGAATGGATTATTTGGTAATTTGTTCAAACCAATAGATAGTATTGTAGGTAATATAGGAAATACAACTAGAAATGTGGTCAAAGAAACAGGAACAACTATAGATTTAGCACTCCAATATGTTTACAAGTATGTGATTTCTTGTGCAATTGCAATGTTATTGATTGGATATGTAATTCAACGTCTTCCGCGAATATCTTTATTTAGGTGGTTGAAAATAGAAAACAACGTGAAAAATTTAGGTGATAAAATTAAAAAGATTGATAAGATTGATAAGATTGAGAATACTCCAGTACGGGCGAAAATTGATGATATAGTCAAAACTCTGAGAAAGGAATTGAAAAACGAATCAGCGTCAATATCATCAAGCCCGATAATTTCCCCCAATAAAACCGTGTCATATAAACGTAAATACAATTCAGTCAAACGCAAATATCAAAATGTTAAACGAAAATACAATACTGTTAAACGCAAGTATCAACAAAAAAAACTTGATGATAAAAAACTTGATGATTGGATACGCAACGACACAATCAATCACAGGTAATCAATCAATTCAAATTCATTTGCAAATAAAGAAATAAATGAATACGGAAATACAGTATAAAGACTTGTAAATGGTCAATATATAGATTTAGATAATATGGGAATCTATTACGGACAAGAAATATTTGGAATTCGTATTTTGAAAATAAAAGCGGCAATAGCAGATGGGGATGGTGACGACGAACTGATAGAACCGATAGTAGTATGTAGTGAGTTATTTGATAAATTAACATTGGAACATGTAGAGAATGTTGCCGAAATAATCAAAGATAATCCGAACGAGTTTTTGATTTATACATGGAAATCTTGTACTAGTACTCATTTCGGTGAACATACATATTTTGACTGGGTAAAGACTACCATGAATACAATCAAGATGGCATTATCATTATAATGAAATAAATATCTATACAATATATGCAATAATTTAATGATTTGGTGCGGTAAAACTTGTTGTTTTTTTGTCTGTTATACGAAATCTTCTCGTCAGATTCTATACTATGGAAATTCGTCCCAAATACCGTCTCTTTCCGTCTCCCAAAGACCATCGCGATTTTGTGCATGCTCCTCTCCCATCAGTACTTCCTCTTCCTCCAATTGTAGATTTGCGTTCAGAAATGCCTCCCATCCTTAACCAAGGAGATTTAGGAAGTTGTTCCGCAAATGCTACAAGTAATATTTTACGTCACTTATTACGTAAGGAATCAAAACCAGAATTTCAACCTTCTCGTTTATATCTTTATTATAATACTCGCGTAAATATTGAACATGTTTCAGCAGGTAATGATTCAGGAGCTTGTCTTCGTGACGTGTGCATTGCTGTCCAAAATTATCATGCATGTGACGAAACAACTTGGCCATATGATATTTCCAAATTTAGTACTGCTCCGTCTTTAGAATCATATAAAAATGCTGATTTACACAGTAAAATCCAATTTTGTGCAGTGAATCAAGATATTAATACGATTAAAAAAACATTGGCAGATAGATTACCCATTCTTATTGGTATTCGTGTATATGCTAGTTTAGAATCTGCCGCGTCCATCACCACTGGTCATATTCCTATGCCCGATGTTACAAAAGAACAGAATTTAGGAGGACATGCTCTTGTATTATGTGGTTATAATGATGAAACCAAGAGATTTCTTTTAATGAATTCATGGGGAACTGGAATTGGATTAAATGGCAGTGGATACTTTGATATTCCTTATGAATATCTTTTACAACCTGAATTGGCTAGTGATTTTTGGGTCTTTAAATCGTTTGAGTGAGTAAACCGAAAATAATTCGGGCAATTGAATTTATCCATTTATAAATTTATAATAAATGGATAAATGTAATCATATCAATTCATAAATTTTCTATTTTTTTTTGTTATAACTAGTACTGTTATGGCTATTATTACTGCCCCTACTATTATTACTATTACGTGCTTTGCGTTTTTTGGTTAATCTTTTCTTTTGAATAGATCCTCGTGTAAAAATTGGATGTTTATAAAGTGCTTGTACACATCTATTTGTGTTCATATGTAGTAATAAAATTAATTCTCGTTCATCATCAGTCAATGATTTTGATTTTGATGCAGTATCATGGTCCATTAAAAACATGTTATAATTTAATCGTTTTTTAATTTTCTTCAGTAATCCACTACTTATATGACAACCATTAAGAAATGGCATAAATTCCAATTGTCCATTACGGACGGATTTTTTATCATTATCGGGGGCGGCATTTTCATCTAATTCTCGTTCCAATTGTAATTGAACTGCTGGCCATTCTACTGACCATGTATGGGGTTTCATTCCAGCCAATCGGCAACAATCATACCAAAGTATACTACTTTGTGGTTCATCGTCGTCTGATAAAGTATCATAAACAAATGAATTTGGTATTATTGGACCATATGCAAGTCCTTTTGCAAATGTGGATACATCATCAGCAATTTTATGGTCAAAATATACATTTACTAATGGATAACCGGATGTATGAGGTGAAAAAAAATAACATAAAAAAAAGGCACGTGCGATTCCAAATTGTTCACTTAACAATGGAAATATGCGATAATATAAAATTTTAAAAGGAGAAGGAGCATATGTGTATTTTTTCTTTGTTTGTACTTCAGACAATTTGCGATGAGAAATACTATTTAATCCATAAAGGAAGAGATAAATATTTGGAGATGATGAACCTGGTAAAGAAGCAAGATATATTTTACTCAAAAGGGTTCCATGTTGACTTCCTGAATATGCCATGTCATCTACTAGTATAACGGGGTCATTACCAGTTATGCTGGATAAATCTTCATTAATCGTTTTAAGAAAATAATCAGGTTGACGTAATTGATGCTTTTTAATAATATACATGGCAACTATTGCACCAAAATAATAAGATTTATTTGGTTCACCAACATACATGTATATTTTTCCATCCATATTGATTTTATTGTATGATTCAAGTATCAAATGTTCAATACCATTGACATATTCTTGAATGGAAATGTAATTTATAGATGCAATAAAATCACGTGCCGTATTTATTCTTAATTCAGATTTTTGACTATTTATCCACTTTATAGATTTTTCAGTATTTACTGAATATCGTCCTGAAACATTTGATATTAATCGGATAAGAGTTTTTATATGAAAATCCAAATTCTCTCCGAACTTTGTATCCAAATCTAAATCCAGATTCAAATTCATTTATTGTATTGTCTTGTATTGTATTGTCCTGTATTGTATTGGGTTTGAATTGTATATATAATCGTTATAAATAATAAAGGTGTACAACGTTATTATTTATTTCATATGAGACCGTCAAATCATCTCCACGTCAGACCAAGGCCGTCTTCTGATATAAAGCTGTCAATTAAAGTAATGGATATTGATGTATTTTTTCATAAATGGATAAATCTATAAATTCATTTATACAGTCATACAATTCAACGAAGAGGAATACGGACATCTGAACCGATTCCACGAGAAGCACTCACTCTCCATGAAATTAGATTTTTCTGCAACCCAGGCAATCCGCAACAAGAACCTGTCCCAACGTTTCCACCACCAAGAGACATTGATGACCATTGGTCACGTCCAATTTGGTAAGGAAGACCCGCTTTTTTATCTCCTCCTCCTTGATTTTTTGCAGTAATACTGGAAATATAGCGTGCTTTTTTTGTTCCACCGTAGTAAACCATTTTCTATATATAATATAATATCTATATATATAATATAATATATACACAAGGAATAATAAATAAATAAATAAATAAAGATAAAGATTATTGTCTAGTTATTATAATGGACGACAACATGATAACTAGTTATATAGGACCCAACTCGCAACAACAACAACAACAACCACATTCCAACAAATTGAATCAATCAAAAGCAGATATAATGATGGATATGAATGACAAATCTGTACTTTATATCCATCCAAGTGATGAAGATGTCCATTTACAAAGAAACGCGACTGGTGATGAAATATATGTATTTGACCCTTTTAATCCCCTAAATGTGGAAATAACGGCGGTTGAAATTCAAACAATTTTAAAACGATATGGTTTAAATATTCCAATTTTCAATGAAACATTGTATAAACGCGCCTTTATTCACCGTTCATATATTCGTAGAACTCAATCAGCAAATGATACTAATAAAATAATTATTGCATCTAAACCGATTTCTTGTTTACCTTTGAAAACAAAATCTAATGAAACTTTGGAATTTGTTGGTGATGGTGTATTAGATTGTATCACCAAATTCTATTTATATAAACGGTTTCCTAAACAAAATGAAGGATTTATGACAGAAAAGAAGATTGCATTGGTAAAGAATGAAGCAATTGGAAAATTAGCAAGTGAAATGGGATTACATAAATGGTACATAATGTCTAAACATTCAGAAACAAAACAAACACGGACAAACTTGAAAAAATTGGGATGTTTATTTGAAGCGTTTCTGGGTGCAATTTTTTTAGATTTCAATAAAATCTCAGTAAATGATGAACATAATTGGTTTTCTAATGTTTTTGTTACGGGACCAGGATTTCAAGCAGCACAAATATTTGTAGAGGCAGTTTTTGAAAAACATGTAGATTGGGTCAAACTTATTATGAATGATGATAATTATAAAAACATTTTACAAGTCAAAATCCAAAAAGAATTTAAAGTCACTCCGTATTATTTAGAAACTCCTTCTACACAATCATATTCTTCTTCTTCTTCTTATTCTAATAATAATAACAATAACTCTAATAATAATGATGTTATAGCTGACCGCGTATATCACATGGGAGTTTATTTATGTCTTGGGCAATCAATTCATAATTTACGTGATTGTGATGCAAAGTTATTTTCAGAATATGGTTCTTTTGCATCTATTCAAAAAGCATACTCATCTAGTGGTCACGTATTTGTCAGACTTGGACAAGGTAATAATAAAATAAAAAAAAAGGCTGAACAATTGGCATGTGAAGATGCTCTTTCTACTATAGATGAATAGATGGATAGATGGATCCTCATACATGGGTGCATGGATGAATAAACATGTATCATTGCAAAAAATGTGTCATTACACTGTATTATGTCTGCATTTCCATGGGATTTGATACCGACGACAAATGATGAAATTGGTACAGTTGAATCAAAATCAAAACCTAGACCGAGACCTAGACCGAGACCTACATCTACATCTACATCTACATCCAGAGTTGATCCAATTGATCCAATTATCAATGAATATCATCAGGATCATAGTCCAGTACCAATGGGTATACAGCGTTACCTAACAACTATGCAATCTATAAAAAAACCATCAGAAAACGACGACAATAAAGAGAAAGACGATACTTCATCAGCGCCAGATCCACCAGGACCATCAATCCCATCAACTCCATCAACTCCATCAGGGCCATCAGCCCCCCGTACATTTCGTATACGTGAATCTATAAAAAATCAACAACAAAAACAAAAGGAACCAAAAACTAAAACAAAAACAGTTCAGCCGCCGCCAAATACTACCCGACGAAATTATGAAAATACAAATACTAAAATAAATAAATATACAACCCAGTTACCTACTAGGAATAATCACGATTTGACAGGAAATTCTTATTATTTAAATAATAATCGGTTATTTTTCATGACGATACAAAAACTCTATGAGAAATATAAAGATGAACTCGGTCAACAAACAACAACTTCATTAAGTTGTGATAAAATGGATATGGGTTCTGCTGGTGGTGAAGTTTCATTAATGACACATCAAAAAATCATTTTAGATTATCTAAACTTGAACACACCTTATCGTGGTTTATTATTGTATCATTCATTAGGATTGGGAAAAACATGTACATCAATTGCTGTTGCAGAAGGAATGAAACATCAGAAAAAGATTATTGTCATGACACCAGCAAGTCTGCGTTCCAATTATTTGGCAGAATTGAAAAAATGTGGTGATCCGATTTATAAAAAAGTTCAATATTGGGAATATATCAATGCAACTGATGATGAAACAAGACAAGAACTTGCCAATGCATTGAATTTACCAATTGAATTTATTGTCAAAAATGGTGGAGCATGGATGGTAGATATACGACAAACAAGTGCTAATTTTAGTGATTTAACATATAAAGAACAAAAATCAATTGATGATCAATTAGAATTAATGATTGCATCTAAATACATTCCAGTAAATTATAATGGATTGACTAAAAAAGGATTTGCTCATCTTCAAAATATTCATGGAGAAAATCCATTCAATCATTCAGTAATAATAATTGATGAAGCACATAATTTTGTTAGTCGTATTGTAAATAAATTAGAATCAAAAAAAGAATCTGTTGCAATGGATTTATATCAAATGATTATGGATGCAGAGGATGCACGTGTCATTCTTCTTTCAGGAACACCAATTATAAATTATCCAAATGAAATTGCAGTTTTATTCAATCTTATTCGTGGATACATCAAAACATATGAATTTACAGTCAATTCTGATAAGAAGCGGATATTGGATATTTTTAGTGCAGCCAATTTTAATTTATATAATTTAATAGATTTTCATGATGGAAAATTGACAGTCACAAGAAATCCATTTGGATTCTCCAATGAGGGAGGTGGTGGTGGTACGGCTGCAGCTGCAGGTGCCGTTGTTGCAAATCCGCCACCACCATCGTCATCGCCGTTGTCGGATCCTTTTGGAATTCCATTTGAACAACAAATTATTGATATATTGATGAAATCAGGTATTAAAGTGGGAAAACCCAAGATTTTGAATTATAAATGTATGGGTGACAAATTAAAAGAATTTCTAGATACTTTTGTCCAAGGTTCATCTGGGACATTTGTAAATGAACAAGTATTCAAAAAAAGAATTTGGGGATTGACATCATATTATAGAACAGCTCAAGAAAGTCTATTACCAAGATATACGAAAGAGGATAATTTTCATATCGTCAATGTTGAAATGAGTCAATATCAATATGAAAAATATGAAACTATCCGTATGACGGAGAAGAAGAAAGAATCTGCTGGAGTAGTCAGGAAACATAAAAAAAGTTCTGCTGCGGATGAAATGACTATTCCAACATCGTATCGGATATTTTCAAGATTAGCTTGTAATTTCGTATTTCCACAGGAAATTAACCGTCCACAAAAACCCAAAAAATACAAGACGGCGGCGGCAACGACAGCCGCGGGCGACGAAAACGGGGAAGGAGATGGAGAAGGAGATGGAGAAGGAGATGGAGAAGGAGATGGGGACGAAGCGGTAGAAGAAGCTGCGGCCGAAGGAGATGGAGACGCAAATGGAGAAACCAGACAAAATATTGACGACAAGGAAGACGACGGCGATAATGCCGCGCCTGCATCATCATCTGAAGAGAAGAATGTATTTATTCAAATGGAAAATCAAGGAGACAAATATTTTGGAATAGAGGGATTACAGAAATATAGTCCTAAATTTCTAGCAATAATCAAAAATATTCAAAATAAAAACAATATCGGATTACATATGGTTTATTCTCAATTTCGGACATTTGAAGGAATTGGATTTCTTGCAATGGCATTGAAATTTCATGGATTCTCTCAATTCAAAATAATCAAAAAAGACAATTCATGGAAGATTGATGAGAATGAAGAAGATATTGATAAACCAAAATTTGCATTGTATACGGGAACGGAAAGTCGTGAAGAACGAGAAATTATTCGTTCAATATTTAATAGTAATTGGAATGAAGTTCCTAATGAATTAGTCACTGAATTACGTGGAAGATTAAAAAATAATGGTGGTTCTGATTATGATAATCATATGGGACAATTGATTAAAGTACTTATGATTACAGCATCGGGCGCAGAAGGAATTAGTTTGGAAAGTACACGATTTATACATTTAATGGAACCATATTGGAATAATGTTCGTGTTACACAAGTAATTGGTCGCGCCCGTCGTATTTGTTCTCATAAACATTTACCTGAAGAATTACGAGTTGTAAATGTTTTTTTATATACCACTGTAATTACAAATGACCAACAAACAACCGCACCTCGTGATTTACGAAATGATATAGATAATACGGATGGAAAAATGAAAAGTACAGATGAATATATTTATCGTATTGCTTTGGCAAAAGAACGAGTATGTGAACAAATTTTCAAGGCCGTCAAAGAAACTGCATTTGATTGTCATATTTATAAAGATACTCGCACCACATCTTCTGATCCACCAATAAATTGTTTCGGTGTATTACCTTCCACTGATATTAATAAATATCCAGGGAATAATATACTTTCGTTTCCAAATATTAAAACAGATTTAAGTACAACAGACCCTGAATTGAATACGAAAACGACGGAATTAAATCTCCGAAAAATTACGGTAGGAGGAATAGATTATGCAATTAGTAAAGATGCAACTGTAGATAATAAATTCATAGCGTATACATTTGCAGATTATTCTCGTGCAAAATCATTGAATCATTCAATATCTGCCTATGGATATTATGATGCAGATACAGGCAAAGTTGTAATCGGAAATATTGGATAAATAGTTGAGACCATTCTTACACGCCGTTCACATGGCGGGCGCGAAGCGCCATATAAGAGTTTCTATAGACAATAATAGATTCTTTATAGAATTTTAATAATAACATGAACATGAACATGAACATTAACACGAACCTAACATTCCCTTACATGGGGCTTCGCCCCCCGTTAGGTTCACATGGCGGGCGCGAAGCGCCATATAAGAGTTTCTATAGACAATAATAGATTCTTTATAGAATTTTAATAATAACATGAACATGAACATTAACACGAACCTAACATTCCCTTACATGGGGCTTCGCCCCCCGTTAGGTTAACATTGCGGGCGCGAAGCGCCATATAAGAGCTTCTATAGACAATAATAGATTCTTTATAGAATTTCAATAATGATACACTTGTACAAAATAATAATCGTGTAGATTCTTTATAGAATTTCAATAATGATACACTTGTACAAAATAATAATCGTGTAAAAACCAAATTCTTATTATTTTGTTGCTTTTTTTATTTTCCCACATCCACATCTACATCCCCATTCGTTGTTGGGGTAGTGGTCGGGGTAGGTGGCGATAATGCTGAAATTTCTGCCCGTAATTGAGAAATCTGATGTTCTATTCTTTCCAATTTTTGGTACAATATATCAACAACACCAGGGTTCTCTTGATTTAATTGAATCGCCCGATTATCATTATTAGGATTCTCATTCATATTCATATTCTCATTCATATTTATATTCTCATTCATATTCTCATTCATATTTATATTCTCATTCATATTTATATTCTCATTCATATTCATATTCTCATTCATATTCCAATGAACCTTTTTATTACTAGATGGTACCAAATCATTGATATTTGACAGTGTTTTACCATGTTTTCGTTCTATTTCAAGTTCCTTTATTGCTGATATAATAATCTTGATTGTAATAATATTGAGTTCTTGAATGGTTTTATCAGCTTTCCCTAAATTGCTATAGTAAATGTGCGAAATCGTTTCCTTGAATAATTCTTCATGTGATTTTTGAGAAAAATAGGGAGCTTTATTTAATGCCGTCCATAATTTACGTTGATTTTCTATTGAAGCATAACTAGTTGCGACGACGACGCTACTATTACTATTATCAATACACTGTAATATTTGTTCCTGTATATGTTCATTAATCATGTTCATGTTATGAATATATAATAATTAATATATTGCTTCTTCTCTTTTATTTCATTTCCGTTCATGAATCCCTTATAAACCCTATCAATTCCTTATAACTTTTCGTATAAGGTGTGGAATATGGAATGTGGTATATGATTAACGGAAAACACCACTTAATCCGAATCCAACACCTAAACCGGTACCTTGACGAGCAGAGGCAGCGATTGATGGAAGGAAAACATCCAAAATGCTAAAGGTTGCTGCCGCGCATAATGCAATAACCAATACTTCTTCAACCTTGAGAGATTGCTTAGGAATAGTGTATGCAACAATGGCAACAATAATACCTTCAATTAGGTACTTGACAATGCGCTTGATGACTTCGCCAAAATCAATGAAGTGACTCATTATATATACTTTACCAAATACTTTTTTCAGAAGGACAAATATTTCATATGACAATAGTTTTTGTAATTATACCAAATACCAATGTAAGAAATGAAACAGTGCGTCTAAAGAAGATAAAAATTTGCAATAGAGATAATATACAGACAGATTAGACACACAACATTTGGTAAAATGTCGGCAAAAAACTTTGAACGACAAAAGCTTTCTAATGGTTCAGTAAATCCTAAATATGTAGACTTGTGTGATGAGGATCAAGCTGTTGCTGGACAAAAATTTGTCTGTGTTTCATTCATCTCACCTGAAAAAATTATCAAAGAACGCGAATTACATTTATTTCAAAAGTTTGTATCACAATGGGATTTCTCTAAATCCATGGAAAAGTTTAATGATTTTCTCAATTTTATATCATACAAGTACAATGTACGAAAAGAAGATTTATTCAAAGATTTGGAAGCATTTATTTCTACTGAAAAAGATAATTTGACGGATCAATCTATTTCTGATACTTATCTCAACTTTTTAGATGCAAATGAGGATAAATTGAATGATGATTATAATAAACAACACAAATTCCAAACATCTGTACGTGGACTAAAGGTACGTGGAGTATTTTCAAATCAAGACGAGGCTGAATTGCGTTGCCGAAAATTGCGTGAAGTTGATCCTCATCATGACATTTTTGTAGGTCCAGTTGGTGTTTGGATTCCATTTGACCCTAATGCATACAAAACGGGTCGGGTAGAATATCTAGAAGAAGAATTAAATCAATTACATCATGAAAAACTAAAGAATGAAACTGAAGCTAAAATGGCATTTGAAACAAGAGTCAAAGATACAAAACGTAAAGCAATTGAAGAGAATATTCGCTTAGCAAAGGCAAGTGGAAATAAATTGACACAATCAATTACTGAATCAGGTGATCTCATTGGAGTTAAACAAACGGTTGATTTTGAAGCCAGAGAAGCAGCAGATGTAGAAGAGACTACTTCACGCAATAATGAATTAATGGAACGTACCAAATCAAATAAACGGGTCTAAATGGTATAACTATCAGATGTAAAATTAGTTGTTGTCATGTTAATCTACTACAATAATATAACAAGACTAAATAGGATGAAGTTCAACAAGATGACCGGGCTGAAGATGAACAGTCCAACTTACATGTTGATTGGTATTATTATTGTATGTACCCTAATTACACTAGGTTACCCACACAATTCTATAGAATTATATACCGGAAATATGAACGGCTACGGCAATGGCACGGACAATAAGAATAGAGAGGGAGGTTGGAATGGCAATGAAAATAGTGGACGCGGGACGGATATAAAAATGAACAATCTACTCCAAGATTTTCAGAAGAACTTTGGATATCCAGTTGACAATGATTATGATATTAATGATAATGAGGATAATAATACAGTCATTAAAGGTTCTGTCGCGGTAGCCGCGGTAGATTTGGTCGTTGCCCGTTATAATGAAGATTTATCTTTTCTAAATAATGAACCTTTTAAAGGAAATAGAATAATATGTTACAATAAAGGACCAACATTAGTTACATGTCCTGATTGTATTGATGTCATTCAACTTGCAAATGTAGGGAAATGTGATCATACATATTTATATCATATAATCAATAATTATGATAATTTAGCTGATGTCACTGTATTCTTACCAGGGTCGTGTTTACATGATGCTATAAAACGTTATAAAACATATCATACACTAGATTATATAAAAGATTCAAAAACTTCTGTATTTATTGGAACATCCAAAGTTTCTCAATCTGAATTGTATAATTTTACATTGAATTCGCATCTGACTGGAAGTTTGGAAAATCAAAAAGTTAATAGTAGTGCTGCATTAAAACCATGTTCTATTCAACCTTTTGGTAATTGGTACAAACAGAATTTTGGTAATACAACGCTTAAAATGATTGATTATACAAGTATATTTGCGGTAGCAAGAGAACATATAATCCAACATCCGAAATCATATTATGAAAAACTCATCAGTTATATTGATGATGACATCAGTCCTGAATGTGGTCATTACATTGAACGTTCTTGGGTAACAATATTTTCTCCCTTACCTGACAGTTCTTTGTATGATTATTATGTATAATAGTATAGTAATTATTAAAGAAATATTGGGAATTTACGAAATAATATAGATTAAAGAATCAAAAATCTATATTATTACTAGTATCGTAGCGGTTGGGTTTGTTTGTTAGGATTCAACGGTTGCTATGCGCTATAGAGACGGGAAAAATATCGGCCAATTAATTATTCAATGGCAATTTTCTTGCATATAATGATATTTTTATTAATTACATTCTTATTTTTGCATATAAGATTTCAATTCAAAATTAATAATGGATTTGAAATATATGAACTTGATTATAGCACGAATGAAAATCTTCAACATGCATGTGATGTCCGTTTACCAATTATTTTAAATACTCCAAATGAATATGTTGCAATACCGACGACAAAATCAAAACAACAATTGAATACGAATGTTCATATTTATGAATCAAATAACTTGCACAGTGAACCTTTGATTATTCATTTAAACGCGGCATTGGATTTATTACACAATAAACAGAATAATACTGATCAAAATGAAAATGAAAGCGACATCAATGTTGATAAAAACGCAAGATTTAGTTTTACAAATGAATCATTTATTAAAGAAACAGAATTGGATGACGACTTTTCCGACAATGACAAGTTATGGAAACCGCCTTTAACTATTATTACAGAATATGATTATATTTTTGGGAATAATTCTGCAATGATACCATTACAATATCATATTGCATTTCGTCGTTTTATATGTGTTTACTCAGGTGGTTCAATCAAATTAAAATTAACTCCATGGAAAAACACAAAACATTTGAATCCATATTATGATTACAAAAATATGCAATTTAGTTCATCCATGACTGAATTGGATACTATCAAATTTACAGAAATAATATTGGATAGTGGTAAAATGATTTCTATTCCACCGTATTATTGGTATTCAATTGAATTCATTTCAAAGGGTAATAATAGCAAAGAAAATGACGATGCTGGTGGTGGTGATGATAAAATCGTCTATTGTCATTCATATACATACAAGACTGCGTTTAATTGTTTAGCAATAACTCCTGAAATTGCAAAACAGTTTTATTATAATTACATTCTGTCAAATGATAAATAATCAGTCAACCGCGCCACCAATCCATCATACAATCATCAATCTGAATCATCCATCATTTTAGGCGCCAAATAAAAGCATACTGTAGCACCTTCGCCAAGTTCATAAAATAATTTCATAGGATAATCATCACTAAATCCTAATTTCACCTCTCTGGCTAATTTGTAAAAAAGACAAAAATTGTATAAATAATTTAAACTAAATGCTAATTTCAATTCTTTTTCATCTTCAATTGCGTATTCACCAAGTTCTTCCAATTTTATATCAACCACCATTTTCCCAGTATTATGACTAGATGAAGTCATTGCCACTCTTTTATCATTACATAATATTTCAGCGGTATCACCAAATAATTTTAATTGACTTGCTACTGCATACAATTTTGCAGATGATAATGTTAATTCCGCAGAATAATCAACTTCGGGTACAGTTAGACTTTCAGATGTAATATCCATCAATGGTGTTTCAAAATGTCTATCAAATTCAGTTGAGTTTACCAAATCATTTTGTGAATGTGGTGATGTCAAATATATAAACAATGTATCAGATTCATCTTCTTTATATTCAAAACGCATGGTCTGATTTCTTTCACGGGTATTGAGTATTTTGAAAAATATAGTTGTATTAATTCCTAAACAACACCAATTTGTACCATTATAGACATCAAACCATTCTTTTGGTATTGTAACAATAAAAATTGAAACATGGGAAGAATCCATACCTTGAATATATAATCCACTTTCTAGTAATTGTATATTAATCGTTTCATTAAAAACTTTTAAATGCTGGAAAATATTACAAAACAATTCTGCTTTTACTACATTATTTATTTCAATATTCATATGGGTGGATTGATTGATTGATTGATTGATTGATTGATTGATTGATTGATTGATTGATTGATTGATTGATTGATTGATTGATTGATTGAATAGAATATAACTAACTAGCCGCGATTCTTTAACTTTTTGTTCAAAGAAGTTATGTAAGTCTATATATAGACATCATGAAATCGGGACTTGCCGTAGTATCTACAAAGAACCCAACTGCCGTATTGGGTATGACCATTTCAGGAATTAAGAATTTTTATCCCGAATTTGATATTGTCATAATAGACAGTGATTCAACTGACATGAGCGGGTTTCAATTGGTACCAAGTGATGTAAAAATTGAATTTTCAGGAAACAAAAACTTTGAACTCGGTGCATATTCAATTGCCTTTTCAAAATACAACAGTTATGATGTATACATGTTTATACAAGATAGCTATACACCAATTTCTCGGATAGCCAATTTTCATATAAGCAATTTTTCAGACAGCATATTTTATTCCGCGCATTTACGAGAACGCTTGAGTTTTCTCGTAATGCCTGAACAAGAACGTTTGCATGACGTATATAAAGATACCGATTTGAATTTTTTGCCCAACTTTTCAGACTATTATACTCTAGCGACTCATAATTCATTTATTACATCAAAATGTAACATTGCGCATATATTGCAATTAGAAAATGCTTATACGTTGAAAAATATACGAAAAACGAAAATGGATGCTTGTACTGACGAACGAACTATTGGTATCATGGCAGACGGAATTCACTTAGTGCGAGTTGACTTAACTGAATATTTTCATAAACGGCATTTGGCGCGCGAGTAATCAAAGCTATATCTAAAATAGAATATTTCAAGTTGCAGACGATTGTTTTGATGTTATAATATTAATTAGAATAATTTAATAATATTATAAATACTAATGAATAATAATCATTGATGATAAGAAATATCAATGCAGAGTCAGGACAAGTCTTGAGATTATGCACGGTTCATGGATGTTTTTAAAAAATACGGACTTATATCAATACGGTTAAGTCCTTCTCTGTCGGCTAGAATTCCGCCTATTCGTTCACCTAACCATGAATCTATCTTGCACTTAGCAATCTGTTTCTCAATATACACATCATCAACCTGTAAAATAATCTCATTAATATCATCCCTATGTATTATGAATGAATTATGTGCCGTTCCAATAAAATGTGTATCGCGTGACATTTCTGATAAAAAATGCAATTTAGTATCTTTAAATGTATCTATAAAATGTTCAAGATAACCTCCGACATATAGGACAGAATTGTAATGAAATGAATATAAAGTTTTCTTTGGAAAACTGGTAGAATCAAATCCAGGGATACGCTGATTTGGTGTCAATACATCTTGAATAAACATATACACACTATAAACATCCTTGTATTTATGATAAGCATAATGCCATGCGCCGTGTTCCCAATTTTTATTTTTCGCCATTTCTACTGTTATATTTGACGGTAATTGTGTATATATATCGGTTTGTGTTGAATCGCTATCTATGATTAAAATGTCAAACTCGGGATAAAATTTCACTAACGAATTGACTGTATTTAATAAAATCTGGTTTGGATTTTTTGTACAAATAACGGCGACTCTATCATTCATGATTTGAAATGCGTGTAATATACACTATGAGTGTATATTACACTATGATTTATTTAATTGTTTTGATAAATGACCATATTCGTGCCTTTTGTGCTTTGTGTGGAATGGAATGTAGTGTACCAAAAATTAATGATTTTGTCACTGCTGTTAAATACTTGACGTCAATCTGGATTTCTCTACATTTTGTCAAAAAATATTTTTGAAGATTGAATATATATTCATTGTCTATTTCACAATTATTTAGTATCAAATCATAGCCGAGGATACTCTGATAAAACTTGCCGTAGTCATAATACCTGTCACCGTTCAATGACAATATATCATTAATATGTCCTTTCATATCTAGAACTTTATAATCATTATTGTATTCTAGAATAATATTTGAAAACCAAAAATCGCCGTGAATTATACCTACGATTTGAGGTGAATAGTATTTATGTAAATCATTGATAATTGAATCATATACTTCTTGTGAGTCGTCAAAATCATAATCGTTTTTATCTGTAAAGCGGACTTTGAGTTTCTCAAAATAATTATTTCGGACATCACATTCTTTGATTGTTATCGGAAAGTCTTCATGATGAAGTTTTTCTAATAGTTGAAACAAATCGTCTATATGTTTCGTCGTGATCAATTTATTCTTATGAAGGAAAAAAAGTGGAATTCCATTAATATAATCTAATGAAATTTCAATACTGTCGTCGCTTTTTTGTTCAGAATCTATTAATCTTGGAAATAAGTTGCTTATATGTGATGGAATGTTCTGATAAAAAAACTGTTCACCTCGTAAAAACTTGAGAGGTCCAGTTTTTTTGATGATATTGCCTGTCTTTTTTATTTTGTTGTACTTGTTATTCTCAACTTTATTAGGGAAAAAATCTTTTTCCTCATGGAAAATACCAAAATAAGAAATGTTGTTAATGTAAGGATTAATTGATTTATCATCAATGTAAATATCAGCAAGTGGTTTTCCAAATATTAGTTCATCGTAAGGAATTCCATATTTTTCCAACGTAAATAATGTATCTAAGGCAACATCCTTTATAACTTTTCCGACATTATTATTATGTGTTTTCATTCGTCTGGCTGTATGGATAATAATTTCATGACCCTGTATTTTTAATATCTGTAGGAGTTTGATCATTTTTTCTATTGGTTTGACGGAAGAATAGTCATTTGGGATTGTTGGATAACTGACCAAGGTATTATCTAAATCAAAGCAAACTCGTAATTTTTTATGAGGGACATCATTCGCTAATATTTCATCATATGTTCCAATGTGAATAGTATTTTCAATATATATTGGTATTATCGGATGTCCATCTTTGATCATCAATTTGTAAATTTGCGAAAAATAAAATTCCCCGTTTGTCTTCAAATCTTGATTTAACAATGTTATTGCGTATTTTTTGAAAATATCAACATTTTGAAATCCATATATTCCACAACAATAAGTATTTGAAATTTTCTTTTTTTCTTCAATATTGACGACTTTGTTATTCGCTATCGTTATGAAAGAATAGTTTTGTTTTATATAATCCTTTCCATAACCGATAAAACTCGTTGTATATGAAGTATAGTGTAACGGATTGTCGGAAATAGAGTGAATGTTATCATTATCTAAGAATACTAAATTTTCACTCTTATCTGAAAACGAAAATCCATTCATACCAATATATGCGGTTTCTACAGCACCCCGAGTTGAATAATCAATCTTGGAAAAGTATAACTTTTTTTCTTTAAATAAGTTGATAATTATTTCTTCAAAATTGTATTGTTCTAAATACGTATTGTAAATTATATAGATTTCATCACTTGGAATTCTCTCTATTATGCTTTCAATCATATGCTTACCTCTTATGTAATTTAATGGTTTTGGTAGTGAATACTTATTACAGCGGTTACCAAGCCCTCCGCATAAGAGAACGTATTTCATTTTGGTGCTATATGTATACAATAACAGAGATGTTATGTTCGCCAAGGATCGTGACGAGATGAGATATTTGAAGTATTAATTATGGTAATTTGTAGGTCTGGAAAAGATACAGATTCAATGGATAAACTGCTTTAACGGTTATTATTCCCGTCTTCGGCATCATCATAAATGATTGATAATGGTAAAGATTTTGTTGATTCTTCGGCCAATTTTATTGGTCCGACGCTTTCAATATATTCAATGTCTACATTATTGGATATTTCTGGTATTGATACAGGCAATGTAGTCCCTACTGTTTCTGATGATTCCGGCGATACTACCACCTGATATTCTTCTACAAAGTTTGCCAACATAGTTTCAACTGATTTCATAATCATTTCATGTGTCTGATTAAATACATCTCTCAAACTAGCAATCTCACCTGCCAACATATCACATCTTTGAAATAATTCGTCTACCTCATCCTTTTGTGTCGTCGCTCCCGCTATATCCGCTATACCTTTAATACTATTTTCCAACAATGTTAATCTCTGATCAGTGATTTGTACAACTTGATGTATACTAAATTTAGGAACTTCCCCTGATCCAGCGGCACCCAATTTGGATTGTTGTTGCTGCTTTTGTTGTTGTAGTTGTTGTTGTAGTTGTTGTTGTTGTTGCTGCTGTTGTTGCTGCTGCTGCTGTTGTCGTATTTGAACCGATGTAACGGTAGATGGTCGGACTTGCGCTCGTCCATGACCATAAGCTACAAATTGTGTCCCTGCAATTACAGATGATGATGAGGATGACGATGTTGGAATATCGGCCCGTTTCCTTCTAGCTGATGCGCTCATTATATAAGGTTTGAATATTTCAAACTTGTATTTATAGACGCAATTTAATGGTAGTATAGGACGACATTAGAGTTGGTAGAGAGAAAGTTGGTAAATAAATAAATAAGTGCAATTTTTTCACTATTCATTCATTCATTCATGGAACAAGTTTCATTGCTAGTTTTTCTAAACAATAATAAGGTTTAATAAATTCAACATCATTTTCATTATAATCTTCAATACGAATATGATTACATGTAAATCTAATTTTGGGGAATGGCAATGGTTTTCTGGAACTTTGTTCAGTTAATATTGTCAAATGTTCAGCATAAATATGTGCATCCCCTAAAAATAAAATAAATTCATGGGCTTCCAATCCACAATGATTTGCTAAAATATGAGTTAAAAAAGAATATGATGCGATATTAAATGGTACACCTAATCCAACATCACCACTTCGTTGATAAAGTGAACATGATAATTTTTTCCCACAACCACTAACATGAAATTGTGCCATACAATGACAAGGTGGTAGTGCCATTTGTTCAATTTGGGCAACATTCCATGAACAAAGTATAAGTCTACGTGAATCCCGTTGTGCAGGATCTTTTAAATTGGAAATTAATGTTGCCAACTGATCAACTCCTTCACCACTATAATCTGTTTCACAATCAATATATTCGGCACCAAAATGTCGCCATTGATGTGAATAAATAGGACCAAGATCACCTTCTTTACGATTAATTAATCCTCTCTTATCCAAAAATTCTCGTGATGCATTTGCATCCCAAATATGAACATTTTGTGCTTGTAATTTTCTATTGTCTGTATTACCACTAATAAACCACATTAATTCTCTGAAACAAGTTCTCCATGCTAATTGTTTAGTCGTTAACAAAGGAATTGTTCCATCAGATAATGAAAAACGCATTCCATGTCCAAATATAGACAATGTTGTACCATTTCGTGTTTCTTTATATCCACCCGTCTGAACAATTTTACGAATTAAATCCAAATACTGTTCTTCTTCGTGAACTGAAGCGTGGTCCGATTCATTAGCCATTTTTGTATACGGTACGGTAGTATTGTTTTTGGATAGGATATGATAACTTGGGTGTAAAAGTTTTATATGTATATTTGTATAGATACAATCAATGGATTACGAAAAATCTGGAGATGATTTATTAAGTCATACTATAGGAATGGGAGGTAGAATGGGGTTTTTAGGTCATGTATTTTCTACTACAGAAGAAGGCAAGGGTGAAATTATGAATGTTGTACAATATTCTGCAATGGCAATTATTCCAGTAATTCTATTGAACAAGAGTTTACAAAAATATATACCTGATGCTGACCAGGATGCAAGTACATTGGAAATTGTGACGGAAATTCTTTTACAAGTCATTATAATTTTTACCTCTATGATTTTAATTCATCGTACAATTACATTCATTCCAACATATAGTGGGTTCAGATATGAACCATTTATTTTAACAAATGCTGTATTAACTTTTCTTGTCATTGTATTTAGTCTACAAACAAAAATCGGAATGAAATCTGCAATTTTATATGATCGTGTATTGGAATTGATTGGATGGAATGATAGAAATGATGGTAATAGTAGCGGAAAATCACATAAATCTCATAATTCATATAATTCATTCAAATCTAATCATCAACCTAGTCAATCTGATTTTATTGATGCAAATCCATCAGGGATTTTTCCACCCACACCAATATCAACCACAGGTGGGCGTTCACAAGGAAATTCAGGACTTTTAGATTCAATGATTCCTACCAAACCTATTCATAATGGCGGCGGAGGTGGTGGTGGGGGCGGTTCTTCAAGTGATGATTTTGGTCAAGTATACGGACCAACTAGTTCAAAATATGAGAATAATGGGGCATCCTCTTTTGGTCCCATGGCAGCAAATTCACTTCTTGGTTCATCATTTACTTGATGATGATGGATGATGGTGGATGAATTAAAAAAAAAACTATGTAGATTAGATGTAATGAAATGATTAAATGATTAAATGGGATTTAACTGCAAGAAAATAATCAGTAATCAGTATAATGAAATTACCACCACAAGTGAACTTAAATGTATAAACTCTGCATTGTCACGACATGTTTCAAAACAGTTGCATCTACTTTGGACAATTTACATGCCAAATCCAAATGTTGTTCACTAGTAATAAGAATTGAAGATATTTCGCGTGCAATATTACATATTTTCATGATGGCCTTGACAAAATCACCCAGTGAAAATGGTAAACATGAAATAAACTCTTTACATTGTAATTCTGTATTACAACTATTTGACCAATTATATGCAAATATCATTGTATCAAATGTAATTGCGTTGTGATAATCAAATCCACTATTGACACCATGCTGATTTTCTTCATCAGACCATTCTAAATGCATTTTTTGTAATAATTTTGCTGCTAAAAGTACTTTATCAGGCAATGATGAGGATAATGCAGGGTCAGCATCAGCATTATGAGATGATGAAGATACATTGGTAAAACATGCCAGAATTGCAATAATATCTGATATAGTAAAATCAATACACCATTCCAATGATTCTAAAAATTCAATACATACAAGTCCATGAATTTCACCCAATTTTAATGCCCATTGTCCACGTTCTGTTGTTGCTGTTGTGCCGGCACCGCCTCCATTAAATTCATTCAATGGGGCATGATTCCTTGTTACAAACCCATGATTAATTAGAATAGTAGTGATTGCTAGAATTTGATTTGGGATAAATGTTTCCAAATATTGTATACTTTGTTGTAATTGAACATTACTATTTACCAACTCTAAATAATGTTTTACTGTAATTAAATCATGTTGTAATGATTTGTACTCGTCTGAAATAGTAATCATTTCTCTTTCAATTTCACGCCGTTTTTTATTTACGACACTATTCTTCTTTAGATCCAATTCTAGCCATTTTGTACATATATCCAATGGTGTTTTTTGGATGGTTGACATATATAATCGTTTTTCTGTCAATTCCATATTTGAAGTTGATAAAAGGATTTGAGAGTTCTCCAATTCATTCTGTAATTCTTGTCCAATCATGGATTTTTGACAAAATCTACTGTTACTATTATCATTATTGTTTGTGCTGGCCGCAGCATTTGCTAATACTAATCCATAATGAATACGAAATTTGGATTCCAATTTTTGCGGTTTACCACACAATATTTGACGATATTCAGTAATTGTTGGTATTGAATATAAATTATTACAATGAATTACATTACCTACTATATCCATTCCACGTCTTCCTGCACGTCCTGCCATTTGACTATATTCATGTGCATGAAGATACCGATTAGATGAACCATCAAATTTTGTCAAACTAGAGAAAATTGTCGTTTTAATTGGACAATCAAGACCAATTGCAAAACTTTCCGTCGCAAATAATAATTTAATATTCTTTTTAGAAACCATAAATTCCACAATTTCACGAAGAACCGGTAACATTCCAGAATGATGATATGCAATCCCTTTTTCCATTAATTTAATTAATCGGTGATATTCAGGTAATTGTAAATATTCTTTATAATTTGGTAGACTATTTCTCAACATTTGATCACATTCATTTGACATTATATATGGTATTTTTGAATCATCTTCCAACAAATTTGTTGTAATTTCCTTGGCAAAATTTTCTGTATTTTTACGAGAAAATACAAAACAAATTGCTGGTAACATTTCATCTTGAACTAATTGAATACATAATTCATTCAAAACATGTTGACGTGATGGAGGTGATGGAATATTACCGACTAATTTTGTTACTTTTTTAATTTCATGATAAACCTTTTCTTCAAATTTGTTTCCACTAGATTGTAATACTGAAAATTTATTTGTTGCGAACCGAATTTCCTTTTCCAATGTTTTATTACCTTTACACATGGTTTTGTAAAACCCTTCATTTGCTGTAATAAAACTATAATGTGTCAATGGTACTACACGATGATTTGTTCCTGAAAGATAAACTTGAATCGTCGGGGCCGGAACGGTCGTATGATCTGGAAATGAACCGTCTTCTCGTCGTCCTGTTTCTATCCATGATGCAAAACGTTCTGGAGATTCCAATGTTGCACTCAACATGACCAATTGAATATGAAGAGGTAATATCATCAATGTTTGTTCATAAACCTTGCCACGATTTTCATCATTAATATAATGAATTTCGTCAAATACGACGGCCCCAACTTCTTCTCCCACATTTAATTCAAATCCACCATTGGAAGATACTGCTGATTGCGCCGCTGAGCCGGATGTACAAGATATGAGATGATTCATCAAAATTTCAGTCGTCATGACAAGAACTTGACCCAATACATTAATTTTTGTATCACCCGTCAAAAGTCCGATTGATATATCAGGGTATTTCTTGGTAAAATCGTAGAATTTTTGATTAGACAATGCTTTTATTGGACTCAAATAAATTACTTTTTTATTTCTTTCTGTAAAATAACGTATTGCAAATTCAGCTGGAACAGTTTTACCACTTCCAGTATGTGCAGTTATTAATGAATGATTCCCATCAACAATTGCTTTAATTGAATGTTTTTGAAAAGGACTCAATGGGAAACTAAACGATGAAAAGTATGGTTCATATTTTTCATCGTTGAAAGAATCGGAACAAATTACCACCATGGTGAAAGTATTGATAGGTTGATTTGTGGTTTGATTTGTGGTTTGTTTGTGGTTTAACGATTAACAATTAACGGTTTCTAATTTATTCTATATAGATGTACCTAATCAAATGTTTATATTCAATTTTTTCACAGGCAGTGGGCAACAATAAATTTCCAAAATGTTAGATGTACCAACATAAACTAACAAAATCAAGACGAGATGTGGTTGCAATTTGATCCATTTGTGAAATATTTCTATGAGCAATATTTCGCCAATCCAATTCTCGGACAACCATATGATCAGGAAAATATTTACACATGAAATTGAAATACATTTCGTATTCAGATGCACCAGAATGTTCATAATGTTTTTCTTCAATACAATTCAAAAATATAAGCCAAAATGGTTTTTCTTGATGATAAGTTTCCGCGGCAGAAATCATTTCAGTTAGATAATCTACATGAAACATCATATGATGAGATATTCCACTTTTTTCATTGATTTTATCAAAACTAGGATGTATTCGTTTCATATGTTCAAAATAAGGTAAATGTTTCTCAGAACTGGATGTAAATATTGGTTTACCATCGTTATTTATAAAATGTAAAGGACGGAGAAAAAATAAATCAGCATCAATAACTAGATATTGTTTTGTTATGTCAGGAATAACAAATCCGGCATATAATTTTAATAATTGTTGTAAATACCAACCATTTCTATCAGATTTTGTTCTACTAATATTAGCGGCGACATCATCTATATTAAATGGAAAAATACGTTCATCTATTGTGGTACATCCATCTATATTTATTTTTGGATCATATGATACTAAAAATATACGACGGAATCCAATCACGTTTTTTCGTGTAAATTCTATTTGTCGTGACAAATTATTAAGTTCATTTGGACCGACGGGTATAACAATGTCAAATAATTCCACCGACATATAATAAAGTATCAATTAAATTCTCTAACCCATTTACAATGGTGGTATACATTCAGAGTTTTAGTGTTTTTACTTGCATCCACAAATAAATAAATGGATAAATAAATAAATCTAATATATATACCAACCGCTAGATGTTATTGAATGATATTACTAATAATAGATTGATTGAACGTTGTTTTCCTGATTCACCAATGGAAACTTATTTTACACCAACTCCACAAAGTACAAAACAATCATCTACAAACATTTCAATACAATCCCAATTTAATCAATTGAACCAAGTGGATCAATTTAATGAATTTAATCAATTTAATCAACAATTATTACAACCATTAACGTCGCAATCTCCATTGTCTCCATATAACATTACTACAAACTTTGCTCCAATTGTTGGGAGTAAAGCCCCATTTGATGGATTTGTTAATGCAATTGATACTGAAAGTATTTTAAGAAATCAAGTCTTTGCATTGCAAAATAGCGACCAAGCGACTTATATACCTTCATCATCAAGTGAATTGTATCATGTTCCATTACCAATTCAATCACCAATAGTTGAACCGCAACCATTCCCAAATCTATTTTTTGAAAATAATAATCATAATAATGCCGAACAATGGAGACCAAATGTAGGTAATATTGGACGTGAAACATTCAACAATTGTACACGAACACAATTGCGGAATTTGGAATAAAACTGGTCATCGCATTATATGATTGTAGTATCGCATGACGTGACAAAAGAAGAAAAAACTCGTAAATAATATATAACATCTGAATCAAATTTATTTCATCAATTTCATCAAATATTAATAGTAATCAATGATTAAACGGTTAAGTCGCAAAGATAGTAGCGAAAGTGTACAATGTCAATATCCCACTATTATTATTAATGAATCTAAATCGGGGTCCAAACGTCTGTCCACATCCACGTCCACATCATCAAATTCTACTTCTCCGACAAAGTCTATAGAATCTATGGAACAAACGGAAGAAATTGCGGAATCTATACATTTGACAGAATTCACCGATATGGAACGATTAACATTGGAAACTATGATGAACAAACAGACATATATGAAATATCTATCATTGGTAGAACCAAGTCAAGTTGAAAAAGCACGGGAATATCTCATTCAGAAACAGAAACATGCCCCCGCAATTATAAAATTGGTTCAAGAGTTGATTAATGATGATTTGCCAGATTCATACAAATTGAAAGAGAAATTTGATTCCTTTTTTAATGAAGCTTTGCAATATCTGGAATATTTGCAGCATAGTACTAATAATAGCATCAATGAATCAAATGATAATGATAATCTATTTAATTAGTAATCAATTGACAACAATATATTATTATTGATTTCTGATAATAATAATAATATATATAGAAGAAAAGAAGTAAAGAATAACAAACATTGTAAAGAAGAAAAGTATATAGTAAATTTAAATGACCAAGAGAATAACACGGAAAAGTAGACCACGCGCGTTCAAATCATTACAATGTAGCCCATTAGTTGATGGACAAAGAATTGGGAAATTTTCATGTTATACTGCAGAAATGTTACTTCAATTGAAAACTGAATGGAATCAGAAACATCCTGAAAAAATCATTCATTCTCAATCACCGCGTCAAATCTGGCAATTTATTAAAAATGATTTAAGGAATGTTTGTCAAACTGAAAAATGTTGGACAAAGAATAATCCACGATTACAAGAAGCATTTGCACCAATTGCACCAACTGAATGGAACAGTAATCCAAATACTTGGCTATCAAGTCATGATATTTCAATTGTTATGAAACAATATGAACAAAAATATAAATGTTTTACATTTATTGGACCATCACCTATTAATTTTGATGAAAAATCGGCCACACCATCCACATCATCCACCCCCTCTAAATGTGTATGTACAAAACTTTGTAATTTATCAATAAAAGATTGTTTAAATCACGGTAAACATAAGATTGGTATTATTTTGAATTTAGATAGAAGTGATCAACCAGGTTCTCATTGGGTATCTTTATTTATTAATTTGAAAGAAAATTTCATTTTTTATTTCAATAGCACAGGTGAATCCATGCCAAAAGAAGTCAAGAATATTACTTCACGAATACAAAAAGAAGCCAAAAGTCTTGGGATTACGTTGGATATTGATGAAAATATCAAAGAACATCAAAAAGGGGATACTGAATGTGGTATGTATTCACTTTATTTTATTGTCAAAATGCTCAAAGACCAGCGGAATCGTAAATTCTTTAAAACTGGCAAAATTACCGATAAAGATATGGAAAAATATAGAAGTCTTTTTTTTAATCAATAATTTTACTTAATTATTGATATGAATTTATTTACACGGTAATATCTAATCATCTAACAAAAGCGGACATCATCTTCACTGTCATCGTCGTCTTCCTCATCATCATCCTCATCATCGTCATCGTCTATGTAATCCTCATCCTCATCCTCATCGTCTTCCTCATCCTCATCCTCATCGTCTTCCTCGTCCTCGTCCTCGTCCTCGTCTTCCTCTTCCTCTTCCTCTTCCTCTTCCTCTTCGGCCGCATCCTCGTCATCTACAATATCAGGTGCAATAACAACAGGCGCAACAACCTCGTTATGAATCTCGGCATTAATTCCAGTGTATCTACTGTATGGATTATATAAATCAGCAATCATAACAAGATGGTCAATGAACCGAATTCTTGTCAATGAATATGTAGGAAATCCAATGATTTCGTGAGTTTCTGTATCCGCCAATAAAAAATAACTAATGGAATCGGCATTACATGGTAATGAATGATATCTCAGCAATGAAAAGTCCAATTGGTCATCATCGGCCAATAATTTCACAAATTCGTATAATGAAGATGCATCACGATAACGCACTCTCATAGAAAAAGGCGAAAACGATGATTTCTTTCCATTGATTCTTTTTCCTCTCAAACAATATACTTGTTCTACGCTATCATAAAATATATACAAGATTGTATCTGGTACATTGGGTTTTCCAGATTCTTTTGGTTCATGTGTTGTTAGCTTTAAAACAATGGTATCTCCGTTCATTCTTTTTTGCTTTTTTATTCGGGTGATGTCAGTAATACTATACATATGAATTAGTATTTTATATCCTTTTGGGGGGTGACTTGTGTGCATAGCGATAATTGAGTTGGTAGATTATTTTCCGGAGAACATCAACAATAATAATATTCATCATTGAATACTGTTTTATTTTTTACTGCTTCTTTCAATTTATCTTCCATTTGATTATCCGTCTCCATCGGTTCATTCATGTGGTCTCAAACAATTTATCTCTCGTATAACATTAGATATATCAAAATCTTCGTCGTTGGGATTATATCTTACAATCTCTAGTTCTAACTCCCGTGTTAGATATAATCTTCTTTCTTCTTCATAATCTTCATCTCTGTCGCGGTGCCCAAATTCATCACACTCCACGACCACTCCAAAATCTGCAATGTACAAATCAACGCGATATTTCCCAAAAATAACTTGCCGCGCTGTTGTTAAATCGCCCAAACAATTTTCAATAAAGTTCATTGTTTGGGTTTCAATTGGTAGTACATATTTCATGCATTGTATATTTGGGGAAATGTTTGTAATCGTTTGAATTCGTAAATTATACGAGTTTTTTAATAATTCAAATGCTTCGTCCGTAACTAGAACTTCAATCTTATTGTGTCCACCACGCTTGTCCTTATTATTATTATTATTATTATTATTATATCCTTTTAATATTAAAAGCAAAATGTAGATTTAATATTGAAAAGTCGCGTCGCACCTAACTAGTCTTTTTAACCGTCAATTGCCCCGAGTTCTTACCTTTCTTGCTAGCATCAAACATTTCTTCATCACTATCATCGGCCAAATTCTTGGATAATTCCCAAAACAGTTTTGACCCAAGGCGGAAAGGGCCATGTTCGGCTGCACGATACCAAAAGACTTGGTCTTCCAATTTGTTACTCTTTGTATTGTTATTTATTACTATACACTCAAAATTTTCTGTACACTGATTCATTACACTACAAAAACTCTCAAATGTTGGAAACATGGATGCATAATTATCATAAATCTTTTTCCGGTTGGTAATATAATTTTCACGAAGAATAAAAACATAATCAACATTGGTACGTAAAGCGGGCGGAATTCCTAAGGGGTGCTGCATAGTTATTACCAAAAAAACCTTCCAATGCCTTCCATTTAAAAAAAGTGCCAACATTAATTTATCACGAGTCCATTTGTTATCATAAAGACAATCGTCTAATATAACAAAACATCGTGGGTCACTCGGTTGTCTTCTACCACTTTCACGTTCTCTTTCAAATTGTTTGACTGCAATCTTCTGTCGTCTATAAACTTTATCTATAATTTCTGAAGTGTATGCATGATGAACAAATAATTTTGGAACTAACTTTGCATAAAAACCATTTCCAGCTTCTGTTCCAGATATTACTGTTCCAACTGGAATATCTTGATGGTGGTATAATAAATCTCGCACCAAGAAAGACTTACCTGTGTCCCTCCTGCCAATTAGACAACAGACTGGTCCCTTGTTTTCGTCGGGTTTGAATGTAATGCTGCGCATATCAAATTTTTTTAATTCTAAAGTCATTAATTACAATAACATTATATATCTTCTTATTCAAATTTTACGAAACAGTAATCTTAAGCCGTTTCAACTGTTTAAACTTTTGTTGAATTTGTTTAATCGCCATTATACCCCGGTTCCAATCTGATTCCTAAATTGTAAATGTAGATATATCCATTGTATAGTTTGTGAATAAAGATATCCAAAAGTTTCATTTCTGATTGGATTCCATATCCCTTGCTTGGTTTTCGGGTTCTGTCCAAGAATTCATGGACGCGCATGAACTTTTCCACTCAACCGTTCATGAATCCCTTATAAACCCTATCAATTCCTTATAATTTTTCGTATAAGGTAAATAATTCCCGCAGGAAAAATTAAGAATGAGTCGCATTCCTA
>Ga0214219_1000125_pt1 | contig 39064 bp, 41 predicted proteins | sample TroBogypolimnion_26_FD_153057 | JGI IMG/M metagenome (GOLD analysis project Ga0214219, IMG submission 153057) | Freshwater microbial communities from Trout Bog Lake, WI - 25JUL2007 hypolimnion | ecosystem: Environmental > Aquatic > Freshwater > Lake > Hypolimnion/Profundal zone | place: Trout... | reverse complement strand
AGCAGTTAAATAAACTTGTAGATCTTCAGCATCTTGACCTGGAGAAAGAACAACATTTTTCGAAATATATCTTGAACCATATTTAAAATTGGCATTTGTATTTTCACCAAAAAAACTTACAGAAGTTGGTGTAGCATTAATATTATTATTGGTTGATTGCATAATAGAAACATTGCTAGCAAAATAACCAGTTATATTATAAAGAATAATTTCATTATCATTAGAAACGAATACTGTTCCTGTTCCAATAGTATTATTAGAAACAACATTTTGTTGAATTACAGAATCACCCACATTAAATAATACTGGATTATTATCAATTGCGATTCTATATCCTGTTAATTGTGATTGTGGTACAATTGCATTACCAATAACATTAACAATAGTCAAACCAGTATCTATAATTGGAGAAATTTTATTATTTCCGGTAGACATATTTGCATAAACTAATGTGCTTGGTTGACCTAATCTACCAACGGGCAATTTATTATATTCATTACTTCTTGACATCAATACTCTTGGCAAATCAGATAATTCTAATTCGACATTGTTTACAAGAGGAATAGGTGCAGAGTCTAAAGTTCTATTTGAATCTTGTGCAGATCCAATAAAAGACCAAGAATTATTAGTGCCTGGAGGTACTGATTCGTTAAATTGAGGAATAATAGTATTATACATTGCATCGTAGGTATACACAACATTTGCAGATGCACCTGACCATGCTCCCATAAAATATTGTCCTATAGCATTAGAATAATTTAATGAGGTATTAGAGGTAACATTATCTAAGTTTATAATAATACGCTGTGTATTGTAAATATTATCAGCGTTTTGAATAGCTGCCATTAGATAACCATCGCCTCTTACTCTACCAAATAAAGCATCAGTTTCATCGAACATTGCATTAGATGAAAGCTGTAAAGTAGTGCCATCGATAATAGCAGTAATAGTTGATGGTTGTAAATATGATCTATTATTTGTACCAATATAAATCATTTGGTTAATAGAAAATGTATTAGTAAATGGAACCGTTATATTATTTGAGCCCATAAGCGTTGCAACATTAGCATAAACAGCTGAAACAACAGCATTGGCAGAAGATGTTGCACCTTTTACTTGATATGAAGTAACAAACATACCAGTACTATTTGACAATTTAATTGAACTAGCATTTACAGAAGAAATTACACCAGTTGCTACATTACCTGTACTATTAGCCTGATAAAGAACTTCACCAACTGTAAATGGACCAGTATTAGAAGAAATAGTTAAACGTGTAAGATCGTATGAGCTATTTGATATAACAACAGGTTCTCTTGGTATAAAAGTACCAATTAAATCTCTAATAATAACATAATCAGAATTTCTTGAAGTAAATACAGCTGTTCCTGTATTATTTTTAAATTGTGCAATATAAAGAGTAAATTTAATATCTTCTGTTTGCACTGCAGTAAACTGAATATCATTTGATGAAAGAAACAATGTACCAGTATCATTATTAGTAGTAATTGGTAAATTTGTTGTTACGTCTGTAGCATTGACGCCAGCATTTAATTCAGCTGTCCAAATATTATAATTTGGATTACCACCAAGAGGAATAATTACAAGAGCATAAGAAGTAGCAGATTGTAAAAATACTGGTGAAGTAAAAGTAAAATTCGTTGCTACCGATGCATCTGAACTTACATTAACATTAGAAGGTTGTAAAATAACATCACCAAAAGGCATTACGTATGATGTTGGAGTCCCATTTTCTGTTTGTCGTATTTGAACTTGTACGCCAAATGTAGGATCTTTAGATTGAAAATACAAATCTAATCCTGTTAAATAAACGCCAGCAACACCATTAGAAGGTTCATTAATATAAAACGTTTGTGCAATTGGTTTAGTCATAGATTTACCTTTTTATGAATATTTATTACTTATGAATCACCGGCATCACAAGAAGCAGTGGCGCTACTACTACATCCTGCACCACCAGCTCCACCACCACCACCACCAGAACCACTATCACTATTAGCATCAACAGCTGTTACAGTAGCTATTATATTTCCATTATTATCAACAACATCATTAACTACTGTATTGTTATTAATATTTTGTGTAACATTAGTAACGTTATTGACATTAGTTTGATTAACTGTAGTAAATGTGTTATTGTTAATGTTAATCTGTTGTGTAATTGGTGGACCAGGAATAACCTGAAGACTAGTTTGATCAGAAGTACTTGAAGATGTTAATGTTTGTTGTTGAGTAACTTCTTGAGAACTAATAATAGGAACTCGAGTGTTTAAAATAGAAGTTCCCTTGGCTATAGAAAGGTTAGTAGCATAAAAAATACCAGTTCCTTGTGTAGTAATAGCATCAATACCAGTAGTTAAATTATCAACATCACAAAGCATAAATGTCAATTCAGTAGCCTGGAATGTATTTGGAGGAATTTGAAACCATCCATAAATTGTACCATCCGGCTGAACATACATAGGGTCTCCAAATACAGCAGGCGTTCCTGTTTGTGGATATAGAGTATTGCCATTTGGCAATGCTATAGCGCTACCAATCCAATTACTACCTGATGGTTGATAAGCTACAAGACCAGTTGCTGCAGAACCAGCAATAATAGGTCCATAAACAGGAGTAGTTTGAACACACCAATTACTAACAGGAGTATTATTAAAATATGCATAAATTTTAGCACCAGGTTTTAAACCAAGAGCAGAAAACATAATTTTAGTGCTTGAAATATATGGATTGATACTTACATCTTGAACAAAAGTGCCAAGATTAAATTGTTGATCATTGTTACCATTATTAATAAGCTGAGTGCCAGTTTGACTTTGTAATGTGTAATTTGTTGTAGTAGTTTGTGTATTATATGTATTAATAATGTTACCTTGACTATCAGTTTGACTTCCTGATTGTGTAACATTACCAACAGTATTAGTTTGGTTAGTTGCAACAGTTTGCCAGTTGCCCCACTGTGTTCCCCAAGCATTTTGAAGATTAATCCAGTTTTGTGATAAATCTAAATTATTAACAACATCAGGATTTTTAGTCATATCCGGTGTTGTTTGATAATTTGGCTGTAGATTAACATTACATTTAAATACGTAAATATTACCTTCAATACAATTTCTAAATTTGTTTGCATATTGTTGTGTAATATATGGAGTCCAATTATAATCTAGCATAATCAATGCGCCAGTTTGAACAACTCCAGTACTTAAAGATGTGTCTAATCTAAATTGTTCTGCACGCTGATAAAATGCTGGTCGCATTTCTCTTTTATTTGAATCAATAGAAATATTAAAATTAGGATCTAATGTATTCGATATATCGAATCCTGCAAATGGATCTACAAGAATACCATTTTTAAATCTATTTAAACCAGTAGTATCATTTTTAACTAAAAGACTATTGGTTGCTTGTTCAAGCAAATTAAGTGAAGTATAATATTCAAGATTCGTAATTCTTGTTGCAAGTTTGCCAATTTCAGCCATCGTATAACGCTTGTTTTGTGTTATACTTGCTGTAATAGCATAATCAAATCTTTTATAATTTTTGGCTTGCGCAGAAGTGAGAGATGGATATGGGGGAATATTTACAACACCAAGTTGCATTGTTCCTACAGGATTCAAAGGTGTTTGTGGTATAGAATCAGAAATACCTTCAATAATTTTGAAAGCGCCTTGATTTGTAACAATGGCAAGATCATTTCTTGGTAGATAATGAATTACATCAGACTGCCAATTTGAATCAGGTGTAGGTACATATGATCCAGAAGATAAAATACTGATACTATTAGTATTACTTGGATTAATTGTAGCATTACTAATAATTGTATTAACAGTCGCAGTATTAGATACATATACACGAAAATCAACACAATCTCTAAGATCATATCTTAATGATGATGATGATAAGTATTCTGGTATTTCTTGGATAGTAATTGCTGTGGTATTTGATGTATTGATGTCATCGATAGGATATGAATTAGCTGTAAAGAAACCAACGCCTTGAGAAAAATCAGGAACAAAAACATCTAAATCTACAAGTATAGTTGAAGTGTTACTTAACAAACCTATTGATGCATTTTGTAGTTTAATACTTGCAAGTGTATAAAGATTATCTGTTTGACCATTAACAAAAGTAAATGCCTCAGAAGAATCTGTAACACTATTAGAGTAAACACCAGAACTGCCAATGTAAATGTTATTAACCTGATAAACGTCAGGTAAACCCAACGACCATGGCCCAACAGTATTAGCTGGGTGGCTAGAACAATCAATTTTTACAAATGCATTTTTAACAATTTTTTTCTGAGCTGAAATAGTAGATTTTCTTAAAATATCATGATAAATTGTTGTTTGTAAACTAGATGCAAGTGTTTCGTTCAATGAAAATTGCGCAGTACTTCCGCTTATACTAGCAGATCTTTGTACTTGAGTAAAATCAATAGGAACTCCAGCAACGAATTGTTTAGCATGAGTATTTGCTACTGGTGATGTAGAGAAATTGTTACTTACTCTAATTAAAGTATTATTTGCAACAAATACTACAAGATGTGTTTCATTATTAATTTTAATAAAATCGCCAGCTTGATAATCATTAATAAACGTTGTTGCTGAACCTGTTACAGTATTTTGACCAGATGATGCTGAAACAGTACCAGTTTTATTTGTAGTTGTTACTGTAGTAGTTGGAATTAGTTCAAAATTTCTCAATTCTTCATGAGTTAATACGCCGCTATAAGTATAGCTTTCTGTTCCTGTACCAACTATAGAAGCTAATGAAACAGACATAATACCTGTACAAGCAAACGAAGCACTAGATTTATTTCGATAAACATACTGTGTATTATTAAAACCACTAGGATTTAATGCTTGTTGACCAAGTGGGAAAATTAAAGTATTTAATGCTGTTTCTTGCAGTGAAGCAATATTTGTATTTGATGCAGCATTGTACTGTAATACAGTATCTGCTACAGCCAATACGCTTGAATTATAATTTATAATACTTTTTACATTACTAAAAGATTGGCCTGCATTCATAATGACATTAAATAGATATAATCTATAAACATCATTTCCTGTACCAATTTGTCCTGAATCATATGCCACGTTTAATACGTAAGCTGTACCAATTTTAGTTGATGTTGAATATCCAACACTTAAAAATCCACCACTTGAGACAGCAGTTTTGGCTACGTTATGTAATTCTATTTTAGTTATTGTATCTGTACCAAAATCGCCAACTAATTGATTTGCATAAACATAATTACCATAATTAGCACTTACAATTTGACCAGAAATACTTTCTGTGTCAACGCCCTTTCTAAGAGTAGTTTTATTATTTCCAATAAATTCTACTCTATAACCTTCAGAATATCCAAGACCCGTAGAAGAAATAAGATTTACGTAATCATGATAAAGTGGATCAGTTGAAGCTTTTGGTTCGGTCGACAGTAAAAATGGATTAACGATAAAATTGCCATTTGTTTCGTATGTTCTTTGTGCTAATTGATTACCAAGAATATTATAATCTGGGCTATTTTTGATACTTATAGGAACGCCAGCACGAAAATCAACAAGAGAAAAGAAAGCTGAATTGCTACTTTGATCAGTTGTTGTAACGAATAATGTAGGTATTAATTGTAAACGATGAGCACCAGGAGCTGCATAATTTGGCGCACCGGCAGCATTATCTAACAGAGAAGTATCAGCTTCAGGAGTTATGATATTTTCTACGGGATTGAAACCGACAGAAACATTATCTGGTGTATTTGAATATTTCGAAACAATAATTGTTTGAGGTTGTACTGTAATAAAAAACCCTTTCTGGAAAATAACACCTTCGCTTGTCGTGAAAGCATATCCAGTTCCAGTAGAATTAGTTACTGTTGCAACAGTAACGTTACCAATAATAGCCGTTGTATTCGAATTGTTAACATTTCCAGAAATAACAAGAGTATCATTATTTGCGAATGTATTTTGTGGCATACCATTCGCAAAAGTACCTACGTTTAAATATTTAATATAAAGCGTATTAAGATCTGGATCTTGCGCAATATATCCAGCAACTGTGTTAATAATAACACCTTGCAATCCGTTATTATTATACACATATTTGTTTTGAAAATCTGTAATAGTAAAAGCAAATCCATTGGCATAAGTATCACCAATTTTTACATACTGGTACGCATTATCAAAGGTAAAAGAGCAACCTTCTACTACAGAACCTTCGACGAAAATATGGCGACCAAATTTATCGATTTGATCTTGCAAAATAGTTTGCATCTGATTAAGTTCACGAGTTTGTACAGCTGTGCCTGGTCTGTATAATACTCTGTAGAAATTTTTATCTACATTGTAATCATCATAATAGGGACTACGAGATAAATCTGTTGTTAATGCCATATTTTCCTCTAAAACTTAATAATCAAATTGATATTTTCTTTAGATGTAGCAGTTCTAGTTACTGGTGCGATATTTTCCAAATAAACTACGGAACCACTATCTCTTACTAATTCAGGATAAATTATTGTTGACAATTCACTTTTGCCTACAGATCCACTTTGGTTTCCAATAATCGTATTAGCGCTGGTTTGGAATTTATTACTTCCATTTACATTATTTAATACTAGAACAGGATAAACATAATTAATATAAGCACCAATATTAAGATTATTTATAATTCTATGCGAAGTCGAAAAAGTTCCAGTAGATGAAGTTAATCTTAAATATGAAGTATTTGCAAATGTTACTAATGCAGTAGCGCCAGAAGTATTATCAGTAATTTGATTACCAATATTAAATACACCATTAGCATTAGTGAAAGAAATATCAATATCAGTATTTGTACTAATTATTACACCAGATGCGTTTGTAACATTTTGTGTTACTGTTTCACCAACTAGATACGGTCCAGTATTCGATGATAGTGTTATTCTAGCTAATTGAGAAAATTTAAGACCGAAATTAGAAGACGAATCAATTGTATTGTTAACAGTATAGATAGCAGTAACATTAGCATAAGCATTGATAATAGAATCGTATACTGTATCATTTACATCAAAACGCCCAGATACATTTGTTAATTGCAATACATCACTATTTGCTTGTAGTACAAAAGCAGAAGCGTTTGTTGATGTTTCTGAGACGATATCTACATTCGAAGCAACGAATTGTATTGTATTTGCAATATAAACATTAGCTGTAGTATTTGAAGTAAGACCGATAATATTATCACCAGAACAATTTTGTACAAAATTACCTTGAATATTTTTTAGCTGCATAAATGTACTATTTGTAGTTACTATAATACCTGCAGCACTAGAATTAGCCTGAGTGATAAATTCGCCAGCAACGAACCCAATTCCGCTTCTGTTTTGAATAGATAAATTGATACGATCATAATTCGCTACGTGAATAGAGGCGTCAGCAAACAATGGATTTTCAATAATTCCAATTCTACGATATTTACCATATACTGGATATTTATAACCTTCATTTTCGCCAGTATCAATAGTCATAGAAATACCAGCATATCTAGCACCTAATTCTTTATATGCATTCGAACCATGACCAGAAAGCGGCGAAATTATTGGATTAGCAGAAGCGCCATTACCGAATAAATTATTTGATGAAAAGGAAATATTAGCATAAGTGTAATTGTTGCCTGGGTTTAACATTACAACAGAACTAATTTCATTAGCAGAAAGAAATGTAGTATTTACAACAGAATACGCTAAAGCTCCTGTGCCATCACCAGTAATATTAACTGCAGGTGAAATAACATACTCCGTTAACTCATTTGGTATTTTATATGAAGCAATAAGACTTGCATTACCAACCAAAGACAAATCAGGCAAAGTTTTAATAAAAATTTGTTGACCTGAAATAAAACTACCTTGTGGTGAAGATAAAGTAATATTTGGAAAAGAAATAGATGAAACGATATTAGCTTTTTGCAAACTCGACACGCCACGAATAAAATTATTCGGACCAGTTGCAAACGTTCCTTGAATACTACTTAAAATGATAGCTGTTGTATTGCAAAATGAAACAATACCATTTGCACCTTGAACAACATTATCTGAACCTACCATATCAACACGTTCACCAACTGCAAACAATAAACTGTTTATTGAAGAATTATTATAGCTTAAAGTTACGCTATTTAAATTAGTATTCGAAATAATACCATTAGCTTGAGTTACAGATATAGAAGTTGGTACAGCAGCATATACTATTTGATAAACGCTATTCGCAATAGCATTAGTAGTTAATGGATAATTTACTGTAATAACACTGCTGTTAACAGCTGTTATGTAACGGATATTTACACTACTATTAGAACCAACTCTAATATATTCACCAACAGCAAAATCAGTAGTAAATGATGTTCCGCTATTAGAACTAATATAATATGTGTTAATAGAAGAATTTACTGTGGCTGTTTGACCAGTAAATGAATGACCAGATTCTGTTTTGCCTTTTGCCAAAGTAATAGGGGTATTACTAGTACTATTTGTTGTTAATTTAAAACCAGTACTGTTAGCGCCAATAACATAATAATAGTTAGCATTAGCTAAATTAGCTAAAACACTGTTGCCAGAATCTGTTTTGTAGAAAACATAATCGCCGTTAGCAAAATATTGACCTTGACCTACTAAAGTAACAAAATTATTACCAGGATCAACATTAGTATTAGCATTAAAATATACTGGCAGCGGTGGCGAAACTGTAACAGTTGGTGGTAATGTGTATCCTGTACCTTGACCTGTTATGGTAATCGTTCCAATTCGTCCAGTAGAATTAGCAGTTGAATTGGCAGTAGCTCCTGTGCCTGTAGTATCGCCAACAGAATTAGCAATAGTTACGGTCGCATTAGCAGTATATCCAGAACCAGGAAATGTTAAATTTAATGTTCTTAATATATTTGTTTTAATATCAACTGTACCATTTCTCAATACGCCTGCTTGTGCAGTATTGTAAAATGGAAGATTTTGGATAAAATCATTCGAACTAGATTTGATTACTTTTAATAAAGTAACATTAGCGGATATAATATTAGCAGTAGCTCCAGTATCAGATTGAACGATTTGATCGTTAATATTTAAATAACCTTGCTGATAAAGAAAAGAAATATTATCTATTCTTTGAGAAGCTAAAGTACCTACATTAAATGCACCATTAATGTTTGTAATATTTAAAATAACAGAAGTATCAAATGGTTGTGAAACTGTAACAAGTCTATTTAATCCACTATAATCAATAATATTTCTTATTTGACCGCCACCGTAACCTGTTTTTAAATAAATTGCTGAATTTGTATATCTACCTGAAATAGGTGATGCAGTATTAGCGATTTGAACGACATAATTATTTTGAAAATTTTGCAAATAACCAGAGTCATATGCTTGATAATTGATGCCAATATTTGATACACGAATAAAATCAATAGAACCTTTAATCGCATTATTAGTAACATCATTATTTGGTGTTACTGGAATATATGTAGAAGAAGTAAATTTAGTATTTGCATTAGATTCAATAGTAAACATATATTTCCAAACATAATTATCAGCAGTGGTAAATACTCCACTAGTTGTAGTTAATGATGGTTTTACTATTGAAGGGGATCCATTATTGTTATCAATACATTTATATACTTCATAAGCATCTGTAATAACATAAAATTGATTGTCATATAAATTAGAATCAAATTGACTGTAAGCATAATAAACAGTATTGCTTGTCCAATTATATCTTGGCACCATATATGTAATGTCATCCGAAGTAATTAATTTACCGAACACAAGATCTTTATAGATAGATTGTTCATAAGAATAAATTGAAGAATTGGCTGCAGGAACTGATGTATCATCTGCATTACCATTCGTATTGATCCAAGAATCAGTTTTACCGTAAAAAAGGTAATAAGAATTTTTTGAATTCTTTACGTTGTTTACGAAAGAACTAATCGTATCGATATACTGATTGATTGTTAAAACTGCCATTCTTTAGCCCAATTTATTTTATCTATTTATGATTGAGAAATAGAAAATGATTCTGGAATAGTATAATTGTCTGTCAAATAATTAGTTAATGAATATCTGCCAAACATTTGCATTCCGCTTGGATGAATTAAATCTTTAACATACTTTTCGTAAGTTTCCATCATACGCGATGCTACAATTTCATAAGAAAAATTCTGATAATAATAACTGTCTTGAATATTTATAGTGTCTGAAGTAAAGCTTTTATTATTTTTCCAATAACCAGAACCTTTACCACCACCATTAATAACAGTAACTCCGCTTACTACTACAGGATTTGACGCTGTACTCAAATAAATTGTTTCATCTGGATTATATCCATATCCAGAATCAACAACTTCAACCGCTGTAACAATGCCATTTGCGGAACTAGCTTTAGTTGTTATTATGGCGTCATAACCATAATAACCGTTTTTACCATCATTTATTCTTAAATCATAAATGTCAGGTTCTAAAATACTTACCGTAGGATTACTCGAATATCCTACACCAGGATTTATGTTTTTTAAATAAGTAATCGTTCCTACTTCGAAATTTTTTATAGTTAACAAATCTGAAAGTTTAGTGTCTAAGTTTGATAATTTACCAAGAGCTGATGCATATGGAAATAACCAATCCGTAAGTCTCGTTTGAGAAGTTATTGTTGCTGTATAACTATAGTTATCTCCAAAATGCGTTCCAATAATATTAGCAGATGGAATAAAACTTCCATTGATTTGATTAATAATAGCAACAGAAGTATTACTAGTAACAATAAATCCATTTGCTACATTATGTACTTTATTCGATACTCTTTTAACTGAAATTAAAGCAGAAGAACTATTGCTTATTAATACTGCTCCGGAAACTAAATTTGCATTAAGCAAATTACTATCATTACCAGTTATGTAAATTGTATTACCATCAATTTTATATGCTACTAAATTACTGATACCAAGGTAAGTATTTGAAAACGATTCACCATTAGCAGCAGTAGAATATAATTGCTGAACATCTAAAGTACGTGTATTTGCAACACTGTTTATTTGTTCACCATTAATATATGGTCCACTTAAATTACTGATATTAAGCTGAACACCAGCAGCTGGATCTTCTATTGCAGTGTTTAAATATGAAGATATTTTATCTGAAACGATTTCATATACTTGTTTGTCAGTTATACCACCAACTTGAAATGAAGCTCCTCCTCCATAACCACCCGTAACACTGACAATTGCATTCACAGAAAACCCATGCCCGCCGTCAACAAGAGTAAATGCAACTTTACCATTTTCTACTTTAGTTGATGCAACACGGGCTATACCACCTTCGCCGCCTGCATTGATTTTTAACAAATCACCAACATTAAAATTACTGCCACCATTTGTTATGCTTATAGATGAAAGAGAACCAAAAATAATTGGCGCATTTTCAGCAGTTATTTCAGGAAAATCATCACAATAAATTTGTTCGTTGAAATTAAATGATCCTTCTATACCTGAAAGGATCAACACATTGATTGTTTTATTATTAACGATTTTAATAAAAAAGTTTTCAACTGTTGCGAAACCATCTCTCTTAGAATAAATTTTTCTACCAATAAGTTTAGGTAGCAATACATTATCAGATACTTCAATATAATATGGCACATACCACAAAGCATCTGATGGTTTAAAAATGTAATCAGCTGGTATAAAAATTGAAATTTCTTCATTAAAAAACATACGAAATAATAATTCATATGCTCTTTGTGAACCTTTTGATCTATAAAGCTCAAGAATGTGCTTGACTAATAGCTTCTTATCAGATATAATAGATTCTGGAAGTGATGAAATATATTTGTTCTTAAAATACGTAATAAAAGTATTTGGTGTTGTATCTAAATTTCTAATTTCATAAATTGAACGAGATAGATTAATGAAGTTATTTTGTTGTTCTGCCCATTCATAATACGCTTTAACGAATGCAATAAAGTTCGGACCTTCAGTTTCATAAAAACTAGGAAACTGAGAAGCTATTAATGGTGAAATTATTTTTTCTACATTCATGATGATACTACTGAAATGTTAATATTATCTAAATCGAATTCAATAAGATCGTTTTTAGTAGCGTAAATATCTTCTAGTTTAGGAGTCGCTGTGCAAACTATACCAGGACTGCCAAGAAAATCTAATACAGTTATTGATTTAATCGATATAATTCCATTATTATAATCAATAGTGCCAACAACAGTATAATTTTGACTGTTAGTAGAAGTAATTTGTTTTAAATAAACTACTTGATTTGTATTAATAATATCAAAATTTGATTGTGAACCAGTACGAACAAAAGTATTGTTGTTCGGATTATAATCAGTAATTACGTATGTATTTCCATCAGAAAGTAAAAATTGACTACTTACAACAGTACCAGGTACTAATTGATTATTAAAAGAAAAAGATACTGGAAAATTTTTATTTAATGTTGGATTAGCTATTTTTTTAATCAAATTAGATAATTGAATACTTTCGATACTAGGATCAACGTTGTTCAAAACAGATACAAATTTAGAATATCTAAACACCATATTAAAATTTTGTAATACTGAAGAATTATATGATGAAACAGAAGTTAGTATCAAACTTTTAATATCCGCAGGCGACATATTAGTTTGGTTGAAATTTACAGTTGCAGTTAATGTAGGAACAATGTAAAGAAAATCAGGATCAACAATTACTGGTGTTATTGCAATTGAATTTTTATTAGATATGTAATTGATAATATCTGTTTTTAAAATATTAGTTATTGTGGCTCCAGAACGACTAACAGTAGAAATAAACACTTTACCGTATTCAACAGACCCATAAAGAGTTTCCCCACCATATACATTGACTGCTTTTACTTCTGGAAAATTTTCATAAATTATATTAGCATAATCGCTCGTAGTAATAGCTCTATCTTGTGTTTGATAATGTTTTGGTGCTCTATATCGAATTGATTCAATAGTTTCAGCATTATCTCCATCTGTAGATGGTGAAATAGTAGAAACTGTAACACCAGCACTTACGCTATTATATGCCCCAATATCTTTATCAATATTAAATTGGGTAATACCATTACTAGTAATACCATTAGTAATACGATATGTTACTAATAAAGTAGCATTGTTTTGTGGCATATAACCAAATACACCATCTCCAAATACTATTTCATACGAGCCATCAAGTGTTGCTTGAATAAAATAAATCGTAGAATTGTTAGTTAAACCATATAAATTTGTAGCCTGAGAATAATCATTTACATTTAAACCATTATTTTCTGCAACGGTTACTGCAATACTAGTAGTATCTACATTTTTATTTGAAAGAATAAATTTTTGATTTTCGATACTGTTATCAATAATAAATGTTTCATTGATGTATGTACCTTCATAAATTGCTAAATTGCTAATAGAAAATGAAGAAGAAGTAGAAGTTAAAATATGATTTTCTGCAGTGGTGTATATAAAATTGCCGTTTGCATTAGAACCACTAAATGTTGTTCCTTTAGGAATTTCTATTGTATTAGTTGAACCTGATAAAATATTAATTGTTAAATTAATAAGAGCTTTTGCAGATAATGCACTTCTAGGAATATAATTTAATTCTTTTGCATGTGAAATAACAGAACTTAATGATTGAGCGGAATCAAGAAATCCTTCTGATACTGCCATATTAAGATAAAATGCATTTAAATAAGAATTGTATGAAAGAATATCCAACAGAACGTTGATGTTTGAACCTTCGAAATCATAATCTCTAAATACGCTTTGAGATTGCAAATATGTTTTAAAATTAGATTTTAAAGAATCAAAATCCAATGAAACAAGGCTTAATGAACTATTTGCTGCCATTATCTTACTCTTTTGAGGATTACGGTCATTTGTATTGGTATATTACTATTTATTAAAGAAAAAATAATATTTACATCAAATGATGATTGATCTGGATTTGGATACACATTAACACTGAGTAATACTGCTCTTAATTCATTTTGTGTTATAGTACTTTTAACAAATGAAGTAATATTTTCAGATGTTACAATGTCATTTGGTTCGAACAAAGCATATAAAATATTTGAACCAATTGTTGGTTGAAATAATCTTTCACCAATATTAGTTAATAATAAATTTCTAATAGATTGTTTAACAGAATTTTCATTTACTGCTTTTGCCAAACTGTTATTTACAGGGTGACTATCAAAGTTATCTAAAAAATCAGTAAAATATTCTTGTTTGACAACTGAAGTAAATTTATCTGCTCTTGTTGATGCCATTTTATCCGCCTGCAAATACGTTTGATGAACCAGCTGCTACGGAAGTACAACCTGAAATACCATCACCAACTCTACCAGCTCCTTTGCCATTAATGAATACTGATGTTGAACCAGTAGCAATACCAGCTGCATGCGAAGGACAAAATCTACCACCTGGCAATAAATGAACAGTATTATTGTCACCTTGACGACTCCAAGGTATACCATTAACATATACATTTGGCGAACCTTGTGCTCGTGTCATTCCTGAGCAGTGAGCTACGTCAGCGTCTCCGATTCTTGTTACTGCTGGCATTATTTCTTTTCCCTTTTCATAAGCTCTTTTAGCTTATCATTCCACTGATCGATAATGTCATGTTCATCGCCAGTATGCGGACCTTCAGGAATCTCAGGTAGAAATTGTATAACATTATCAAAAGATTCGGGTATATCTTCATATTTAGTATATGTTTTAAGAACACCATCTTGTAATATAGTAAATTTATGATTCATGGATTAATATCCACTCTTGGGCTTACGATAGTAATATTAGAAGCAGTGATCGTAATTGTAGATCCGCCAACCTTTAATGTTATTTTACTATCACTTTCAATCAATATATCGCTTGACGCTTTTAATCTTGCTTTGCCATCATCAAGTTGCATATCATAATTACCAGCTGATATATGTACTCCATATTCGCCATTAATCATGTCAATTTTATGACCGGTAACCTGCTGCACTAAATCACCAGTATAATTATGATTAACAGAACCAGTATGATCAGTAATTAAATTTCCTTCGGTAATATGAAACCCATCGCCATCAGAATGATTAATTTGAGAATCTTTTGATGATGCAATTTTAGTCCCACCACCAGCTTCATATTTGTTTCCAGCTGTTTCTGAATGATGCCCGCCAGCAGTAGCATCACGTTTAGTACCACTAGTTTTTTCGTCTTTGTGACCATCAGTAGTTGATGAATGACCATCAGCATTATATTTGTGCTGTTTACCGACGGTAACATTTACCTCAGCGCCGTCGGGACCATGACCAGTATAATTGCCAGTTGGTAACACATGGAATAATGATTCGTTGCCAGGATCTAAACTTTTTAATATCTGCTGAGCATGATCTTGGAAAACATGAAGATTAGGATAAGTTCCAAGGAAAGGAATTTTAGGATGGGCGTTATTTGGATCGTATGACATAAATTATCCTGCAAATGTTGGTAAGAATGTTTCACCAGTCGTTCCAATAAAATTACCAGTAGCTGGGTTTACAGAATTTTGTGATATAGGTGCAGCAGATGTTGTGGAAGCTACGGAATTAGATAATATTTCTCCGCTAGCTCCAGAAAATCCTGGCTCATTCGCTGCTGCTGCAGCCTCTTGTGCTGCCTGATTATCATTATATGCTTTAATTTGGGCGTCCTGTTGTTCTGCTGGTTCGGCATCAACTGTTTTTTTCATTTCTTGTTTTTTAAGAGCAAGCAACGATTGATTCTTAGTAAAATCATTCATAGCAGGTCCAACTTTACCTGGATCTAAAACAGACTTTGGTAAATGATTATTTAAAAGACCATTTATACCTTTTGATAAATTCGGTATAAGTTTACTGGCAAGAGAAGTAATACTTTGAAGATTAACGCCTTTACCGAGAACTTTGGTAAGAGCTTCAGCTGACAGAATACTAGTATGGCCAGTTAACAAAGAAGATATTTTACTAATTTCGCTAGTAGATATAACTCCACCTGATAAATTAGAAATTATTGGTCCCATTGTTGAAATTAATGTAGAAGCCGAATTACCTTGAATGTGCGCCTGTGCTGTTGGATAATGAGGTTCTGTACCACGTAATGTATACACAATATTATTTGTTGTTGGATCTTTCCACTGAATATAACCAGGATATGGTTCTGCATTAAGAGCAAAATATTGCTGAATAAAATTAGATGCAACATTAATTACAATTAAATTTGCAGAAGGAGAACCTATTGCAGGATTAAGTGTTGGAACAGTAGTGCTTATTCCACTGTAATTATAACTACCACCAGAAGCTGTTGCTGACTTCATTACAGAAGAAAGAGCTGAACGCATCGCATTTTGAACAATAGGTGGAAGTTGACCACTATTTAAAACACTTGTTAATGGTCCAAGAATATTGTTAAGACCGAAATTTTTAGCTAGTCCACCAATAGCTCCTTGAATACCACCACTTAATAATTTGGTAATTCCATTAGGGCTAGTCATACTCATAATTTTTTGAACTTGTGAAAACCCATCAACAGCTCCAGGTAATACACGACTTTTCTGATCAGGATCAACATTTTTTACAATATCAAGAACATCAGAAGTATCAGCTTTATCAGCTGATGCTGTAGTTGGTTTTTTTGGCTCTTTTAATTTAGCATCAACTGCGAACTTATTATCAACTCCAGTTGAAGGTGTATACGTAGCAATAGTTTTATATCCATCACCATTGTTAATTTGATTAATATCGATTTTACTGCCATACAAATTACTAAATGGATAATTAGGAGTTGGGTCAGAATAATTTTGTGCAGCTCCAGGAATACTGCCTGTTTTAATATCTATTTCTGGTATACCATCAGTAGTATTACCGCCATCTTTAGGATCTCCTGCTTTACCAAGAGTTCCTGTTATGATAGGAAGCTGTTGATCAGAATCAAACCAATGACCATAAACTTTTGAACCTTTAACTAATCCTAATGGCGTTTGACCAATTTTACCATATGCAGCAGATGTAATAGGTTGGTGTGGAATAGCCCAATGAAGATCTTCGTCTTTGATATTTTCTGTATCATCTTGTCTGCCAATAATACGAATTTGTACACGACCTGATTGATCAGGATCTTTTAAATTTACTACTTCAGCAATCCAATTATTTTGACCAAAATCTCTTTCTGTCATTATACGCCTTCCTCAAGATTACCTTTTAATAATTCCATAACGCATGTATATCTTGGACGTTCTCCTGCTCCACCTATTTCATGATGAATTCTAGACACAAGAAACTTACCTGATAGCAATGGATCTGTATCGCTATTGTTTGTTGTACTTAATTTATTTGGAATAGCAGCATTTACCATATCACCTGCTTTTAAATTAGCATCGCCATATACTCTAATTTTCATAGCATTTTGCATTAATGCAGATAAGAAAGATTGCTGATCAGCTGTTTGTTCTGGTATATTAGTTACTGGTCTTTGTGAAGTATCAACAGGTATCATAGCCTGTGGTGGGATTTTAGCACCATCAAAATATTTCGATTTAAAAGTAGAAGAGTCATAAGAACCATTACCGCCAGTAGTATATTGTGTGGAATCCGTTGTTATATCTTTAGTTTTATATGTATGTGTTCTAATATCAAATGTTGTTACTCTTCTTTTACCACCAGTTTCAATACGATCAGTGGCAGAAAATTGTTTTGGAACTTCATATGATATGATATTATTATCTGTTTTATTCATGATGCTGCTATTAATAGCATCAGACTGCTGGAAACTTTTTACAATATCGCCTTTAAATAATTTTTCAATTGTAGTAAATTTAAATGTTTGATTGCCACCAGATCTTGTTTCAAAGAAAAGAAATGCAGATGATTTATTTTCGCTCGAAATACCACGACGACGAACAACATCAGCAGCTTTAAATGGATTATGATGACCGATAATAATTTTCTGTTTACCTTTGGTTTCTTCAACATCCAGAGGTTTTTGACTTTTCATATAATTTTGGTGGATATCTTTTACCATGTCAGAAATAGTAGAATTGTAACTTTTTTGAATATAATTTGTTTTAGCATGAAGAGCTTCTTCTGATACTACTTTCAGTGTATACATTTTAGATTTTTGAGAACCTGTAGATTTTAGATCGTCTAGTGCATGAAGAGCAAAAGTATAATTAGCTGATTCACCACCAGGAGCTTTAAATGACATTTGTACTGTTTCATCACCAGTCAATTTAAGTTGACCTAACTGATCGTCAGTATCAAGGACAACTATATCACCAACGATACCAGGAGTAAAAATACTCTCATATATAGAAGAAGATACGAATGATGCTGCAAGATCTAGTGTGCCTCTTGATGAGGTCACTGTTAATGTATCAATTATTATATCGCCGGGATTATAACCATCAGCCATGTTTTACTTCAACAAATTCGTTAGTTCTTTTGAAATTCTACCTGAATAACCACTATCAAGAACATTGATAGATTTATTCTGTTCATTTTTTTCACGTTCGAAATCATATATTGAAACTGCACTCCAGTATATTATTTCTTCTGATGCAAGATTATCAACGATATTTACTGCTGTTGAAAATGCAGCATTAGAAGAGCTTTCTCTTCCACTAAGATAACTGGATCCAGTTATTATTACTGTACTATTTGAAAGCGTTGTACCTGAAATATTATTAAGTGTTATTGATGTTGAATTTGCAACAACAACCTGTCCAACACCTTTATATGATGGACTAAAAACTATATCAACAACTTCATTGGTAATAAATGAAGCAAAAGAAGAACTATTTGCAGTATATTGTCTTACAGAATTAGTATTAATAACCCAATCCTGTTGAATTCTTTGATAACCTGCAACGATAGAACTGTTGTTGTAATATGGTTCCCAATATCTATGCACAGTATTTGAAAGAGCTGCATATTCAGATGTAGATATTCGAGTATCGTTTTCATACCAATTATTTCTGTAAAAAGCAATTTTAGATTGGAGAATATTAATATCAACATTGTATTTTTTAGTTATAAATGAATTAAAATCTTTACTACTTAAATACCAGCCATAATAAGGATCAGTTATCGTATTACCAACATAAAGAATCCAATCTAAAAACTGATCGTTGTAATATCTGTCAGCAAACTGATCAGGACGTTCGCCTTCTGACAAATCATACTTGTAAAACAAATATGGATTTTTAAATGAGTCTTGAGTTACCACAGCACGCTCTGTAATATTAACAGCTGCATAACCATTGTAATTTATCAGAGGAAATTTCTTAAAATAATTCTCAGCCAAACCCGAATGCTCCCCCACGGAATGAATTGTTTTCGATATCTTCCTTTAGCCAGTATTCGATCTCAAGAAAATTTACACTGAGTTGAACTTCGACTGGTGCATTAGTATCTCTAAAAAATGATGGCTGACCACCAGTAGCGTAATTAACATCCATTGATTCGATTACGCATGGTTTAAATTTATATAGATAGCTATCATCAGGAAATAGATTAATAATAGCCATATTTGGATATGTTAACAGTGTACCACCAGCATTACCAGACATAGCAGGAAGCATATTAGATTTAAATGAATTAATAATGTCTCTTACTGTATTTGATTCTTGTGCATTATTAGGTGCTAGTTTCCAAGAAAATGAATGCTTTTTAAAAACTGGCGACTGGAATAAAACTGTCAAGAATGGATTTTGAGCAAGCCCACCAAGTTGTAATGCTTGTGCAACATCGATACCGAGAGAACTAGCTGTAGCTGAAAGTGCTTTATTTGCAGCACCAGCGGCAGCACCAGCGGCGGCATCTACTGCTATAGCACCAATACTACCACCAGAACTTTTTCCTTTAAGACCTGCTTCAATAGCAGCACCAGTTGCTGCATCTGTACCCTGCGGATTCCATTGGACCTGTTGATTTTCGGATAATTGAGTTGGTAGTGGTAAACGAATACCCCCTACTTCAGGTAAAAATGGCTGATCAAAAATAGAACGTCTTTGATACTCTTTAAATTTTATTGAAATATATGCATTACGGTTATCAAGAAGATCACCAGGAAACATCATATCACCAAGATATTTTGATTGTGTGACAGCCTGTGGCGGTTTTAAATAAGCTAAACCAGCAAGACCTGCAGCCGCTAAACCTAATCCAACACCAGCTTGTACTATTTGCCCACCAATTATAGCTTTAGAAGTAAGAGAAGAAGCGGCCATAGAGTGTTCCTATAAATATCTTTTTACTATTTATAATGGTGCAAGGATGGCTTACAGAACATATAAAGGTTATTTTAAACCAAAACATCCAGAAAAATACAAAGGCGATCCTAGTAGTATTATTTATCGTTCGAGATGGGAAAGTGTGGTGATGAGTAATTTAGATAATCACCCAGATGTTATTTGGTGGCAAAGCGAAGAAACTGTTATTCCATACAAAAGTCCGATAGATGGTCGTTTTCATCGTTATTTCGTTGATTTTACTGTAAGGATGAAAGACGCTAATGGCAAAACTAAAACAGTATTGATTGAAGTTAAACCATACGTACAAACACAACCTCCAGTAATTAAAGAAGGCGTATCTAAACGATCACGTAAATATATAACAGAAGTTTGTACGTATGGTATAAATAGTGCTAAGTGGGCAGCAGCTCGAGAATATTGTGAAGATAGACAATACGAGTTTATGATCATGACAGAAAGAGAATTAGGATTATAATGACAGCTTACATATTTCAAAAAATAGCTAAAAAAGGTAAAGCTGAAGGCATTACACCTAACAAAACAACATCAGCTAGAAACTGGTATCGCAATCAAGCTTCGGCGTTGACATCAAGAAACGTCAATAAAAATCGTATTATGAACGATAAAGAAAATGTTAGAAATCAAATTACTATAAAAGATATCGGTAATATGTATTTGTTTTTCTACGATCCAAAAGGTAAAGATACGCTACCATACTATGATATTTTCCCAATGGTTTTTCCTATAGGATTTCAAGAAGGCGGATTCCTTGGTATCAATCTTCACTATCTTCCTCATTATTTAAGAGCACAGCTGATGGATGCATTATACACCACAGCCAATAATGATAAATATGATGATACAACAAAATTAAAATTATCTTATGATATGTTAAACGGTGCATCTAAATTTGGTGCATTTAAAGCATGTGTTAAAAGATATCTTTGGGATCATGTACAAGGTAGTAAATTCTTGTACGTCGAACCTTCTAACTGGGACACTGCATTAATGTTACCGCTTGAGAGATTCCAGAAAGCACCAAACTTTAAAGTTTTCGGCGATTCAATGGCGAAAGTAAGATAAATGGCTGGGTTTAATATTAATAGCTTTCAATCAGATATATCTAAGAATGGTTATCTACAAACCAATAAATTTATTGTTGCATTCAATTCGCCACCAATTATGCAAGGTATTACGATTGATGATAATCCAACGAGCACAACAGAACAATTAGTTCAAGTAAGAGCTGAATCAGTTAAAGTGCCTGGTATAGCATTGCTTCAAACTGATGTTAATAGATATGGTATCGGTCCTTCTCAGAAGATGCCGTTTTCTGCTCGTTTCACAGAAAATGCTATTACTTTTATTTCTGACCGTAACGGAGAACTGTACAAATATTTTTACACCTGGATGAATAACATATTTGATTTTGGTGGAACATCAGGTACTTCAAATATAGGTGCAACATACTCTACTGCATATAAAGACAATTATGTAACAGATCTTCACGTGTATGTTTATGATAATGCTGGTAATCAAATTAAAGATATCGTCATGTATCGTGCATATCCTGAATCTATTAATGATATAACACTTAATTGGAACGATAATAGTAATTTGATGAAAATAACAGTAAGCATAAGTTATAGAGATTGGTCGATGTTTGGTGTTAATAACATTACCAACAATGGCACACAAATACAAATGCCAACAAATTATAATTCATTTGGGAGCACACCAGCACCTACACCGATAACTACTGGAACAAATTCATCTGTGGCGATTTAATTATAACTGGAGAATATTATGTCATTACCTAAAATTGAATATCCTATTTTTAAAATTAAAGTTCCATCTTCAAGAAAAGAAATGAGATTTAGACCATTTCTTGTTAAGGAAGAAAAAATTCTTCTTATTGCAAAAGCAAGTGAAGAAGAAAGCGATATGCTACTTGCTATTAAACAGGTAGTAAACAACTGTGCACTTGATGAGATGAATGTTGATAAACTATCATTGTTTGATGTTGAATATTTGTTTTTGAAAATTAGAGCACAATCTGTTAACAACATCGTTTCAGTCACATACAAAGATAACGAAGATAATACCGATTATGATTTCGATATTGATCTAAATGATGTTGAAGTTAAATTTCCTTTGAACATGGAAAAAAATATCAAGCTATCAGACACTACTGGTATTATGATGAAATACCCAGAGGCTAGTTTGTATGAAGATAAAGAATTTCTTAATTCTGGTGAAGAAGCATTTTATCAACTTGTTCTTCGTTGTATCGAAAAACTTTATGATACAGAAAATGTATACGACGTTAAAAATTATACATTAAAAGAAATTGAAAATTTTATTGATAATTTGCAAATTACTACATTTGATAAAGTAAGAGATTTTATTATCAATCAACCAAAATTAAATTATGTGATTGAATATAGAAACAAACTTGGAAATGCACGTAAAATTGAATTAACTTCGTTAACAGATTTTTTTACATTGCGCTGAATCACAACACACTAGAGAATTATTATACAACTAATTTTTCTCTGATTCAGCACCATAAATATTCCATAAGTGATATTGAAAATCTTTTGCCATTTGAACGTGACATATATGTTGACATGTTAATGAATCATCTAAAAGAATTAGAAGAACAAAAGAGAAATCAAAATGGCTAAATTTGGAAAATCCATTGTAACTGAAGATGTACCAACAGCTGCTCCAGCTCCTGCTCCTGTTGCTCCTGTCGCACCAGCTCCTGCAGTAACAGTTATTGATGTGAATAATAACAATAATAATGGACAGTCTGCTGTTATGGCACAACAAACTGTTCAAATGGCATCGGTTCAAGCGACAGCACAAGCACAGGCGAGTGTTGGTTTAGCAGAAGTATCGCTTGATAGAGAAATTGTTGAAAATCAATTAGAAAAACAAGACGAACATTGGATGAAGTCATATTGGAGACCAGCAATGGGCTGGCTCTATATGCTTATTTGTTTTATGGATTTCGTTGCGTTTCCTGCAATTTCAATGTTTTTACCAATTATAACCAAACTACCATATGTTGCTTGGCAGAGTTTAACTTTATCTAATGGTGGATTGATTCACATGGCATTCGGTGCCATTCTTGGTGTTGCTGCTTACGGTAGAACTCAAGAAAAGGTTAATAAGGCACAATAATGGCTAAAAAAGGTGAGTTACTAGGTAAGATAGGCGATAGTACCTATTACAGAACTCCTGATGGGAAAGTCGTTGACGATTCAGGCGAAGAAGTAAAAGGTCCAATTGCAAAAACTCTCGCAGCTGATTATGAAGCCAAACAACAGGAAAGAGCAGCCCAACAAGCCGAAGCTAAAAAAGCTGCTGACGAAGCTAAAGCATCGAGGGCTGCACAGGCTGCAGCTGAAAAACAAGCAAGACAACAACGATTAGCATCAGAACGTCAAGCAGCTGCAGAAGCAAGAAGACAAGAAGCACAAGCTGGACGTGAAGCTTCAAGACAAGCTAATCAACAATTAGCACAGAGAGCAAACGTACAACCAACGCCATCTGCTCCTATACAAGAAGCTCCTAAAGCTGGACCTACTGTTGGTCAAAGAGTAGGTGGTGCATTTAAACAAGCGGCGATGAGTGTTGGTCAAACTGCTTTTACAGGAGCCTTTCCAACTTTATCAGGAATAATTAATAGAAATGTTCCTGATCGTGAAAATGAACCTGTATCAGCTGGTGGTGGCGGAGGTGGCGGTTCAAGACAATCTCTTAATAGAATTGCTGACGAGATAAACACAACAAACCAAATGTTGCAGACTAATACTGCACGTGCGGAAATGACAAACCAAATTCTTGGTTTAATATTAAAAGAAGTTCAACAGTTAAAAAAACCTAGCCTACTCGAAAGTTTAATAGGTGGTGCTGGCAGTTTACTAGGTATGGGAGAAGCTGTTGCTGGCGCTGGAGCTGGTGCAGCTGTAGGTGGAGCTGCTAAAACAGGAATCAAATCACTACCAAAAACTGGTGTGTTGGGTGGCGCTCGTGGACTATTAACAAGAGCTCCGTTAATTGGAGCATTACTTGGTGGTGGTTTTTCTGCTTATGATGAATACCAAGAATCTGGAAATGCTACAAGAGCTGCTTCTACAGGAGCTGGATCTGCTGTTGGTGGTGGTCTTGGTGCTTGGGGTGGTGCTGGTGCTGGTGCTGCATTAGGAGCATTTGGTGGACCTGTTGGTATTGCTATTGGCGGATTACTTGGCGCTGCAATAGGTGGTTATGGTGGTAGCTGGCTTGGTGGTAAAGCAGGTAAAGCTGGATATGATGCATTAGCAACTCCAGATGCATCAAAAACTGGCGCTATACCACAGGCAAGTAAAGATATTAAAGCTGCGCAGGATGCAGCTAAAGTAAATAATCAAATATTAGAATCGCCAAAAGATTCTATTGTTAACGTGAAAACATTAACATTTAATGCAGATAGTATAATTTTTAATGCTAAAAATCAACAAACTGTTGCTACTACTAATGCGCCAGCTGCTGCTGGACCAACAAGCACTGTTAAGCCTGCAGTTTCTAGTGGGGCGCCGTTACCTAGTGCACAAAATATATCTGGACCTACTCAATCAGGATCTGTTAGAGAAGCATTAGCATCAGCACAAACTCCAAGCTTCTTTGGATTTGGTATGAGCCAAGTTCAAGATGCTCGTGCAAATGCAGGAACCACCTCATTTGGAGTTACTCCTGGCGCTCTTGCTCCTGCCAAAATACAACCTAATCAAGGAGCAGTTCAAACTGCATCTCTTGGACCAGCTGGTACTGGTGGCCTTTCCGACGCTTCTGCAGTTCAATTAGCTTCTACCATGGTTGGGAAAAGCAGAACTCAATCATTAGATTATTTAAAAGCTGGTGGTTATAATAACAAAGGTGAAGCATGGTGTGCTGAATTTGTTAATTCTTCATTAAAACAAACTGGCGGAACTGGTTCTGGATCAGCTGTAGCTAATAGTTTCCAAAAGTGGGGAACACAAGTCGATCCTATTAAAGTACAAGCTGGTGATGTCGTACTTCAAACAAGAGGTCATGGACCAGGAGAAACAGGTGGACACGTAGGTATTGCTACTGGTAAATATCAGCATGGTCAAATTGAAATGATTGCTGGTAATAGTAGTGGACAAGTTAAGAGGTATTTCGTTCCTGTCAATGGTCAACTTCAAGTAAGAAGAGGATCTGGTGGTAGTGGTAATAATCCAAAATTAGCAGAAGCAACAAGAGATCCCAGCGCTGGTAATGCTGCGGGAGCTGCAAGAGCTTCTAATCCGTCATCAACTAATGCTACTCCATCGCCAGGCGCTACTGGCGGAGCAATTAATGCAGGTGCTGGTAGAGGTAGTGTAGTTGAAGGATTAAACGACAGAGCTAATGCACAAATGGGTGCAGGTGCTGGGCGTGGTGATGGTAGCTTAGAAATGGCAGCACGTGCTGGGCGTGGTGATGGTAGCTTAGAAATGGCAGCACGTGCTGCTGATGTTGGAGTAGGTGCTGGTCGTGGCGACGGTAATGCTGAAATGGCAGCAAGAGCCGCTGATGCTGGTAATAAAGATGCTTCTCCGCAGGAAGCACCTGCAGCTGTTGCAGCTAATTTGTCACCAAAAGAGTCTGGTGTTATGGCTGGAATTGGTGGTATTCCTCCACAATTAAAAGGAATAATGGGTGGTGTTCTACAAGGATTTCTTGGAAATTCCAGAGGTTCTCAACTTGTTCAAGCTTCTATGAGAGAAATGATGAGTGATCGATCAGCTAGAACTGGGATAACTGTCAATCAACATACATCACAAACACCAACAACTAATACTACAGGTGGTAAATTTAATCATCATGATGTCGGTCATGTAGAGCCTGTTGATGCAAGAACAAGATTAAAAGAACTATTTGGTATTCTCGCAGGATAACAAAAAGGGGAGCCGAAGCTCCCCTTAATTTTACTCTGCCAACTTCTTAAAGAATTCCAAGGACTCATCATCCTCGTCCTCATCAAACTTAGGTGCAGGTGCAGCTTTAACCTTCGGAGGAGCTTCCCAAGGAGTATCAGTTACAGCTTCTTCATCTAGAGTTACCTTAGCGCGAGCAGCTGCTGGAGTCATTCCAAGAGTGGAATTATCCAAACCAAGAACCTTTACCAACTTACCCTTCAACTCATCATAAGACTTGAAGTTCGTAGGAGCAAGGAAATCCTGAAGAGAATGTGCCTTCTTCCAAATCGATTCCATCTCAGAATCATCCTCTGAAAGAGGACCAGGCTTCGCAAACTCTGACTTATCATAGTTGCGATAGCTTTCTACATTACGAATCTTCAACTTGAAGTTAGCGCCAGCCCAAAGATCAAAAGGATTCATAGCGTCTTCATCAGCAAACTGAGGATTCATAGCCTCATTAAGCTTATCAAAGATCTTCTTGCCGTACTTGAACAAGAATACCTTACCTTCGTTTTCTGGGTTATTTTGATCGGTAATCACATAGATATTGCTGGTGAAAGAAAGCTTACGCTTACGCTCAGATGCAATCTTCTTATCTGATTCAATACCACTGTTCCAAAGCTCAGTATTCTGTTCGCAAACAGGACACTTATGACCAGCTCCCTTAGTAGTCGGGCAATTCTCAATCATCCAAGAACCAGTTGGACCCTTGAATCCATGATTGAACATGCGCACGAATGGCGTATCTTCGTCACCAGGAGCAGGGAGGAAACGGATAACAGCATAGCCATTGCCAGCCTTGTCCACATTAGGATACCAGAAACGGTCATCCTTAGAATTGTCAAACTGATTACCAGTGATCTTGGTGAGTTCAGCTGTAAGAGACTCGAGGGACTTCTTACCAGACATAGCCTTGAGTTTAGAAAAATCTACCATTTGTATTCTCCGTATTTGATGTATTGATAATATTGATTGTATTTTTGTATCAGCACCGAAGCACCAACATTATTTATTATAGTTCTATTCGCCGAATTTGTCAAGAACAATATTCTTCGCCTTTTCTCGATCATACTCTAAGAATGGACGATACTTATTGATCTTGTTAAGAATTTCGTCGATAGTAGGGTCATATGCAAATTTCTTTGACCAATATGAAGTACACTTCACCAAGTCAACTAGAATCACCAATGTTTCAAAACTAATTTCTTTTCGAATGAAAAGTTTGATAACATATGGATGACTATTGTTTTCAGCTTTGAAGTTTGAATCGAAATTCTCATTCAGCTTAGACAATTCTTCTTTGAAGAGGTACATAAGCGATTGCTGTCGCTTAGACCAATCCATATATACTGTTCCTGCATCAGGAGAAAATGCAATTTCCTTTATCCAAATTTTAGGATTTTCAACGAGATTTGCTAAAATATAATTTCGTGGATCAGGATGTTTCGCAACCTTCATAAAGTATAGCTTATCTTTTCTGATATCAAAAGAATCAAACGATAGCTTACTTTTGCCATTATATTTGTGGTAATTGTATGATGGTTTTGTAAAGTGGTTCTTAAGAGCCACATACTCTTTATAAACTTCGAATGCTGACATCATACACTAACTTTGTTGTAATATTCGGCAAAAAACTTACCCAAAGCAATTTCCATTGCGTAACCAGCACCATTTTCTGACGTATACAATAGATACAGCTCCCAAATTTTTTTATCAAGATCAGCCAAATTATCAAAGGTAGAATTATTTTTACCTTCCATAACAGTATAACCCTGACCCTCAAGATACTCAACGATATCATCTTCTTCGAAATCGGTTAGGTCAACATCAACTTCTGTTTCTACATATGCTCTAACACGTTTGCCCATCAATCACTCCTCTTTCATGTTGAATATAACGAACGTATAAACCTTTTTCGCGACCATGCGCTTCAATTTCCCATGGATGATCCCAATAATCTACTTCTTCAGGATCAATAATTTCAGACTTCCACCTACTCTTAGTTGTTTTGAGATAATCTCTCAACTCGCCTTTAGCGTATTGTTTAACATGAACCATTTCATGCGCTAGCGCCAACAGCATGTTGCGTTTGCCCAATGATGGATCGATTGTTATTTTAAATTCTTTAGCTCTATGATTATTGTCTTCCCATTCACATAGAGCATATTCATTTTTTTTAGTTAATGATTTATCGAAATGCAAAGTTACACGAACTTTATGATATAAATTTTCACCTAAAAGATGATGACCATAAAATTTAAGTGCATCTTTGCATAGTTTCAATTCAACTTTAAATGGTTTACCGATCGTCTTGAGGTACATGTCAGTCTCCTCATTTTTTGGTTTACCATTTATTTATTTCTTTACATACGACCTTTGCCAGCTAGTAAGTATAGGTTGAATATCAAGCATTTTTTCCAACTTGTTAAGAGCTATCTTTACAGTTTGAACATTATTTTGAGTAAATTCATAACCATCAAAAATAATTACACCATCACTTTTGAGCAAATGATATGCAGCAAGACCATCACTTATAACATTTTCAGTATTATGATTTCCATCAATATAAATGAAATCGTATTTCCTATCTTCTTTCAAGAAAGAAGGAAGATAAACACGGCTATCACCGGGGTATGGTTTAATTTTTTCTGGATTTTTAGATAAAGAAATATTTTGTATAAAGTATCTATACACACGATCTTCTGTTTCATTTGGATGATCAATCCAATCTTCAAATGTGTCAATAACATCTAAACGACTATCTAAATGTGTCAACATATTATCAGAAATCCAACAGGTAGATCTACCTTCATATGCTCCAACTTCGAGAATACGAAGAGGTTTTCTAATATCTTTATCAACTAAATTAAAAGTTTTAAGCCAATGAGGTATATGTTCTGTAAACCAATCTGTTGTAAATTTATATTCTGCAATTGGTGGTAGGGTAGTTTGATCTGCCACACCACTTAAAAACTTAGGGAAGTAGTAGCGATTCGTTATATCTGGTTGATCGAAATTAAATGACTTGCGATGATTGCCGATTTCTGAAATAACAAAAGAAGGATCAACTGTCTTTAGTTTCATATTGAATTTATTCTTCAAACCAAGCAACCCATCGATAGGCATCAGAATCGTTTTGGTACGATCAAGCTCTGCAAGAAGCATAGCAGCAGTGTTTGCTGTAATAGCATATGCATGGGCACCATTATAATACCCAACATCATGATAATCAACCTCTGAATCAGTAGGGAAAACATATTGAGATCTGTCAAACAATCTTGGACCAAGGAAAAGAATTTCCCCATCATTAACAGTTAAATTATTATAATTACCAACGACTACACAATCATGTTCAAGAACGACGCCAATTTCGCCGGACTCGGCAATTTGCTTCCAAATTTGAAAATGACCTACAGTGCCACAATATTCTGATGAATATTCGACTGTTCGAATATTCAAACCTGTCATGCGTGTAAGCTCTCTGTTTTGCTTATCACACAATCCTTCGTGCATAATTACATCAAGATTAAACTTGATTACGCTGTCTCTACATTCAGAAGCATAATTACGAGACAATTCTTTGTCAATGTAAAGGATATACGTTTTCATATTGGCAATCTCGCTCCACGCTTGAGAATGTTTAGGTTCTCCGCCTCGACCTGAATCTTCTCTCTGATAGCAGGATCTTTTTTAATCAACGAGGCAGCATATTCAACTTCTAATTTATTTTTTTCGCACCAAAGAACTACTGCATCGATGTAGTCCATATTTTTAGCACGACAAAGCTTTTCTACTTCATCAACGAAATTACTATTCATTTGAATCATAATGTATCTTTCAATCAATAATTAAAAAATGGCTGGAATTACCCAGCCATTCTATTTTAGAACTTGTAGTCTACGCCAAGTGTGATACGCTGATCTGAGTTCTTATCAGTTGTTTTAAGAGCATCAGAATAACGATAACGAGCGTCAAGATCAATATTCTTGACGAACTCGTACTTGAGACCACCACCAACATTATAGAATGCGTCATTCTTAGTTGTGTTAGAAGTGATAGCATCATACTTGTAACCTACACCAGCGAGAGCGTAAGCAGTAAAATCAGTACCAAAAACCTTGTACTGAGGAATTACGTTAAGAGCAAGACTATCTGTCTTCTGATGATAACCCTTAACGGCATCCTTCGCGTATCCGAAATCATAAGCAGCTTCTGCTGCAAGATATGGAAGGACAGTTGCACCAGCAGTAATGCCACCAGAATAAATCTTCTTAGTAGCAGTATCTGTACCAGCATTAACACCAACATAGTAGTTAGACTGAGTAAATACTGGTGCAGGTGCAGCTGGTGAAATCTTGCTAGGAAGATCTGACGCAACAGCTGAAGTTACTGCTGCAGCCAAAATAGCAAGAGTAGTGATTGTACGCTTCATATTTTTTCCTTTTCGTTTGTTAAACACACATAATATGGCGATTCCTGTTGGACTCGAACCAACGACCCTCAGATTAGAAGTCTGATGCTCTATCCAGCTGAGCTAAGGAACCTTAGTATTATAATACCTGACTTGTTAAAAAAAGTCAAGTACTAAATAGAATGTCAGTCGCGATACTACCAATATCCACTGACTCTATACTCAGTTGGGAGATACAGCTATGCATATTTATACAGGTTACGTTTACATTTGGTACGACACCAAAGCGAAGTTTTTCTACGTTGGCGGTCATTACGGTAAAGTCAATGACTCTTATATTTGTTCGAACGAAATGATGAAACGAGCGTATAAGAAAAGACCAGAAACCTTCAAATTCAAAGTTTTAGAATACGTCAATGTTCAGGGTATGCAAATGGAAAAATAAGGCGACAGGGATTAGGTAATACGGTTCCCTGTCAGACCGCAGACTCAGTTAATTAAGCAGCAACTTTCATTGCTGAATAAGGAACATTGTCGTTTGATGCATATGTTGCATTTACGAGTTTACTTAGTCTAATCGTAACTTTATCACAGCCTGTCGAACCTATACACCCCCATCATAAGCACTACTCGACTTACATTCCCCTGCATACGGCATTTCTGGTGCAGCTAATGCGTTAGTGCTTATGGTGGAGGTGGGGAGATTTGCACTCCCGTCCAAACTGTCTATTCTTTACGCCTCAACAACCAAGCAATATATTTAGTATAGTGTATCATTTAGCGAAAGTCAAGCTTATTCGGTAACAATTCGCTTCCACTCATCGTTGATCTTCAGCCATAGGTGTCCATCTTTACCAACAGACATAGCAACCTTGGTTTCTTCATCAAATTGATTAGGAGAACTTTCAATCTTCATACCTTCTCCTAGAACAATATTGTGTGGCTGTGTTAAAGCAATGTAATCAGTAGCCCAACCATCACCAGCATCAACAACTTGAAGATATCTACCAGAGCCACCACCACCTCCACCACCAATGAATGTTTGAGACCATTCAGGATACTTTGGAGTAGGAGCTGGTGGCTTATGAGCAGTCAACGTCATTAATTCCTTTACAGGAGCCATTGACGCTGGTGATGTCTTTGCCATAGCTTCAGCAGCCATTAGTATACCAAATGGTGCTGCTGGAAGAAAGGAGAAGAACGATCTACGGTTCATGAGTGATCCCTAATCCAAGCATCAGCCTCTGGACGGTACATGTAGTAACGAAGAAGAACCTCAAGAGCATCTGCTGTTTCCTTGAACATCCAAAGGTCTTCTCGTTCGTAATCATGAACGAATCCCTTACTCAAGAGACGATGGATGTCATCCTGTGCAGAAACATAATCCTTCTTGAACCGTTCAACAATAATATTATCAAGAATCGAGTCATCAATTTCAATTTGCATTTGTTCCATCCTTATTCACATCAACAACTTCAATAGGCGTCCATGTACCTGACGGGTCCTTTGTTTGGATCTCGTGCCGAATGATTGACCAGTACTTTTCAGGCTTGGGTACTGAGAACCCATCCCAAATAGGAGTTACCCAACCCCAATAATTCACTGCTCGAATGTCAGCGATTGTCTTAATCGTTTCCATCTTCAATCTCCTGTTCCCAATAACGACAATAGAAGTGGTCGCCACAAGCATCAATTTCCTTCTGAGGATAACCGTGCTCAACTAGCCATTCAAGAACACGACCCTTCGATTCTTGGAGATCAATTGGCATAGGGAAGCCATACTTCCAACCCGAAGGTGGATCAATCATCATCACAGTTTTCTTAGTCACCGCTCATCTCCTCAATAATACGCAAAACTGTCATTTCATCTTGAAATGCATCGTTGAAGCCGACTTCCCAAGCTTCCCAAAGCATCTGTCCCTTCACATCATCATAAGGATTAGACAGGAATTTATGAGACTTCAAATTGAATTGAGTTACCGCTGAATAGCCTTCTATGTAAGCTTGGCGCTCTTCTACACTTGGAGTCATAATACTACCTTCATCAGCACTGTGTTTTCATTGATTCGAATCTGAAGTGGTTTATCAGTCTTCAGTTCTTCCATCAATTTTCTAAGGACTATTTTACCCGAATTTTGCAGTTTGTCAAGAACTATTTCAGGCTTACGCCCAGTTCCCTTACTGAAGCTAGTTTTCTCATCATATCCGATGATGCTTGTTCCCTTGACTTGGAGCCCACCACGATCAATCGCTCTGAATACGGTGACGATCTTGTACTTGGTATTGAACGTCCATAGCTCTTGTGCACCGATAATCTTCTCTGGATTAATTGACGCAATCTTGTATTCGTTATTTTCCTTCTGAAACTTCAAATTCTTTAGCTTTTTATCCATCGAAATAGTGCGAGGCTTGCGAGGTGCACGAGTTTTCTTCGTCACATTTCCGTAGCGTTGGGCGTCGTCAATGAGCTTATTGAAGAACATGATACGTTCTTTCAACTCCTTACGGCTCATATGGCTATATGCCTCCTTCAGCTGCTCATCGCCACCCTCGTACGCTTGGATGAGCTCATCGAGCCAAGGCGAGTAATGGTCGACGATAGCTTGGCAATAGGTAGCTGGGATCGCCTTTCCCTTCAACCAATCGTAAAGGTTAAGCTCGTTATTGCCCAGATCAAGCATTTCCTCGATATCGCCGATAATTTCGCTCTGGCGGTCCCTCATACGGTCCTGAATTGACCGTTTGGAGGCGGCTAGGGAGCCCTCTGACGGCTCCTGAGAGTCTCGGGCTACCCTACCCAGAGCCTTGGCAAGCTCCTCCTCTAGGAAGTCTCCCTCGAGCGGCACATCATAGCCACGGTCAAGCATACGGCAACGCCAAGCTACAGTCGTTGGAACCCAGCAATTGTCAAGCTTGGCGAGCAACTTAGCCTCAGCCTTACGGTCACGCTTGATGAGGTAGTCAGTGATGTACTGACGAGCATCACCATTGTCACACATCGCATTGTACCAATTGAGCGCCAGCCCATACTCGCCTGACGTCATAGCGCCAAGAAACTCTGGCTCCTCACCCATGTACTTAACGTTGATCAGATATGATTCACTACGCGAGATGCGAATCGTTTTCTGCTTCTTAGATATAAGTGCTGCGCGACGAGCCATGGTTTCTCCTATCGGTCGAAGGTAAAATATGCATCTACCATTGCTTGGATCTCAGGATCCGTATCTTTGTAGTACGCTTCGTCCAAAATAGACAGTAGGACTTCTTCATAATCAAGAACGTCTAAGATATCCTTACACATTGCAAGATACTGATGACCATACTTCGGCTTCTGGACTGGTTTGTTGTCTATATAGGTAACGTCTTCACGTGTAGGAAACTGAATTACCTTCATGACAACTCCTCATCCCAAACGACGACGAACTTCGGCAAGCAACTCTGCATCAGAATAATCTGCCAGAGTACGAGTAGGAATGAGCTCAGCAAGCTGATCGGCAAAAGTGTTATCTTCGAAGATATTCAAACCCATGAGACCAGGAAGGCGAGTGTAGACGTTGATGCACTGACCAGTTTCATTCAATCGTTCGGCAACCTGATGGATCAAACCTTCGCTACGCAGGTGACAAAGCTGAGCAGACACATTTGAAATGTGATGTCGAGTACCCGTCAAAAGATCAAGATACGTAGTGATTGATCGAGAGGTAAACTCCTGATCTTCAGGAAGGCAGCGAATGTACTCGAGGATATCTTCCTGATGGACTGAATCGTATGCATAAGACATGATATATTCCTTTGTTGGGGATAAATTAGACAGCTTCAGCCATTTCAACTGCAGTCTCAAGAGCCTTGGTCTTGACACCCTTATGATAACCGTACCATGCAGACTGGAGACGATTGTCAGCATTGCGACCATGGAGATGGTCAGTTACATAGGTGACAGCATTAAAAGCCTGCCACCAAGTGCCAGGAGCGAATTCCGCACCAGGCTGCTTCTCAAGAACATCAAGTGCCAACTCGGCGTTCTTCGAAACTTCTTTCTTCTTCTTATCGTTCGCACCAGACACAGGGAAGATGCGAGTGAAGTACTCAACGATATTCTCATCGTTGTAACGCTTCGAACCAAGGAAGGTAGCCATTTCCTTGTACTGAGCAAGCTTATCGTGAGCGATACCCAGCATACCCTTGACGTCATCGGGATTGAACACCTTGCGATGGCTAATCTTTGCCATCTGCTCGACCTTAGAGTTGAGCGAGAGAGTCAGAGTGTTATTGCAAACCACACGGATAGGAGTGAAGCGCACATCAGTCGAATGACCGTACTTGTGGAAGTTGGAAAACAGCAGGTAGGAATCAATCTGATCGCCCTTGAACAGCGAGAACGATTCCTTCACCTTGGCGAGACCCCAAACGATTTGACCGTCACGAAGCGAACCAGCGGTATGCATTTCCATATCACCAGCAGCCACGAAGTCATTGAAGAACTCGAAAGCTTCCTGATTCTGCACAGGATTCCAGTCATTGGACACAACGTCGAGGATCTTGTTATCCATCGAACGAACCAGAGCCGACTGACCGATATCGACCTGCTTACCGCCCACCTTAGCGTAGGCAGGAACCTTATCAACGGTCCAGTTGAGACCAGCCGCATCGAGCATCTGCTCAGGAGTCAGGTCGTTAGGAACCTTGGTACCGAGACCATGCCACGGCACATCACCAGCGTAAGCCATTTGAGCGACGCCATTCACGGTTTCAATCATATGAGCCATTTGGATTCACCTTCGTTTCGTTTCAACTGTCATCATTATAGCATAGGCTTCTGAAAAAGTCAAGCACTATTATTCGTCGTCGTAAAGATGGACATCTTCATCAATCGCCGTAGCCAAATCTGGGTACAGGTAGTTCTCCAGGAACAAAATGGCGTTCGCCACAGCGTTCAAAGCCTCGGCTTGCTCTGTTCCAGGTTCAGCACCAATAAGCTTATCGATAAGCTGAAGCAATTCTTCATTGATAGTTTCAATTTCACGAGCGATTTGTACCTTATCCATTTTCGACTTCCTTAAACGTAATGAGCGGGAAAGAGCTTCGAGAGTACTTCGGGATTGCCATAGGTAGAGAACTGACCGAGATGGTGAGAACCTTTGTAATCCCAAATACCGAACTTATGACCATCGATCTCAAATCCCCAAGAGTTAACGACCTTAGATGGATCATCATCGATATTAGGACCGAAGCCGAGGATCTCGTTGATTGTATCAACGTTAATGTCGTAAAGGCGACCCGTTTGACTGGCGCCAGCGATATCGATCGGATTGATTTTCATACTTATCTCCCAGCCATCATGATCATTTGCAGATAGCAAATTTTGCGTTTAAAAGAGCGCTCCTTGTTCCACTCATAGATGAGGATACGTGGCCGCTCTTTGTTTGACTTCTCGAACAAAATCTCAAGCTCGTCTGGTAGCAAAATACCAAGGTGACGTAGGGTACGATGGGCGTTTGTTTCAAGACCCTTGAGAAGCTGCTTGTCGTACCAACAACGAGCGAGAACAGCACCAAGGTAATCCATAACCTTTTCTTTGATCTGCTCAGCGTCAATTACGGTTTCGATGGGCGGCTCTTGCTCAAAATTTTCGTCAGCCTCTGGTCTATGACCATAAATTTGGGAACGATCATAGACGAGCATCGGTAAATTCGCCATTATTCCACCGTCTTTCCGTAGATTACCAGAGCAGCAAGCCCAAAGCCGAGATAGAAGTTCGAACCTAAACCAACCAGAACGATACCACCGATCAGAAACGAAAGCTGGACGATTATATCAATCATGACCTTAACGAACTTGTCATTTTCCATCATCTATCTCCTCAGTCGTTAGCCCAATCGGTGAGCTTATATTCCCAGTAGTCAGCATAGTTCTTGGCATCCAGCGCCACCATAGAAACTTCATAGACTTTCGCCGAATACTTGCCTTCTTGAGCCTTGAGAGCTTCAAGCCGAGCGATCAGCCGATCAATACCCTCGTTCATGCGTTCATCAAGTGAAGTCATCATCATCTCCTAGAAACCATTCCACTGCAGCAGACCTTAATCTGCTAGAGAGGAATGGACCCGTAGGTCCAAACCCATCATGCGTCTTCACGAACGAACTTGGGGCAAACGTCGATCAAACGCTCATCACGGAGGATAGAGTTAATTTCCTCACGAGCCAAGCTAGGATCAAAATCAGCTACACCATCACCCTCCGGAGCGGCGACCCGAGTACCGTAGTCACGAACCTTGCCCTTCGGCTTCAGCTTTTCTGAAACTTCCTTCATACGAGCAAGGTTGGCTTCCTTGATCTTAGCAATTTCGTCGATGTTCATCTCAACCTTGGTCTTGGCGATCAGCTTCTTAGAAGCCTTTTCAAGCTTAGCCTTAGCCTTGGCTTCCCGAGCAACGAAAGAGCCGATCAGCTTATTCGAGGCGGCATGGATATCCTTAGTGGGCTTCGGTGCCTTGGCGGTAGCCGTACGACCACCCTTCACCTCCCACGGGCGAACGTCAGGGCTATAACCCTTGGCCAAACCGTTGATCACCTTGTGACGGTAGTACACACGAGCACGACCGATATCAACACCGATAGCATCAGCGATCATTTGCGAAACCACATCGTAGGACTTTCCTACGTTGGCTTCCATAATTTCAATCGCGATGCGGGTTTTATCACCATGCTTTTCGACGTTAGCAGACTTGACCTTAGCCATAACAACCTCACCAGATTTGGGGACCATTCCCCGTTTCAACCTATTATTCATTCTACCGTAGTTTTGGAAATTAGTAAAGCGAATTGTTTTTTTAACATTCGTTACAATTTCCGAAACCTTCGGGACTACTTGGGCTTGGCTATACTCCACAATCCTCGCCCGCTCTACCACTCGAAAGGGGAAACGTTTGTTTCCGGTTCCGATACAAACTGACTCAGGTCCAACCCAACTTGGGCTAGGCAATACTGGACCCGTATACAACTCGAACTGAGCAATAGGGTAGGCGTAAGCATCGCGATGCTCCCAGAGCGGGGAAAGAACCTTAATCGTTACATTTCCAGAAAGGTTCACAACCACACCTCAATCCAACCTATTATTCATTCTACCGTAGAAACTCATATTTGTCAAGCGAAAAGTTCACGAACCTTGCTAATAAATTCAGACTTGGGCTTGACAAATACCTGAGGCTCCTCGTGGTCAACGGCGATTAGGATGACGATTTGAGGAATTTCCAAACCAAGGCGCTCTTCGGCCATCATGGCATAGCAAGTAGCCTGTAGAAAATAATTTTGAATCCATTCTTCCTTCTTGAGTTTTCTTGACGTTTTAAAATCAATGATAGAGTTGATACCATCATACTCAGCAATGCAGTCGGTCGCGCCAGCAGTCTTGAGTGTGTGAGAATAGAGGTAGTACTCGAGACCATACACTTTACCAATGTGATCGTCAATGATAGGACGTAGTTTCCTAAAAGTATCTATGTTTGCAGGCATAGAACCTTTAGGAAAACTTTCGTTGTTGAGAAGATAGTGTTCGGCGATATTATGAATGGCAGTGCCACGATTAGCAGCCTGTGTTGAAATTCGGTTAGCTTCAGCTTCACCAACTTTCTTTCTCCATTCAAGAAGTGCAGTCTTATCTGTCTTTTGATCTAGAACGGTTGTAACTGATGGATATTTTTCACCAGTAGGAGTTGCATAATGACGTTTACCATCAATCACAACTCGTTCTAAATTCATCGGTGGAAAAAAAGAGTGTTCAAATATTTTACGCATTGATTCCCAAACGATGTTTTGAAATGATATATTCCTTCACCATTGCCGATCTCACAATATCATCTTCATTAAATTCAATAAATTCGAACGACTTCATTCTATCGATAATCTTCATAAAATCTTTAAGACCGTTTCTGTCTTGATCGCGAGTAAAGTCAGACTGACTGAAATCTCCACAGAAAACGATCTTACAATTTTTACCAACACGAGTGATGATCGAATCCAGTTCATGCAATGTTAGATTGGCAATCTCATCAACCACAATGACACAATCATTAAGAGTAATGCCTCGTATGAAAGAAGTAGATATGAAGTCGATAATTCCTCGGGATTTAAGAACCTCATAAGCGTCTCCTCTTCCAAAGAGCTCTGTGCAGATAGCGTAGTAGGGAGCTTCATATACTTTTGCTTTCTCTTTATTATTACCTGGCAAGAATCCCATGTCTCTTGTTGGTACCACACTTCTGACAATGACAACCTTTTTGAAAGGACTATCGGTTTTGATAACTTCCTTTAGTGCTAAATAGAGCGAAATAAAACTTTTACCTGTTCCAGCCATACCATGA